>WBZP01002817.1_pt1 | contig 19591 bp, 14 predicted proteins | sample 5204301 | NCBI WGS metagenome assembly WBZP01 (sample SAMN12412401, study PRJNA552823) | activated sludge metagenome | isolation source: activated sludge from nitrification reactor of wastewater treatment plant... | place: USA: Pennsylvania | collected 2017 | reverse complement strand
CGAGCTACAGCGCGAGCTAGAGCGCTTCGATCCGATCCTCTATCTGCCCAAGTTGGTGGCTCCCTTTCTGCGCCAGTTGGCAGCGTCCTGCGATGAGCTAGAGCCATACTTTGCGCGGAGTGACTCGCTGAGATTTCAGACGCTGACCAAGTTCTTTCGAGCCGATCCGGATGGCTTCGTGAACGCCGCTGTTCCTAAGGCTGGTGATGGGTTCCGAGAAACGGACACAGAATGAGCAAGGCACCTCCGAGTCCACCGCGCACAACAGAGCCAACCACACCGCCAATCAGTCCAGAAAGTGCGCTGATGGCGGCGATTGTCCGTCGCGCCCATGAGTTCACTCTGCCTGCGCTGCTCGATGCACTTCTGGCTGTGGGACTCAGAGCTGAAGAGGTGATTTTCCGCAGTCACCTCAGTCGCGGTCATCAAGCATTTCTGGTCCACTCCGTTGAGTTTCTCAACGAGCCACGGCGCGCAGTCGTTACGCTCAATGTAGGTCTGCTCGCTGCACAGAGTCCTTTGCCTTCGTACTTTTTCTCTGTTCTCGAGCAGGGTCGTCATGACACAGATGCGCTGCTGGCCGTCCTGTACCTGATGGATCATCCGCTGCTGCGTGAACGTGCCCGCTCTGAGTATCCCGAGCGCGATCGGCGGATTGTGTCTGACTGGGAACAGTCCAAAGCCCTGCTGCTCCGTTTGATGGCGCTACAGAGTCCGCGTACGCTGCACTGGCTCTTCCAGCGAGTATTCCCCGAGCTTGGACTTTCGGTAGAGCGTGCCACGTCGGTGCTTCCGCTATCGACGGAGCAGGTGATCATCGGCACAACGGCATTGGGGGAAAGTCGTGCGCTTGGGGGACAGGTTCGGCTGTCGCATAGTGCGCTTGCTGTGACCCTGTACTGCGATGAGCCGGAGACGCCCACTGGTAAACAATGGACGCAGGAGGCTGCGCGACGGATGGATCGCTACATTCTGCCGCTGCTCCAAGAGCAGTCTTTGTATTTGCAGTTGTGGGTGGTCTTCTTCAACCGAGATGCCATCGCTCGGGTGTCTAGCAGCCATCGCAAACCTGATAGCTTCTTGGGTCACGACCTACTGCGTCGTGCGGCTGCTCAGCCCGGCTCTACCGATCAATCTCACATTGTGCTGAAATCATCACAACGAGTCTTGTTATTTAGCGGACACACTGATTTTCAGGGCTTGTAAGATCGGCCTTTGCCATCAGATTGAAATTGCTAGGAAAATTTGTATCGATTGACTGCCCAGGCATGAAAGACCAAAATATCAATCACCAGCGCGGTCTAGCTCACTGATCCGAACATGTCGTGGGGGTTGTCGTCTTCAACTTGCACCTGGAAGCTGAACGATCGTCCCAGACAGCCTTTCTTTGCCGATTCGACAGGACTGCGCAGAAAGGACCGTTGCTGTGGCCATTCAAAACGATCTCCCTCGATCTCGTCTTACGCTGACGTACAAAACAACCGTCAATGGGACTGTGCAGAAAATTAATCTGCCGTTCCGAATGATGGTGATTGGAGACTTTTCTGCAGGGCAACACTCAGAAAAGGAACAGGATCTCGATGCACGTCAGCTTCATTCGATCACGGGAAACAATCTTAGTACAGTGATGAATGACTTGAATTTCTCGTTATCACTGAATGATGTTCCAAATCGAGTTCATGGCAATGGTACGCTCAATATTACTTTGCCAATGACTGGTATGCGCTCATTCTCTCCCGATGAAATTGTGAAACATGTGCCGCAGCTGAAAGCACTGCTGCTGATGCGACAAATGATTCAGGAACTCCAAGGACAGATCGACAATCAGAGTATCTTGCGCAAAGAAATTCAGCAGATTTTTGCTGACAAAGATGCCCTGTCCGCCCTGCGCAAGGAGCTGGAGCCCTTCGTATCGCTCAAGCTTCCAGATGCACAGCCTGCGGTCGGAAACGATGCAGGAAAAACGCTTAAATCGGGATCTAACTAGAGGAAGCGCACATGGCTGCAACAACTGAGATCGGAACGTCGAAACTGGCGCGGCTTCAGCAGGCGTTTGACAATCGAGCGAGCGCGGAAGAACGGGGAAATGCTCAAAAGCTCCTGATTGCTGATAAATTCTCTAAGCTTGGCGAAGCGAGAGATCAAGAAGACGCCAATGTTCGCTTTGTCAATGCGCTGGCCGCGCTGATTCACAATTATCCAGAGTCAATTTCTAGCGAATTCGGAGACACAGAATCTGCCAAACAGCGATACGACAAAGGAAAGGTGCAAGTTCTTTTGTCGCAGATTGATGCGCTGCTGGCTGGTCAAATCAACGAAATCCTTCACCACCCCAAATTTCAAGAGCTGGAGTCGGTGTGGCGTGGCCTAGAAGACTTGACATCTCACACCAACTTCGGTGCAAACATTTGCATCGATATGTTGAATGCGAGTAAAGAGGATCTGCGCGAAGATTTCGAGAACAACTCTAGCTCGATCTTCAACAGTGCGTTGTTTAATAAGATATATATTCAAGAATACGATCAGTACGGCGGGCGTCCTTTTGGCGTTCTGATTGGTTTGTTCGAGTTCTCGAATACACCAGGAGATATCGCATGGCTACAGAGTATGGGCAAGATCGCCAATGCTGCCCATGCTCCGTTTCTGGCCGCAGTCTCGCCGCAGTTCTTTGGCTATGAGAGAGCGGAACAGGTCGAAGCGGTCAAGGATCTGCGGACGCTGCTCAGTGCGCCTCGCTTTGGTCGTTGGCACAAGTTCCGAGAAACGGATTCGGCTGCCTACATTGGTCTGACGTTCCCTCGCTACGTTGTGCGTTTGCCCTGGCATCCAGAGACCAATCCGTGCCGTACGCTGAACTTTACAGAGGACTCCTACGGCAACAAGGAAAAGTATCTGTGGGGGAACACTGCCATCCTGATGGCACGCAACCTCGCGCGCTCTTTTGAAACCTCTGGCTGGTGTCAGTATCTTCGGGGTCCGCGTGGGGGCGGACTGGTGGACGGACTTGCGGTAGACACCTATCCCGTGCGCGGCAAGGCATCCGGGCCGGACATCATCCCGACGATGGAGACCCGGCTCCCAGTTGAGATCTGCATACCTGACTATCGCGAGCTGGAGTTTGCAGAGAGCGGCTTCATCCCGCTCATCTATCGCAAAGAAACGGCAGAGGCTGCCTTTTTCAGTACGCAGTCGATCAAGCTGGCGCATCGCTTCAAAGATCGCAACGACGCCGAGAACGCCAGTCTGGTGACCAATCTCGCATACACCTTCTCGGTCACGCGCATCGCTCATTACATCAAGAGCATCATGCGGGACAACATTGGAACCACCGCTGACGCTGTCTACGTGCAGCGAACCATCGACTCATGGCTGGGTCAGTATGTGACCACCGTCATCGACCCAGACAACTTGACCCTTCGCTACTATCCGTTCAAGGCAGTCAGCGTTGAGGTGAAGGCGCGGACTGGTGAGATCGGCTGGTACGACTGCACGGTCGCAGTGCTTCCGCATGTCCAGTTTGAAGGAATGAACGTCGAGCTGCGCCTCGAATCGCGGCTCGGCTCGAAAGCATAAGTCCTGGGAACCGACCAGTCTGTTTATTGGGTAGGAGAACACGATGCCACAGTTTTCACTCAACCTCTCTGTGGACCAGGGCTTCAACTTCCGCAAGGATAGGAACGTCCCGGTCGGCTTTGTGACGTCACTGTCGCTCAACGGCAAGGCGCTCACCTCGGATATCAAGTGCAAAGATCCGCTCAGTCCAACGACGGAGCTGGCCGTATTTTCGGTACTCAGCTCTGCGGCTTGGGAAATTGGCGTGACGGACGCCATCTACTTTTCAGGACAAATCTCGGCTCCGAATCGGAACCAAGTGGCGATGTTGACCTACCTCGACTTGGCCAACGTCGAGGTGAAGTTCAAGTACAACGTCTATACTTACGATCCCGTAGCCAAGACGTACTACATGTGCTTCCACTGTGGCGACACAGAGATGCTCGGACTGCTTGAAAAGGTCGGAGAGCGTCTGACTCTCAGTGTGGCTGATGAAGCTTCGACGGAAGTTCAGTCGCCGATCAACTACTCGTTCTCGCTCGGCATCAAGCCGCAGCAAACGGCACAGACGCTGACGCTAGCGACTGCGAATCAGCAGAACGTCGTCAAGCAGTGGGGTCTCACCAGCTCCTAATAAGAGTCATTTGGGATGACTCATATATAGGAACATGGCCTTGTGTGTTGAACCATGGCGACGTACAAGCTCGCTCCTGTACGCTGGGAACTCGGGCAGATTCTCCTGCCCGAGCACTTCGGCACCCTCCATTCATCCATTCAGGCGGAGCTGCGGGCGCGCACCGCAGTGACAGGCGTTCCAGGTTTCGGAATCGCAGAGCTTTCATGGCACGACAAAGCGTTGGAGCAAGGACTGCTCCAGATCCAGTCGCTGACAGCCGTCCTGCCAAGTGGTCTTCTGATCCATGTACCAGGGTCAGGAACGCTGGAAGGACTGTCATTGAAGGCGACGGGTCTACCCAAGGTGAAGGTGTATCTTCACGTTCTGGATGAGCCAGCATCATCGCTTGGGAATCCGCTGTACGCAGCTGACCCCAAGACCGTGCGTCGCCAGGTTTTGTCGCTGCGGCTGAGCACCCAGCCATCGCTCGAGCGTTCCCTCGAAACGCTTTTGCTGGGGGAATTTCAGTGTGAACCGGATCGTCGCTGGATGATTGTGCCTGGCAGCTGTCCGCCGCTTCTGCAAGTGGGCCCCAATCCTTTTTTGCAGCAGGAACTTCAGACGTTGGCGAAGCGACTCCTCGAGTTTCAAGGACGTCTCCAGGATGACATGAAAGACACGCTGCTGCGCGGTGGCTATCTGAGCACGATGAGCGGTTGTCTCCGCGAGGTCTGCGTCGTCCGCTCATTGCTGGCCGAGATTCCGGCCGGTGTGTACCGTCATCCCTTCTATGTCTTCGATGCACTGCGCCGTCTGTATTTTGAGATCTGCGCGTTTCACGAAAAACAACCTGAACAGCCCTGCTTCCCCTTCGTTCATGAGTCCATCGCCGAGAGCTTTCAGCGACTGTTTGGTTATCTGGAAAAGAATCTGGTTGCGCTCACTGCACCACGAAGACATGTCGAGCTGACGCTGCGAGAAGGTCGATTCCTGTTGCCTGCGTGGCCTGACGATCTGGCTCAGGCCGAAAAGGTGTATCTGCTCGTCAGCCGCAATCAGCGAAACGAGCGGATCCCGATGGATACCGTCAAGATTGCGTCTCCCGATCGTCTGGAATTGGTCCATGGAGCAGCGCTGCGTGGCGTTCCTTTCGAGCTGATTCCCAATCCTCCATCAAGTCGCTACTTCATCGAAGGAATGGAGTTCTACGAGCTTCGCTTGGGCGATGAATGGTCCCATGTCCTCAAGTCGCAGGGACTTTGTTTCTATGCCAGCGGACTGCTGTCTAGTCCTGGGGTTCGGGTGCTGCTCTACTTCACGATTCCCTGATCGCGAGATGCTTTGCATGGCGTTTCTACGTCGCTTTGAAGAGCCACCGTCCACAGTCAGTAATCCCGACGCTGTCGAAGCCGATAGCATTGTTCGGAACCTCATCCACATTCTTCGTAGCCAGAGCGGTTTTGCATCCTTTGTTCCTGAGTTTGGACTCCCTGATCCTTGGCAGCTTCCGCAGACTCCGACATCAGTCACGATCCTGCGCGACCAGATCAAAGAACAAGTACAGCGCTTTGAGCATCGGCTGTTCTCACCTATGGTATCGACGCTGCCACGGACTCCTATTGCGGCGCCTCAGTTCTTACTGACGGGACATCTGGCTTCCGGTCGGAATCTACGGATACTCATTCGCGTGTCCCGTACCTCCGTCGGTTCTTCACTTCTCGATGTAGAGATGCAGGGATGAGAGACAATTCTTTTCCGAGTCATGTCGGTGCCACGGCAGCTCACGGAGCGACAGGTATCGATCTGCTCAAGTGTTCCTTGTCATTGAGCATCGCGGGGCGAAGCCATTCCGTTGCGGGTGGACAGATCAAATCGCTTGAGCTGGACCTGCAGAGCCATGGCTTTTCTGCTGAAGTAGTCTTTCTGTTGGTGGATGACAGCGCACTTGGGGGTCCGAATGTCGATTCCTTACGTGCTGCGTTTGTGGGCGATGACTTGATCTCTGTCGTCCTGCGCGTTGAAACTCCGCTGGTAGAAGAGACTCCTCGGAAAGGCGCAACGCCTCTGGAACTGCACGGCCTGGTCAGCGAGCGTGCTCTTTCCGAACACACGATCGAACACAGTCCAAGTGCGGCACGCTGCCGTCGCTATCAGATCCGCTTTGTCGATCCAGCGCAGCTGCTATGGCAACAGCATTTTCCCTGCGAACTGTACACCGGCAAGACCTGGCAGGATGTCATCGAAGCAAACAAGGGATCCCAGATTCAGCTCCTATACGACTGGAACGTCCTGACCGCCAAGCGTGCGCACGTTTTTTTGGGACACGAGCCGGAAGCACACGCTGCCAGCTTCTATGACTTTGTGCTGTGGCTGGTCGATACCCATGGTGGCTTTTTTGACTATGACTACGCGCAGCGAAAGTATCGAATCTCGGGAACGCGGCCTCCGAACGGTGCGCAGACCGAGCTACATCCAGATGATCTGCTGGAGCTACAGCTTCAGTTGCCGGTGTTGCCGCGCCAGAGCGTTCGGGTGCTCAACACCTATGCGATGCAGCCAGCGACGACACTGATTCCCTCAGCAGTCTCTGGTCGAGCGGTGACCGGAGTACATGCAGACTATCTGATCCGGACTCCGGTGCTGGCAGAGCAAGACAATCGGGTGCAGCTGGAGAGAACTCGGCTCAACGTCGCGCAGGGTCCCAGTCTGCAGGCGTCGTTCCGACGATTTCCCCAAAGTCCGCTCTGCCCTGGGTCCTCTGCTTGGCTGACCGATACGGCGCGATTTGTCGCAGCAGAGACGGTTCTTCCTTCTCCTTTTGCGGGCGGGCTGGCTCACGTTCGCTGGTTCAAGCTGAGCGCACAGGCTGTCTCCCAGCGGCCAGATGATGGCTTTGGTTTCGATCGTGCGGCGTTCGCTCTCACAGCAGCTACGTTGCTGATCCACGACAGCAACCAGACTCCTCCTGCGCTGAAGTATGTGCCGCCCACGTATCCGCGACTGCTAGAAGGCAAAGTAGTGTGCGAGATCGGGCCGAAATCCGACGAGACATACCAGATCTATGAAGATGCCAGCACATCAGTAGAGTCCTACAAAGTAGCGATTCCGCTGTTTGCCAACCAACAGATCGTGGTGGACTTCCAGCCGACGCTGGCGAGCGGTCATTTTTACTTTCCTGCGTACAAAGATGCGCGGGTGCTGATAGCGGTCGATCTCCAGCGCGCATGGCTGATTCGTTACCTCGATTGGCGTCCGGAAGCGCGGCTGCCCAAAGAGAGTCAAGGGAATCATCTGCTCGTCGGGAAAACACCATCAAACGGAACGTCTCTTCGACATGTGTATGAAGAGGACAAGCCGGTGCTAAGGCTGACCAGAACCAACGCCATCGACACGCAAATGATCGAGATTGGTGAAGGACACCTGATGATCGAGGTGCAGGAGCAGAGGCAGCCTCACAGCACGCTGGTCTCGACGATTCGACTCGACAAAAGTGCGGGTGGGTCGGTGACGATCCGCAATGACGAAGCCAATATTACGCAGAGCATTCGCCTAAATGGATCCTCTCTGGTTCTGGATGTCGAGGGCTCCCAAGCCAAGAGCACGATCACGCAGACTCAGACGGGCGTGACCATTCAGTGCAATACGTTCCTGCTTGATGCAGACACGATTACCTGCAAGTCACGGAGCACATCGGTACACCAGAGCCAGAGCACGATGTCGCTCACCAGCGATAGTGACATGCGGCTGACCAGCCACAAAAACCTGGCCGCGCAAGCATCGAGCAGCCTGACCGCAGATGCGCCCAGCATCAAGCTGTCTGCGGATCGAGATCTGACAGCCACCGGCGGCGGCGCGACCTTCAAGGCTGCGACATCAACCGCATCAGTCCAAGCGACCAACGTGAACATCAGTGGCGCAAGTCAAGTCAAGGCGACTGGGACGATGATCTCGCTGTCCGCTGCGGCGACACTCAAGTGTGAGACCTCCGGTATGAACAGCATCAAAGGCGGGATCATTTCAGTCGGAGGCGGGCTGATAAAAATCGGATAAGATTGGACGATGTCGGATGGTAAGACTCGCATTGATCCGCAGCTCTATGAAGAGTTTTTGCTGGAGTTGCGCGCCCTTGATGAGTTTCGGGCCCAGCTCTCAGCGCGGAATCCAGCGCATGCAGTTCGACGAGATGACCCCGATGTTCGGCGCATGCTTGAGGCAATGGCCTACTTCACCGTACGGTCGCGGCAGCAGCTACTTCACAACATGCAGTCAACGTGGCTGAGACTACTGTCCGACCAGTTCGAGCCACTGATGACGACCTTGCCTGCGATGGCCATCGCTCAAGCTGTCGTCGAGCCGCGACGTGCAGAGTCCACCGTGCTGCCGCGCGGAACCGAGCTACGCATCCCGTTTCCCGATGGTCACGCTGCCAGCTTTCGGACCCTGGACGATCTTCGACTGCTGCCCTGCTCGCTCGAAAGCGTGAGCCTGCTGCGCGATGCAGGCGGGGCCTTTTATCGAATCGCTCTCCAGTTTTCCTCTCGGTTTGGGCGGACCGATCCGGTGGGTCTGCTGAGGCTCCATACCCGGATTGCTGATGACTATGCTGCGTCGGCGCGGTTTCTGTACGGGCTTCGAGCGTATATCCAGCGCGTCCATGTCGTTTATGACTCATCGCTCAGTGATCACCAGGTCGGTGACGCTTGTCTCGTCAGCTATGGCGATGCGTATCCTCCGGCCCTTGGATTGGGTAGTGGCGGTCCCAATGCGGGCCCAGAGACGACTCATCCGCTGCTGCGCATCCGCTCTCTGTTTCAGTTTCCCGAACGTGAGCTGTTTTTGAACCTCGAGGTTCCTCCGGTCCGTGGAAACAAGCCCTGGCAGCGCTTCCATGTGTATCTCGATCTCGGACCAGACTGGCCCGTGGAGCACATCGGCCCCGACATGTTTCAGCTCCATGCCGTGCCGGTCGTCAATCTCGTTCGTGAAGCAGCGGTGCCGTTGCTCTGTGATGGGACCCAAGATGCGCTGCCGGTCCGGCATCCGAGTCCCGAGAAGGGCTTTGCGCTGCACTCGCTTCGTGGGGTCTATGCAATCACGGATTCGGGACTGGCACCGCTACGCAGCAGCACGCTTCCATCGTCAACGACGCCGCACAGTCTGCCGTTCTCGGATCACAGCGAGCTACCCAGCTATCAGCTCGAGGAACGCCTGACGCCGCTTGGACCACGACCGAGCCTGGTCATTCGCGCCCCGCTGGCACTGCTTTCGCCGCTGCAGCTGTCGGTTGATGCAACTTGGTATCAGCCAGGGCTTGCGGCGCAGTTTGCCCGTTATGACATCACCCCCAGACCCCAGCTCACGGGGCGGGTGCTGGAAGGGGTACAGTGGTCGCTGATTGGGGGCGTACGCGCAGAGACGGACAGTCCGCTTCGCAATGAGATGAGCGCGCTGCTTCGCATTCTTTCGATGGGTATGCGCCCAACGCTCAGTGATGCAGATCTGCGCTGGTTGATGACCCTGCTGATTGGGTCGGGCGGACCGGCGGTGTTTCGCTCGATGCCATCGCGGCTCGAAAACCTGACGTGTAGCCTCTCACCGGACAGTGCGCTGCGTGGATCGGGAACGCAGCACGTCTATCGGGCCCGACTGTTCGTCGAATCTAGTGAAAGTGAAGATGAGGCGCTCGTCTGGCTGTTTCTGTGCCGCGTCCTCGATGTGCTTGATGCTTGGAATCAAGACAGCTCCGTGGAACTGAAGGTCGAAACAGGAGATCGCACACTACGGCTGCCTCTCTGTATCCCTTTGTCCAAAATGCGGGTAGAGTAGCTATGATGGCCAAAAATTCCAGCGAAGCCGACCACTTCACCTATGTGAACGTGTGGCACTGCATCAGCACGGTGATGCAGCAGGTCGATACGCTGGCTGCGGGCATCGAATCGGCCAGCTCCGAAGTGCTTCTGGATGTACGGAAGCAGATCCGCACCGAGCTGGGACGACTGGCCAAGCTGCTCTCATCGGAACTGGGCGCAGCAGAGGCACAAGAGGTCTTGCTCCCGGTGGTCCTGACCTGTGACGAGCTGGTCCTTCGGCGACTGTCGAAGAATGTGCGCCAGAACTGGCCACTTTTGCAGGCCGAACTGTATGGACTCTCAGACGGAGGAGAGAAGTTTTTCCAGCTCATCGACGAAAAGCTACAGGAGGTCCAGCCCTCGCCGCTGCTGCTGGAGGTGCTGCTGTACTGCATCGGTCATGGCTTCCTCGGACGCTTCGTGACCGAGCCAGCCAAGGTCTTGACCTACAAAGACAGACTGAAAGAGCGGCTTCGGCTTCAGCCTCGGCAGGATCGGCTCGCATTGCAGCATCGACAAGCCGAACGCAAGGTCTTGGGAGTCCGAGATCCGGTAGATTCCGATGGTCATCTCCCGCTGGTCGCACCGCTTCTACTCTACCTTGCGACCTTCTTGGTGATCGTGGCGATTCCCTTTGCGATTGTGGTGCTGTCAAACATTCCCTTGTCCCAAGCTGCTGCGATGTCTGCTCCAGCATCGGTTCCGCCCACTGTGAGCAGCCCGACGGCAAGCGACGAACGGTCATCCTCGCTCACTTCTCCGAGCTCGCCGGTGCAGGACGAGTTCAAGCCGACCACCGACATCGTTCCGACGCAGGATCAGGCCCAAAACGATAATACAGACCTCGCGGCAAAACCAGCGCACAAGTCCAAGCGTCACCACCATCGGCGCCATCGCCACGGCAGTTCTGGGGTACGGTAGATGTCAGACGAAACGTCGTCCATCCAGCAGATCTTGGCCCTGGCACGGCTGCGTCAACTGTGGCCCGAGGTAGAGCCGCAGACCGAAGCGGCACCAGTTCAGTCGATGCAAAGTCCGTTGAGCCCTCAGCAGCCGGGCCATGCAGATGCAGAACTAAAGCTGCGAATCCTCGAGCTTCGCGAGCAGATTGCGCAGGCGCTCGGGCCGAAGCAGCGCGCTGTGCAGCCTATGCTCGATGAGCTATCGAAGTGCTGTGCCTCGGGCGCTGCGCTTGATGTCGATGCAGCCTGGACTGCAATCGATGAACTCGAGGATCAACTGGAAGCCCTCTCTCGATAGCGACTAGGACAGGATGACAGCAGGAGGACTCCCCATAGCAGTGGCTGCGAGCGGCTCGGGACTGAGCAGTGGGCAGCTCATTGTCTTGCTGATTGGGATTGTGCTGCTGTTCTTCCTTGGAGTGCGGCTGTGGCAATACGTGCGAGAGCGGACGGCCAAGCCACGCATCGCGCAGGGTCGGATTGTGGCGGACTCTCTGCTCGCGATATGGAGGACGTTTCTCGACCGACAGCCACCGGCGGCAAGGACCTTGGTGAGCCGGTATCCCTGGGTTGTGTTGATGGGCGAATCCGGAGCAGGAAAGACGGCGCTCGTCGATGCCAAGGCCGACTGTAAGAGCCAGCTGCTCAACGACTTCCCGAGCTACACAGACGATCCGCTTCTTGCGCTGCACCTTGGACGTCGTGCGGTGATTCATGAGCTCGGGCCCGAGCTCTTGTCCGATAGCACGGTAGGGGCGAAGCTAGCGCTTGCGAACCTGTGGAAGCCGCTCTGCCGCACTCGTCCGCCGCTGGTGGTGATCGTGCTGAGTCTTGCCCAGCTGCACCGGGCCACCCCGACGGAGCTGCGGACGTCTGCCCTTCGGCTTGCATCTCGGCTGAAGCTGCTGAGTCGCCTGCGTGGTGCGCCGATTCTGACGCGGGTCTGTGTGACGCATTTGGGCATTCTCGATGGGGTATCAACGTCAGCTCCGGCTGGCGACTCTAAGTCGAAGCCACCAGCGGGAAGCGAGTGCCTGGCGCAGCTTCTCTATGACCGACGCATCCCTCTGGTCTTGGAACTCGAACCGCTCACCGTCCCCAGCCTGGTGCGTGAGCCACTCGTCCAACCGCCTTACCGAAACGAGACACCGCACGCTTCAGCGGAACTGGGGCCGCTTGCCGCGCGCTTTCTTCACTACGCCGGACAGCTCAAGTTTGCGCTACCTATGCTGCCAGCCGGTGGGTTCGATGCGATGGTTCACGCGGTAGCCATGGCGCCGCAGGCCCTGCTTCCCGTCGAAACACTGCTTCTTGAACTGCTGCGTATCTGCGCGGACAACACACCGCGAGACATGGCGGCCATTCAGCTCGACAAGCTGTACCTTGTGCCGCAGTCGCAGGCACTGCAGCGGGCGAATCCACTCGTTGTGGCGGGAGTCAATCCACCTCGGCTATCGCCCGCGCTGCATTACCGTGGGCTGCGTGGTCTGTGGTTGGCACTACGGACCTCGAATATTTTGACCAGCTGGCATGCGGTTCTCTGTTTGATGCTGATTTCGATCGCTACGCTGGGGTTTGGTTCGTTGTACTGGAATCATCGCCAGACGGTGCAGCGGCTCTCCATTGACTGCGCGCGCCTGGTTGAAAACATCCCGCAGGCCAAAGAAGCCAGTGGTCGCCCGGGCGACTCTCCGGTCGTATGGCGAAATGCCCACTTGGCAGCCTCTAGTCTGCTTGCTGTTTCCGAGGCTGAACGCTATTGGCCACTGTTGCCGCGTACCTTGCGCAGCGAAAAGCTCCAAGCGCGAGCCCAGTTCGTCGAGTCGGTACGACGGCTGTATCTGCAACCGGTTCTCGATAGCAATCGGCATCTGGCGCAAGACGGTGCAGCAGCGCTCAAGCTTGATATTGCCAAGCAGGCCTTTGTCCCCGAAGAACACATCGGCACGGAAACAGCGATCACCAAGATGCTCTACGCGCTCGGGGCTTGGAATGCGAGTGGTAGCAATGCGCTCGGCGATCTGATTCGCAGAGATCCATCGAACTGGGCATCGCTGCTGGAGATTCCCGAAGAAACGCTGCTCCGTTATGTCGAGGTGGCGTCGGGCTGTGCGCTCACCACACATCGCCAGCCCAGCACGACGACCAACAAACAGAATCAGCTACACAGTCAGGCCAGCTGGTTTGCGTTCATCGAACACATCAAGATGGCGCTCAGCATCAAGTCTACGTTGGAGAGCAGTCCCAGTTCTTCGACGAGGAAACACCATCGGCGCTCGCACACACATCCTGCGCACAAAGCCGAGCAACGCAGCAGCTCTCCTCTTGCCTTGACAGACGTGCTGGATTCCCTAAAGCGCGAAGCAGCGATGCTGCTATCGGTGTTACAAGCGACAGACCGGCTCCTTCATGTCAGCCAGCTGCGCGACATTGCAGTTGGGCTCGCAGAGGAGTGCCACGAAAATGTCTCGGATCAGGTGGGTCCGCTGGGTTCTGCACTACGCACCGAGCGTTGGATCGAACAGAACAAGCAGGGACTTACCGATATCGCCACGTTGGTCCTCAAAAGCGAGGTAAAGCCCGTCGATTGCAGCGAGCCAAGTGCCGAGGATGTTCTCCATCAGCTCAGTGGATTGGTCACCAGGGTGCCCACGCTGGTTGCTCCAAGCAAAGTACACTCCGTTCGGCTGGTTTCGCCGCGCGATCTGCAAGAAAAGACCCTCTCTGTGAGTGAGCACGAATGGGAAGAACTGCTGACCAACATCCGTCGGCAGATGTTGATCGACTGCTGGCATCGTAGTGGTTCCGCCAAACCCAAGCTTGCCGCATTCCCAGCTGCCGGAATCCCGAAGTCCGCTCATTCGCATCGCCGTCGTCACCGCTCTGTGGCATCGGCAGAGCGACTCTTGGCCGGTGTCAGCGAAAAAGATCGTTCGGAGCACTCTGGGAATCCGTGCGGAAATCAGTCTTCTCCCGTCGAGCTTATCGACCCGTACAACAAGACCAGTTTCGAGCAGAAAGAGAAGCCACCGAGGCTATCATTCGATAAGGCGGTGACGGAAGCTGGGCTTCCCAAAGAAGAGCAAGCGCGACTCGCCAAGGCCATGCTCGAAAGCACCAGCAGCTATGGGCGAGCCTATCATAACAAGCTTCGGGATTCCTTCGTGGCCTTCGGTGTCCGCGCCGACTCTGCTGCTTCGCTTCACGCTGCAGTCATCGAGATGATGCTGGTTGACTCCGGCTTTCAATCGCATCTGCGCAAGATTGCTGATAACGCGAACCTCGGTGAGCTATCGGGCCCCTACCTTGCGCCGCTTGCGGAACAGCTTGCACCGTTCCGTCCCTTGGTGCGGATGACGACTCCTAACAAAGACGGTGCATACCCAGATCTCGACGGGTACCGAAGCCTGCTGGCTCAGCTTGCGGGGGCGATTGATAGCGCGACGACCCCGGACAAAGGAACCGAGCTTCCGCTGCGTGAGTCCATCACAGGAATCGGACGCGTAGCCCTAGCGATACTGGCAGAAGAAGAGTCCTCTCCACTGCTGGCGACCCAGCGCTGGCTCGACAAAGCCGGAATCATGCCGGAGCTAAGAGGACCATTTCTCGCACCGATGCGCAGAGCACTCTGTCTCGGTCGCAACGTTCTAGAAGAGACTGTTTCTCGACGCTGGAGCAAAGTCCGCGAGGAACAAGTAAAGCCGCTATACTCTCACTTCCCGTTCAATCGAGAAGCGCAGGATGAAGTGCCGATTCCCGCCCTTGATGTCATTCATCCCAAAGACGGCTCTTTGTGGCACTTTGTCCGCGAAGACTTGGCTCCGTTCGTTCAAATCCAACCCGACGGACGAGTGACCCCCAAACGGCTCCCTGGCGGTACGGTGAAGTTGCCCCCAGACATGCTGCCGATTCTCAATCACTTGCAGACACTCGCGCGACGGCTCTGGGATGTCAAAGAAGGGACCCACAAGCCGTTGGAACTGCGGGTGAAGCCACTCCTTCTGCAAGGGAATATTGGTCCCTACAGCGTAACACGCGCCTTTCTAAGCGTTGGGAGTGCTGCCGCAGTTGGGTACAACCAAATGCCCGCCGAACGTCCCCTGGCAGTGACGTGGTGGAATCAGGAAAACGCATCCGCAGGAATTGATCTGGCGACTCCGAACTCTGCAGCGCGGCTCCATTCCTCGATCGATGAAACCAAGTCTGCGTGGTCGCTGTTTCGTCTGTTGCGACGCGGGACATTGTCCTCTGATCACATCGCAACCTTTTCGATTCCGGTGCAGCTCATCGATGCCAAAGGGAGCGTTTCCGTCAAGTTCGTGCTCAGTGAGGATCCCTTCGACATGTTCCACCCGCCCGCGATGGGAGGCGTACGATAGACCATGTGGAAGGGGGGACGAAGTTGGCTACTCAGCGCATTCCTTCTATCTGTGCAATCAGGAAGCGGCTGTATTCCTGGCTATGTGCGAGTTCGGCTTGTCACCACCGCAGAGATGAACGGTGGGGTGCCACTTTACATGGTGGTTCGCAACATTGAGTTCAAGCAGAGTGGGCCGTCCTACGTCGAGCCTGCGGGGCTCATGGATCTCATCGTCCGCAACACCCAGACCCGACAGACTGCCAGCCAGTCGTACGGCGAGATCGTCACTCTCCTCGACGCTCCGGATGGATCTGTCGTTCGCACCCAGATCTTGTATCCAGGGAATCAGTACAGTTTCTACTTGAAGGCGCCGAGCAAAGGATCGTTAGGAATGTACTTTCTGTTCAAAGAGCCTGGCGGGACCTGGAACCTTCTGCTTGACCAGCCGCTGCCCTGGCGCCTGCAAGCCACCCTTCACGGCAACTCTGTGAGTCGCCAGCTGGCGAAGTAGCATTCCCCGTCAGTCGAACACGTATGTTCCCGGGGCAGGGGCCCCAACATCAGCCAGCGCACCCTACCAATGTGCTCAAGCGTGCATTCGCTGCTGTACCTCTCCTCCCAATTGAACCATATAATCAAACGATGGCACCTCGCTGCATGAGCTTGGTCATATGGCCCAAAAGCAGTCAAAGGGCTCTACTTCACAGAGCAATTTAAACAAGTGGCCCTTGGAAAACATAAACAGCGAATTCAGGATGGCGTGAACATCCACGATATCGATGACATCGAGTGTCCATGGGAAGTAGATAACATTAACTGGCACGAAGTTCCGACGATCGATGAATTGCGAAAAAGGGAATATTTGAAGGGTGCGCTGACACTATGCAGATGGACTTAGCTTTAGTATGGCACAGCACATCCAGGCATTGTCCAAGTCTCGGGCGGTGGAACTATTGCAGATGGAACTGTCTATCTGGTCATGGAGTTCTTTGCGGTGGAGCAACTTTCCGCCGAGAATGCGATGACGATTTTTCACTCCATTGAGATTGGTGAAAAGGCAGGCGGACAGAATCAGCGTGGTTCGTGTCAACGCCGCTACGCATTCAGGGCGCGAGTGATCTTTCATCCGCTTGGACGATGTCTTCGCAGCAAAATGCGAAACAGTCCCTTCCTGATCGCGTTACGTGGTCCATTTCAGGCGCTGACTATCGATGAATGATGCCATCCCCGATCTGGATTCGCTACAGCAGCGGATCATCGATAGGTGATTCAGCTAGGTGATTCAGCCAGGTGATTCAACTAGATGATTCGGCCAGGTGATTCAGCTAGGTGATTCAGCTAGGTGATTCGGCCAGACGATTCAGCTATCTCAAACGACCACCTTGATTCACAAGCATGTAGGTCTGGTCTGGTGATGTATGTAGAGCCACGTAACATGATAAAATAAAAAAGATAGTATCAGCAAGGCATATTTTTTGCTTGTTATGCATTTTGTAATGATATGTACACACCAGATCGACCACCTCGATCGACTGGCTAACACAGCTATGTGATTCAGCTAGGTGTATTCAGGTAGCTGAATCACATAGGCGCATCACCTAGCTGTGTTCACCTAAGGGAAGATCGGCCCCGATGCGCGATCTACTTACGTGCAGAGACTGGTCGGTTGATCGCATCAAAAATTTTTTGTCGTAATGAGAGTAAAGGCACTCAATCAGACATAAACTTCATCACAACACACATGTCTGGATAGGTTGCTCCATGGCTAGCCAAGCTCGCTTACCGATCGCTCGGTTCAGGACAAGTCGAGGCTCTGTGCGAGAGCCGCGCTCACCCAAGCACGCAGTACGCAGCAGAGGCGCGCACCACGTAGCAGATTCTCTGCGAATTACTGACGCTGGATAAGAAGCACTGCTGCCAGTTTTTCGGGGCCGTACTTCCAGGTCTGAAGGGTGTTCCAGCCGAGACGATGCAGGCACTGACTGAGCTTTTCGATGTCGTAGCGCTTGGTCCGCCAGACTAGGAATTGACGCAGCGGTTCCCCCTCCTTCTCAACGTCGGCCCAAAACTCTACGGCGTAGCTGCCAGGCACTGGACAGTGAGTCGCTAGCTCGGTATGGAGCCGCAGTCCTTGCAGCCCTCGACAATGGCGACGAAGCGGTCCACCCAAAAAGCTGCTGTACGCTTCAAGCTGCTGCTTGGCTCTAAATGCCTGGTCTGCTGCGCGGATCTGCTCCTCTGGCTGGTCCGCAGGAGCGCGCACGAGCTGGCAGTCGAGCGCGGCCAGATCTCCGGGCTGCGCACAGGCTGCCAGATCCCGAAAGAACCATGGCTCGTCGTGGATATTCCCTAACGTACCGCCCATCATGAGGAAGACCCGCATTCGGCGAATGCTCCGAGGGTGCATGTAGAGCAGCGGATTCTTCGACACATCGTTGAAGTTGCCGTGGATCGCAACAACCGAAATGCGGCGCGGAGCAAGCGCATCCAGCGCGAAGCGGTATGCCTCCGACAACAGCACATGGCTGATGTCGAGCAGATACAGCTGTAGATCCGGCGGGGTTGGCATGAGATCGGCCAGTCGCTGCATGAGAGCGGTTTCCGTCTTGCCATCGCCGCAGCCTAGTCCATCGACATCTAAGCCGACGCCCTTGCTCTCGCGGATGATGCGCTCTGCCAGCTTGTCGAGCGGAATCTTCGATCGGAATGACGTGATGTACTGCTCGCTGTTGCTGAGCGCGTGCCAGTCCGCCGCGCTCTGCGGATCGAGGTACAAGAGCGTCTGTTCAATCTGGCCGCCTGGACCGTTGAGGACCGCGTCCATTCCGCGCACCATCTGCAACGGGTCGTACTGCTGGGTGAACCAAGTATCCAGCGCTCCCTCGCGGCTTGCGTCCAGCTCCGTGAGTCGCAGCACCTTGACGCTGGCAAGGAGCTTGAGCGTCTGCGGGCTCGCGGTCGTAAGTCCTTGTTCGATGTTGTGAATGGTCGTACGAACCACCCCGGTTTTTCGGGCCAGATCCGCCACACTCAGCCCGGCTTCCTTGCGTCGGCGGCGCAGAAGTTCCCCAAAGTTCGCCGGGGGAGAAGCCAGGATCTCAGTCTCTTTGAGCAGGGACTCTTCCGAAACAGACTCCATCAAACACCTCTTTGGTTCACGTCACAGGATTGGTCAAAGGCTTCGCGCCTTCCATCCGAAATGGACACGAAATGGACGGGAGCTTGACCGAACTGACCAGCTGCACACTTCAGCGAAACCACAGCGGATTGGGAATGTGTGCTTTGGACTCCCTTTGATATCCCTCTGTCCATGGATGAATCTGCTTTCTTGCTGCTCCGCTCGTCGAGAACTGCTTGGCGGACTGGTTCTGTCTCTAACACTACTTCCCTGGCGATCGCAATGCCGATGAGTCAGCTCTTCTGGAATCGTCCGACAGAGTAATTCCCGATTCAGTCCTCGCTTTCGGCGACCCGCGAAGGTCTGCCTCGTCGCCTTGTGCGGTCGCCGCCATGGAGCTTCCTATGTCTTCTCCATCCCTAGCCACAGCTCTGTCCGCAGACTCCCAAACGGACTCCCAACAGGACTCCCAAACGGACTCCCAACAGGGCTCCCAAACGGACTCTGTTCGGACTCCTAACCCTGTGAATCGTCGATAGAAAGCACTCCTCATTGCCTGCATCACGATCGCACTGGAGCGCTTCGCCTTCTACACCCTCGTCTCTCTGTTCGTCCTCTACCTGGTGGCCACATCACTGCTCGCGACAACATCGGGACTCGCTGCATTCCTCCTGATGGTGCAGCAGAGTCGCCTGAGGAGGGTCTTGGGCGTCGAGCGAGGGCCGTCGTAATGGAGGTCGTCGCCCACTCGGACAAGATGGCGCGACTGCTCAGACTGATGCGAGCGACCGCACAGTCGGACAAGCCCGCACTGATGCTCGGAGCCAGCGGCAGCGGTCGCAGATTTCTGGGCCAGCGTCTCCACGACATGTCGCCCCGGAAGGACAATCCGCTCGTCGAGATTTCATGCCTGGAACCTCTGCTGATGGAACCCCTGATCGCGGATGCACAGCGCGCTCACAGCGGAACGCTCCTGATCAGTGATCTCGAAAAGCTCGACGACAACAGCCAGCGCAACCTGCGGTGTCTGCTCGCCAAGTGTTCGCTGTGGAATCGGTCCCCGCGCCTCATCACGACCGCTCAGCCAGAGCTGGAGGTACTCGCCAAGAGGGGACTCTTCATGCGGTCGCTCTA
>WBZP01002532.1_pt2 | contig 19593 bp, 27 predicted proteins | sample 5204301 | NCBI WGS metagenome assembly WBZP01 (sample SAMN12412401, study PRJNA552823) | activated sludge metagenome | isolation source: activated sludge from nitrification reactor of wastewater treatment plant... | place: USA: Pennsylvania | collected 2017 | reverse complement strand
CACGGCCTTTCTATCGCGGTTCGAGGAAGCCGTGGCAGTGCGGCACTTCCTGATCGGCATCGGCAAGGCGCCGTTTTTTGCCGTCATCATTGCGCTGGTCGGATGTTATCAGGGATTCCAGATTCGCGGCGGGGTGGACGATGTCGGCCGGCATACGACGATCAGCGTGGTCCAGGGAATTTTCCTGGTCATCGTGTTCGACGCGATCTGCAGTATCTTGCTGAACTGGTGGGATCTCTAGCGGGATGTTGAAAATGACCTCCAGCGTCGTTCTCGCATCGTTCAGGTCCTCAACGTATGGGGCCTACTGGAGGCAAAGTACCTCTCCGCTCGCAGGTGATCGAAGCGAGCGGATCAAGCGAAGCTTGGTATGTACCTCCTCGGCCCTTCACTCGCTGCGGCCTTGCCCGTGGAGCGGCGCGTCTTGGCGCGCCGGGGTTGGGTGGGTGAGATCGGCGTCCATTTTGAACATCCCTCGTGATCCAGAAGGGGAGTGGCTGTGACGTCCCTTGCTGCAAGTGAGAAGCCGCAATCGATTATCGAGGTCAACCATGTGGCGACTCGATTCGGCCAGGCTGTGGTGCATGCGGATGTGAGCCTCTCGGTCCGGCGCGGCGAAGTCTTTGCGATTGCGGGCGGCAACGGGTGTGGAAAATCGACGCTGTTGCGGGAAATCGTGGGGTTGCTCACACCCTCGTCCGGCTCGATTCACCTGTTTGGCTTGGACAGCCGGGCGTTGGAAGATTACGATGGCCGACCGATCCATCGGCGGTTCGGGGTGATGTTCCAGCAGGGGGCGTTGTTCAGTTCGTTCACGCTGGCCGAAAATGTGGCGGTGCCGCTGCGGGAATTTACGGGCCTCAGCGCACAGCTGATTCGTGAGATTGTGGCCGTCAAGATTGCGATGGTGGGATTGCCGCCGGACAGCGCCACCAAATTCCCCAGCGAACTGAGCGGCGGGATGCGGCGGCGGGCGGCGCTGGCCCGGGCGATCGTGATGGATCCTGAATTGTTGTTCCTCGATGAGCCGACGGCCGGCTTGGATCCGATCATTGCAGCGGGATTCGATGATCTGGTGCTCTCTCTGAAGCGCCTGCTGGGGCTGACGGTGGTCATGGTGACGCACGATCTGGATTCGCTGTGGCGCATTGCCGATCGGGTGGCCGTGTTGGGTAACGGGAAGGTTCTCGGCGTCGGGACGATGCAGGAGTTGTCACAGTCCGACGACCCCGTCATCCGTGAATATTTCCAGGGTCCTCGGGGGAGGGCGGCGCAGGAGCAGGCGGCCTGGAATCAACGAGGCCGCCGCACGTGACGCGTTCAGGAGATTCGGAAGCGAGTAGAATGAGGGTGTCATGGAACCGAAGGTAAATTATTTTCTCGTGGGCTCCTTTGTCGTCGTCCTCGGCGCGGCGATGGTGGTCGCCATGTTCTGGCTGGGGAAAACGGACTACCGTGGCGTCAATGATCGATACGAAGCATTTATGCGGGAGTCCGTCGCCGGCTTGAGCGTGGACTCCACGGTCAAGTATCGCGGTGTGGACGTGGGTCGGGTGAAGGCCATCACCTTGAACCAGAGCAATCCAGAAGAGGTGCTGTTGACGTTGGATATCGCGCGCGGGACGCCGATCAAGACCGATACCATCGCCGTCCTTGAAACGCAGGGACTCACAGGACTGGCTACGATCAACTTAACCGGTGGCAGCCGCGATGCTCCTCCGCTGCAGGCAGCACCGGGGCAGGACTATCCGGTTATCAAGACGGGGCCATCCTTGTTCTTTCGTCTCGACGAGGCGATGTCCCGGCTCTTATCCGAAAAGGGACTGACCAAATTGCTCGCCGACCTTGATGTGTTGGTGAAGGGGGCGTCGGAGGTGGTGGATGAGGAAAACCGTGTCCGGCTCAAGCAGACGCTCAAAGATCTGTCTGAGGTGGCGCAGACGATCGCCTCTCATAAGGATCAGCTGGATCGCGGGCTGACCGGCGCGGAGCGGAGTGCGGACAATCTCGCCAAGATGACCCTGTCGCTTAACGAGCAGGTGCCGTTGCTGCTCGGGCGGATCAACAAGAGTGCCTTGTCGCTTCAGCGACTGACCGACGAGTTGGCGGTGACGAGCAAGGCCGTCGGGGCGCTGGTCAATGAGACGAAGCCGGAGGTCGAGCAGTTCTCACGACAGACCTTGCCGGAGTCGAGTCTGTTGGTGAGTGAGCTGCGGCAATTGACCGGAACCCTCAATCGTGTGGTGCGTGATCTGGAGCGGGAACCGAACGCGCTGGTATTTGGGAAGCAGGCGCAGCGCCGCGGGCCCGGCGAATAGGGAGGCACGGATGAGATCGTGGTCTGGACGAATGGTGTTGGCGCTGTTGTTGACGGCATCGGGCTGTTTTTCGCCTCGGGGCGATGCCCTTCCGGTTCATACCTTTCAATTGAGTGTGGACGGAGGGTCTGATGAAAGGCTTCCCGTTCCTGTCAACGGGCCGGTCTTGTTGGTGAGCCTGCCACAGGCGGAACCCGGGTTCGAAACGCAGCGGATGGTCTATGTCACGCGGCAGTTCGAGTTGGAATACTACGCCACGAATCAATGGGCCGAGAGTCCCGCGCGCCTGTTCTCGCCGTTGTTGGTGCAGGCGGCTGGTCGAACCGGTGACTGGCGCACGGTCGTCGCTTTGCCGAGTTCTATTCGGGGGGATTATCGATTGGATGTGGCGGGGTTCTCCGTCCAGCAGGAGTTTCTGCAACGGCCGAGCCGCGTGCGGATGACGCTCCGCAGCCAGCTTGTGGATCTCAACGAGTCTCGCGTCGTGAGCACGAAAACATTCGAAGCGGTGGCCCAGGCCCCGAGCGAGGATGCTTACGGGGGGGTGTTGGCGGCGAATCAGGCAACCGCCGCTATGCTTACGCAGGTCACGTCATGGCTTCATAGCTGTGTGCAGCATCAGCCGGAGTGTAACCGGTGAGCGAGTGGGGTGCCTTCCGATGTGGGAAGTCAGGGAGATTATGATGGATTTCCGTACACAGGCGTTTGGTGTAGCAGTGGCTGGCTGGTGGCTGGTGATGGCCATTCCAGGACTTGCGGCAGGAGAAGGGAATCTGTCTCGAGGGAAGCAGATCTATGAGAAATATTGCCTGGCTTGCCATGGATCGCAAGGGAGAGGGGACGGCGCGACGCAGTTTGATCCGTCGGTGGCAGATCTGACATCAAGCGAGGTCCTAGTAAAACCTGATTCGCGGTTGCTCCGAAGCATCCATGACGGCCGGACCAACACGGCGATGGATGCGTGGAAATCGACCTTGTCGGATGAAGCCATGCGCGATGTATTGACCTATATCCTGACGTTCCCCAGATGAGGATGAAGTGATCGAAGGAATGGCTGTCATGTCATGAGAGTCTCTTGGAAGACCGGGCTGAGCTTCGGGTTGACGTCGGGCGTCATTACTACTCTGGGCTTGATGGTCGGATTGAATTCAGGGACACATTCACGCCCCATCGTCATCGGCGGGATTCTGACGATTGCGATTGCCGACGCCATGTCGGATGCGCTGGGCATCCATGTGGCGGAAGAATCAAAAAATAATAGTCCGGCCAGGCAGATCTGGGAATCGACCGTGGCCACGTTTCTGGCCAAGTTCGTCATCGCCCTCACCTTTGCCGTCCCGGTTCTGCTGGCGCCGCTCGATCAGGCCATTCTCATCAGCGTCATGTGGGGCCTGTTCTTGTTGGCAGGGCTCAGCTTCTTTATCGCAAGGACGCAAGGAATCGCGCCCTGGAAAGTTATCGGTGAACACCTCGTGATTGCGCTCTGCGTGGTGGCTCTGACGCATGCGGTCGGTGATTGGGTCCGGCTGTATGTGGCGGACGGGAGGCCATGATGAGTGCGGCGACGGATCGCTCCGATCTTGATCCTACCTATGAGCGCTTGCTGATGCTCTGGACTTCAGGCGTGCGTGACTATCACACGATGCTCTCCGACTATCTGACGGCGCATTCCATTTTCGTGGCGGTGATCGGCCTGATCGTCTCGCGGGGATTGCTGCCGTTGTCGTTCACGGTGCTGATTGCTCTCCTCTGTGCGTTTGGCGTGTTGATGTGTCTTCAGATGGCGATCGTGCTTGGACGATTATCAGGCCAGAATGCCTTGTGGGAGTGGCGATTACGCGGGATCGAACAGTCTCCCGGCTGGGATCGGCAGAAGCTGATCATGAGTCTCTATCAGCTCCATGAGTCGAGGCAGCCGATCCAAGATCCCCTGAACGAGCCGCCGGTATTCTTGCCGAACTGGGCGTTCCGTCAACACCGGCAGTGGTGGGCCCATCGCGCCGTCAGCTTCCCCTGGTTTTTCGGATTGGTGTACGGCGTGTTTTTTGTCTGGGCGGCGACACAGTTAATCCGACTGATTGCAGGCGGGTCACCCTAATATCGCAGATGACGGGGGAGATATGTGGAAATCGTCCATCGTCCTGACCGGGCTGTTCGGCGTGCTGTTATTGTTTCACGCCATGCCTCTGCATAGTTTGGGCGAGCAGATCCCGGCGGATCAGACGCATCGTGTCGTGATGCATCTGAACTCCGGGGATGAGAAAATTCAGCGGGGAGCGTTGAGCAATATCCGGCATCTGTATCAGGAGGTGGGCCGCGAACGTCTTCAGTTAGAACTGGTCGTCCATGGGCCCGGGTTGACGTTGTTCACAAAGAGTGCGACGAGTGCGACGTCATTGGGGCAGGATCTGGCGCAGTTGAAGGCCGAGTACGGTGTGCGGTATACCGCCTGTTCGAATACAATGAAGGCGATGAAGATCGCGCGTGAGGATTTGATTCCGGAAGTCGGAGATACGGTTCCGGCGATGATACGGTTGATGGAACGACAAGAACAGGGATGGGCCTATATAAAACCATAGCGGAGAGCTGATGGTCGATAGCTGAGGGCTGACAGCAGGAACTGGGAGGAAGCATGGAATCGAAACCGAAAGTCTATCTGTATCACACGGTGGTGAAATGGACGGAACAGCGCAAGGGCGTGATCTCCTGCGCGGGCAAGCCCGATGTGGCCGTCGCGACGCCACCGGAATTCAAAGGGCATGACGGCATCTGGTCGCCTGAAGATCTCTTCGTCGCATCTGCCAATATCTGTTTGATGACCACGTTCTTGTCGGTGGCGGAGCGCGCGGGTCTGGCATTTACCTCCTACGAGAGTGAGGCTGAAGGAAAGCTGGAATTAGTCGATGGGAAGTTTCAGTTCACGGCCATCGCATTGAAACCGGTGATTACGCTACCGGCGGGGGGCGATGCCGCCAAAGCGAAGGAGCTGATCGAGAAGGCTGAAGCCAACTGCCTGATTTCGAACTCGATGAAGGCCCACGTCACCCTCATCCCAACCATTCGTTAGTTTCCTCGTATTGGGGCATCTTGGGACAGTATATGAAACCTGACCTGGGGTGTTTCTCGCCAGTCGAAATTCCTGCGTCCATCCATCCTTCAGGTATTGAAGCTAACTTGCTGAGATCATGGAATAGTTTTCTTATCTGATTTTCACGCCGATGGCACATCGCTCGCATTATCTCCTTCGCAGGCTCAGGAGGTCGTATGCGTGTTGTCGGAATCATCGTCAGCCTTTTGATCGGGATTGTCTCGGCCGGATTCGGTGGCGGCGGATTGAAGGATCTTTCCGCGTCGTCGTCGGGGAAGCAGGCTGACGCCGTCACCGGTCGAGAGATCTATTCCAATACCTGCATCCGCTGCCATGGGATCGACGGCAAGGGAGCGATGGGAATTCGCCTCGTTCCAAAGCCGGCCGACCTCACTTCCCCGGGCATTCAGAACCGTTTGGATGCCAGTCTCTTCAAACGCATTCACGACGGCAAGCCTAATACCGCGATGGGGGCGTGGAGTACTGCGTTATCAGACGACGAAATCTGGGATGTCTTGGCCTTTGTGCGGACATTAAAACAGGAATCAGGGCCGTAGAATACGCGAATCTTTCGGGCGGATCATGGCTCATAAGAACGCAGGACATGTAGTCAGCGGTGAACTTAACCGGGAGGTGTCGCGATGGCATGCAATGTTGGAGGGGTTGAACGACCCATTCGAATCGTAGTCGGGATCATTGCGCTGGGGATCGGAGCTTTTGCGGGATTGCCGCCGGTGGGTACCGGGGTGGCGCTGGTGGTTGGGACCATTGCCCTGGTCACCGGGGCCATCGGTTTCTGCCCGCTTTGGACCGTCTTCGGGATCAATACCTGTCCGGTCACCCCTGGAAAGAAGGGCTAGCGAGGAATCGATGCGATCACAACTCTGGACCTTTCTTGTCGTGGTTGGATGTCTGGTCGGATCCGGTGGATGCACACCGACTCCGAAGGCCGCGACGGTTCCTGCGCAAGGCCATGACGGTGGTGCGCTCACATCAGCCGATATGTTGTTCGCCCCGCCATCGCCGGAGCTGATCCCCGGCGATCAACGAGGCGAGCAGATTCGCTTAGGCTACAAAATCGTAGTCGATACGCAGGACTATGGGCGGCCCTATGTGGGCAATCGGTTAAATTGCACGAACTGCCACCTCGATGCCGGAATGAATCCGAACACCGCCTCCTTTGTCGGCATCAGCCGGTTATATCCGGAATATCGTGCACGGGCCGATCGTCAGATGTCCTTGGCCGACCGCATCGGCGAATGTTTCGAGCGCAGCATGAACGGCACAGCCCCTCCCCCCGATAGCTCGAAGCTCCAGGCCGTCGTGGCCTACATCGAATGGCTTTCGCAAAACGTCCCGCCGGGTAGTACGGTGCCATGGCGCGGGATTCCACGTCTGACCTCCAGTCACGTTCCAGATCCCGTGAACGGGAAGAAGCAGTTTGCCACGAAGTGTGTGTTCTGCCATGGAGCGGATGGACAGGGGACCATGGCCGGGCCGCCGGTCTGGGGGCCGCATTCTTACAATATTGCGGCAGGGATGGCTCGTATCACGGTGGCGGCGCCGTTCATCAAGTCCAATATGCCGAGAGGCTGGGGTTGGACACTGACCGATGATGAGGCCTTCGATGTGGCGGCCTATGTGAACAGCCAGCCGCGTCCGGATTTCCCCGGCAAGCAACACGACTGGCCGAAGGGCGGCAAACCGGCGGACATACCCTACTAAATCGTCGTTTGTCAGGCGGCAATCGGGCGTAGTCGGGAGGTGCGCGATGAATCTTACTGTGGCCTATCATGGCGGTACACGCTACGACGTCACCAGCGGTCGGCATCGTGTGGTGACCGATCAGCCGGATGAAGATGGCGGCCACGATGCGGGTATGAGTCCGGTCGAACTCTTTGTCGGCTCGGTCGCGAGTTGCGTCGGCTACTTCGTCGGTCAGTTCTGCGCGCGGCATGACATTTCCCGTGAGGGCCTCGGGGTGGATGCCGAGTGGGAGATGGCCGAGGGACCGCATCGCGTGGGGACGATCACACTGGCGATCCGGTTGCCACATCGTCTCACGCCGGACATGAAAGAGCGCTTGTTGAAGGTCGCCCACGGGTGCACGGTGCATCAATCTCTCTCCGGTGCCCCGGCCGTCACCATCCAGCTCAATCCTCATGGCACGGGAGTGCATTCATGAGCGATTCAGTTTCCCGTCGAACCCTCTGGAAGCGGGCGGCCCAGGTTCTTGGCGGGCTCGCGGTCTGGCGCCAGGTAGGGCCGGCGCTGGCTCAGCAGGCCGTTTCACCGGAAACCGGTCCGCAGACTGTGCGCGTGATGCGACCGTACGACGCGGAAACGCCCGTACGCGAATTCACATCATATGTGACCCCTAATCATCGGTTTTTCGTGCGGAGTCATTTCGGTCCGCCGGCGCCTGAATTGATTGCTGAAGCCAATTGGCGGCTCCGTGTCGGAGGGCTGATCGAACATCCGTTGGAACTCACGCTCAAGGATCTCAAAGAGTTCGAACGAGTGTCGATCACGGCTGTGGTGCAATGCAGCGGAAATGGCCGCGCGTTTCATCGTCCGAAAGTGCCGGGCGTGCAATGGGAGCGCGGCGCGGTAGGCAATGCGCAGTGGACCGGTGTGCGATTGCGGGACGTGCTCGCCAAAGCCGGCCTACGGCCGGCCGCGAAACACGTGCAACTCCAAGGCGCCGATCGCCCGGTAGTCGCGTCCGTGCCGTTGTTTACCCGGAGTATTCCGCTGGAGAAAGCCGTTCATCCGGACACGATCCTTGCCTATGAGATGAACGGACGCCCCTTGCCGTTGTTGCATGGCGCGCCGCTGCGGGTGATTACGCCGGGTTGGATGGCGGATTCCTGCACGAAGTGGCTGACGGAGATCACGGTGCAGGCAGATGAAGCCAAGGGCTATTACATGCAGACGGCCTATCGCGTGCCGGTCACGGCCATCCAACCGAACTCCGGTCTGCCGGGGACTTCGATGGTGCCCGTTGAAGCGATGGTGGTGAAGTCGCTGATCGCGTCGCCTGTCAACGGCGATCAGGTCGGGCGGGGACCGGTCACGGTGCAGGGCGTGGCCTGGAGCGGAGACGCCGCTGTCGCGACCGTGGAGCTCTCGTTCGACGACGGCAAGACCTGGGAGCCGGCGCGACTGGTCGGCGAAGACGAGCCCTATGCCTGGCGGCAATGGCAGTTCCTATGGAAGCCCAAGGGGGCCGGGGCCGTGACAATCCTCTGCCGTGCGACGGATGCCGCGGGACAGGTTCAACCCCAAGAGAGCCCGTGGAATCCCAGCGGGTTCTTGTGGAACGGGTGGGATCGTGTGTTTGTGACGGTGGAGGCATGAGCGTGGAGGGTGTAGCGTCGTTCGTGAAGCGAGAGTTGAGGGTGATTTCCGGTCTGCTGCTGTTCGCTGGAGTCCTGATCGTCGCAATGACGACGGCGGCGCAGGAAGACGATCTGGCGACGGTAAGCGCCGCGCTGGCGCCGCGTGCCGAAGGGCTGATCGTGGCGCGTTGCTCGGTGTGCCACAGCCCAGATCTGGTGTCTCAACAGCGCCTACCGAAAGACCGCTGGGCCGCGACGGTCGAGAAAATGAAACATTGGGGGGCGGAGATCGCCGACGACGAAGCCGAGCTGCTCGTGCGGTACCTGTCTGCCCGCTATCACCCGGCTGCGCCGGATCATCTGCCGCCGTTCGATCAGGAATTGAGAAAAGCCGAGCCGCTGACCCAGGAGCCGGCGGATACGGGTCCGCTCGTCGGTGTGGCAATCAGAGGGGCGGGCATCTTCGAGCACAATTGCCAGGCCTGTCATGGCGCCGGTGCCACCGGCGGGATGGGGCCGAAGCTGGCGAAGAATCCGATCCTGAAACATGACGACCTGTTCTGGGAAACTGTGTTACACGGGCGAGGGCCGATGCCGGCCTGGGGATCGGTGCTCAGTCAGCAGGATATTGCCGATGTTCACACATGGTTACTGACGAAGTAGCGGAAGAGCGAAGTTCACCACAGAGGAAAGGAGCGGTCATGAACGTCAGACGGAGCGTGGTTGTCGGAGGGGCGTTGCTATCATTGGTGGGACTGATGTCCACACCGCGGCTGTTGTTCGGAGCCGATCAGCCGAAGGCGAAGGAGCTGATTCAGCAGAACTGTGTCCAATGTCACCGGATGGAAGGCCAGGCTGACTCCCGTTTCAATCTCAAGGCGCCCGATCTCATCTGGGCAGGGAGCAAGTATAACCGGGCCTGGTTGATTCGCTGGCTGACCGGCAAAGAAGCGCCCCTGTACGTCAAAGGGTATCGTTGGGACCAATCGCAGGAAGTGCACAAGCATGTGACCGTCTCGGAGGCCGAGGCCAACGGGATTGCCGATTACCTGGCCGAGCACAACAAGGATCCGCGTGTGAAAGGCGGGGCCTTCGATCTGGCGAAAGTGACGAAGTTTGAAGCGGCGTTCGGTGGGATGGCATACAAGGCCCATGCCTGTCTCGGCTGTCACACAATCGAAGAAAACGGGAAACTCATCGGCGGTCAGCAGAGTGCCGCGTTGGAGAAGGCCGGGCAGCGGTACAACCAAGATTGGCTGTTCCGTTTCGGGTTGAATCCGCAAGACTTTGTGCCCCACAGCGGCGAGTTTCTGGCCGATGCGACGGAGCCCCAGCTCCGCGCCGTGATTGGCTACTTGATGGTACAGGGCGTGCCGGATTTCAAGTATTACGAACCTTGGACGGCGCCGGAATTCACCAAGGCCAGCTCTGGGCGCGGCAAGGTGATCTATAAAGAATATTGCATGCAGTGCCACGGACCGACCGGCAAAGGGGACGGGCCTGCCGCGTCGACGCTGGAGCCGAAACCGGCGATTCATGCCAACATCAATTTCAGTGAGGTGCCGACGGAGTACCTCTACAACATGATCAACCACGGCGGAGCGGCGATGGGCAAGTCTGCCAACATGCCCTATTGGGGCCTGACCATCGGGCAGCAGGGCGTGGCCGATGTCATGGCGTATTTGAAGACGACGTTTAAGGGGCCGAAATAGGGCTTGATGCGCGAGGGGCCAGACGGGCGTGAAAGGTGGGTACATTTCGACCACCGTCCCGGCCCGTCCCGCTTTTCTCGCTAGCGACCATTCACGAACGACGAGGAACGGAGGGTTCATCGATGGCGACGTTTATTATTTCAGGCAGCCGGGGCACGGATGACCCGACGATGGCGACGCTGCCGTTTGTCGCGGCGAAAGCGGCCAAAGAGCAGGGGCACGATGTCGTGCTCTGGCTCTGGAACGAAGCCGTCACGCTGGGACGGAAGGGCACGGCCGATCATGTCCACGGTGTGAATCTCACACCGTTAAAAGACTTGCTTGCCGGGGTGCAAGCTGCAAATATTCCTATATGGGTCTGTGGCGCTTGTGCGGTGGCCCGGCAAATCGGCGGAGGAGATCTGGTCGCGGGAGCATCAATCAAGGGGATGCCCGACTACATCAAGGCCGTGGCTGAACGTGACCGGAGCGTGGCGTTTTAATTCGTGGATTGCGTCTAACGCGGGGGGATGTCATGGCTGTTGAAGATGAATCGACTGGCAAAGGCAAGAGCAAGAAACGAAGTCGAAATGGGCAAGCCTCCGATGCCATTGTCGGCAACGACGGTGAACTGTTGGCCGATGAATTGGAAACCATTCCCACGGCCATCCCCAAGCAAGGTGACGGCTATCGTCAGGCACAGAGCAAGGCCGTCGATCAGATCGCTTACGCGATCGGTGTCGCCGGGCACGCGTTGACCGATGACGACTTGATTCGCATCAACACCCGCAGAGGGTTGCTGACACTTCTGAAGCGGAAAGAGGTCGATCTGGAGGATGTGCGTAAGACGTTGCTCTATGAGCAGGAGTTGCAGCAGCTTCAGGTCGAACTCGTTCGACTGCAACGGTGGGTGCAGGAGAGCGGGCAGCGGATTGCGATTCTGGTCGAAGGCCGCGATGCGGCCGGCAAGGGCGGTACGATCCGTCGGTTCACCGAGCACTTGAATCCTCGCGCCATGCGGGTGGTCGCGCTGCCCAAGCCCACGGATGAAGAGCGCGGCCAGTGGTATTTTCAGCGGTATATCCGGCAATTGCCGAACAAGGGCGAGATCGTGTTTTTCGACCGCAGTTGGTACAACCGCGCCGTAGTCGAACCGGTAATGGGCTTCTGCAGCAAAAAAGATCATCAGCGCTTCCTGCAGCAGGTCACCGAGTTCGAACATATGCTCTATGAGGACGGGGTGACCATTATCAAGTTCTGGTTCTCCATCTCCAAAGAGGAGCAGGCGAAGCGTTTCGAGGCGCGCCGCCAGAATCCGCTCAAGCAGTGGAAACTCAGCCCGGTTGATGAAAAGGCGCAGGAACTGTGGGATTCCTACACGCGCTATAAAGAGGAGATGTTCAGCAAGACGCACGCCACCTTCAGCCCCTGGATCATTGTGAAGGCGAATGACAAGCAGTCTGCCAGGCTGGAGAGCCTCCGTTATGTGCTGAATCTCTTGCCCTACAAGGGCAAGGAGGAAAGCCAGATTCGCCTGACCCCGGATCCCAATATCATCACCCGCTTCCATCGCAAAATGGTGGAGCTCGATTTGTGAGGAGCAGGATGTCGACAATGACTATTACACATGTGCTGGCGGCTGTTCTGACTTGTGGCGTGTTAAGTGCATCGGTCTTATCGGCGGCCGAGCGCCACATGATGCAGCCACGGGTGCCGGCCGATAAGCTGGCGGAAGCGCGCGCGTTGACGAGCCCATTGCCGGATTCTCCTGAGATTGTGGAGAAGGGGAAGAGCCTCTACAGCGGCAAAGGGACCTGCTTCAACTGCCACGGCAAAGACGGGTCAGGCAACGGTATGGCCGCAGTGGGCCTCGATCCCTCGCCGCGTAATTTTCAGCACCATGGATTCTGGCGCCACCGGACGGAGGGTGAGATCTTCTGGGTGATTAAGCATGGCTCGCCCGGTACGGCCATGATCGGATTCGGCGATCAACTCAGCGACGAGGAGATTTGGTCGATCATCCAATACGAGCGAAGCTTTGCCGGAGAGCATGGTCACGGAATGACGGGGCACAGAGAAGGCATGGGGCAGGGAATGGGCCCCGGCGGGGGAATGGGCGGTATGGAGCATCGAGGCCCGAGAAGTGGCATGGGCGGATGTGAAGGCGAAGCCTGTGGCCGGTAATACAAGATCAAATCGTGCGGTGGCGTCGGAGTTGTGTTCTTGAAATAGGTCCGGTTGCCACACGGATCACGCCGATCAGAATCATTTCAGCGGCAGTGTCCCTCCTCGTGTTCCGCTTTCTTGCAGTCATTCAGCAATCGCCATGCTACAGATTGACCGGATCAGCTGTTCCATAGGCGACACTGGTGCCTTTTGCATCAGGCGCCTTTCCCCTCAAGACCTGGAATGCCCCAGCACTCCTCATTTCCATCTCATGTCACGTCTGTAAGCACTCATCAAACCAACGCGATCAGCGATCCTGCCGCTGGAAGTGTCTGGCATGAACCTGGCTATCCAATTCGTAAGAAACTTATTCATCACGGAGGAATAGCCATGGATAACCACGACGCACGATGTTCATCGCAAGCTGTTGCCCTTGCCTTTCTGGGTGGCGCTATCGCGGGAGCGGTCGCCGGGATTCTGCTCGCGCCGAAATCGGGAGAAGAGACGAGGCGTGAATTAAGAGGTTATGCGAAGAAGACGGAGGAAGAGCTAATCGAGAAGGCCAAGGAGGCGCGGGAGGCGCTCGATGAGATGATTGAGCGAGGCAAGCACTTTATGGCGGAGAAACGTGCAGATGTTGAAGCTGCGGTGACAGCCGGCAAAGAAGCTATGAAAGAGAAGATGGATAAATGTTGTAGCTGACGAACATCGGAGGAATGCCATGCGCCCACAAGAAGCGATCCGCAAATCGCTACTCGTTCAACGACGGGACTTGTTTCGTCAGGTTGCGCAGACGGAAGAAGAGTTGCTTTGGTTCCAGAGCGATATCGAGAGCGAGGCGGAGGAGCGGGGGCAGGACGAAACAATGGTCCGGCTGCTTGATCGGCTGGACGGACGAGCGAAAGCCGAGATTGAAGCGATCGACCACGCGCTTGTCCGGATCGACAGCGGTCAGTACGGGCGATGTGAAATTTGTAGCAAGGATATCCCCCAGTCCCGATTGGACGTGTCTCCTGCGGTGACGACGTGCCTCGCCTGTGCGCAGGTGGGTGAGAGCCTGGCGGCGATGAGGAAATAACCGATGCAAGCCGTCCGCTTTCATGGCCGTGGCGGGCAGGGCGCGAAAACTGCGAGCCGCATCTTGGGTACCGCTGCGTTCCTCGAAGGGTTTGTGGCACAGGACTCGCCGATTTACGGAGCCGAGCGCCGCGGTGCGCCGGTCGCCGCTTTTACGCGGATCGCCAGGGAGCCGATTCGGGAGCGCGGCCTCATCGCTCGTCCCGATCTCGTTGTGATCGCCGATGCTTCGCTCATAGAAGATCCTGCCGCCCGTGTGTTGGACGGGATCGATGAACGAACGGCGGTCTTCGTCAACTCGCCACTGACTGCCGGACAATTGGACGCACAGAACCTGCTGTCCGGTTGCTTGTCCGCATTGGATCTGACCGACGTCGCGTTGCAACAATTGGGGAATCGCGGCGCCATCAGTGCCCTGCTCGGCGCGGTCGCCGGACGACTCGTCGGACTTCGTCGGGAGTCGATCCGCGAGGCGATTGCACGGGAGCTTGCCGATCTGGGACTCGCCGCTTCCGTCATTGAGCGCAATCAAGCAGTCGCGCTTCAATGCTATGACGCCGTCCGCACCGTTCCCGTGGCAGCAGCTGCGCCGCAGCCCGCTGCCCCGGCGCAGCTCCAAGTGCCGACGTACGAATCTCCGACCAGAGGAACCGCCAGGATCAGCGCCTCAGCGAATTCGGTTCTGCGTGAAACCGGCGGCTGGCGGACCTTCCGGCCGGTCCTGCTGCCCGACAAGTGCAACGGCTGCTGGCTCTGTTTCACGTATTGCCCCGACGGGGTGATATCGATGACCAAGGACGACAAGCCCGTGATCGATTATGACCATTGCAAGGGATGCCAGATCTGCGTCCATGAATGCCCGACCAACGCCTTAGTGGCTGAACGGGAAAAGGAAGGAGAGGTGGCATGGCGGGCGAAATGATGACCGGCAATCTCGCGGCGGCCTGGGGCGCGCGGCTGGCAGACGTGGATTATGTGCCGGCCTTTCCGATCACCCCGCAGACAGAAATTGTGGAGGCGCTGGCGAAGTGGTGCGACAGCGGCGCAATGGCGGCCCGGTTTGTGACCCTGGACTCCGAGCATTCCATGATGACGGCGGCCGGGGCTGCCGCGGCGACGGGGGCCCGGGTCTTCACTGCGACATCCAGCCAGGGGCTGTTGTATGCGATGGAGGTGCTCTATTCCATCTCCGGCTGGCGCACGCCGCTGGTACTGGTCAATGTCTCCAGGGCGCTGGCTGCCCCGATTACACTCGAATCGGATCACAACGATGTGCTGGCCGCGCGGGACTCCGGTTTTCTTCAGATCCACGCCGAGACCTGCCAGGAAGTGCTGGATTCGATTCTCATGGCCTATCGGATCGCGGAGGATGAGCGGGTCATGTTGCCGGTCATCGTCAACCTGGACGGCTTCTACCTGTCATTTACCCGTGAGCCGGTGATCCTACCGGAGCCGGAACAGGTCAAGCAATTCCTGTATCCGTTTCAACCGGCGCACTTAGGCTTCAGAGCCTCGGCGCCGCATGCGCTGGGTGTGGCGGTGCTTGGCGGGGCCACCTACAGCTACTTCCGTCATCAAATGCATCTCGCGTCACTCAATGCGCTGGCAGTACATCAGGAAGCGGCCGCTGATTTCGCCCGCCTATTCGGTCGCCGCTACGATCTGCTTGAGGGGTATCGGCTTGACGATGCGGAGGATGTGCTCGTCATGACCAACGCGCTTGCAAGCAGAGGCAAGGCCGCAGTCGATGTTGCCAGGGCGGAGGGCAAGCGGGTAGGTTTGCTCCGGCTCCGCATGATCCGTCCCTGGCCGACGGACGCCATCCGTGACGCGTTGCGGGGCCGCCGGGCCGTTGCAGTGCTCGATCAGAATCTGGCTCCCGGGCAAGGCGGTATTCTCTTTCAGGAAATTGCGGCCTGTCTCTATGACGAAGCGATCCGGCCACTGGCGCTCTGTTCGTTCATCGGGGGCCTGGGAGGAAAGAATCTCTCGGCAGGCGAGTTCCGGGCGATCTTCGAGCAGACGGCAGAGGCCGGGGTCCGCGGCAAAGGGATCGGGCCGGTTCTGTTGTACACAGAAGCCGAGCACCGGGAAATGACGCAGCTGCAAATGTTGGCGGGCGGTCTCAAGAGCTGATAGTCAGCAATAATCGTCAGGCGTCAACGGTCAACCGTCAATCGTGGGATACAGGCTTCATTAAGGGAGAGGCGTGATGAAAGAAAATTTACGAATGACGAATGACGTTTGACGAATTGCGAGGTCCGAACATGCCCTGGCAACGCGAGACATTCAAAAAGATCAAACAGATTCCCCGTGAAGAACACGTGCTTCCCGGAACGGCGCTCTGTGCCGGATGCGGAGGACTGGAGTCGTTGCGGCTGGCGGCAAAGGTGTTGGGCGACAACGTGGTCTACGTGAATGCCGCGGGGTGTTTTACCATGCTCGCGGCCTATCCTTTCACGCCGTTCAAGGGCTCGTGGCTGTACACCACGATGGGGTCGGCGCCCGCCGGCGCACAGGGTGTGCGCGATGCGCTCGACATTTTGATCGCCAAAGGCCGGTTGCCGAAAGAAGAGAATCTGAAAGTCGTGGTCTTGGGAGGTGACGGCTCGACCTACGACATGGCCCTCTCTTCGACATCGGGCGCCATCACCAGAAAACTCGACTTCTATTATTTTTGCTACGACAACGAAGCCTACGGGAATACCGGTATGCAGCAATCCGCTGCGACACCCTACGGCGCGCGGACGGCTACCTCGCCCTGCAGTCTGCAACATCCGGCCGGCGCCACGCAGGAAAAGAAAGACATCTTCGAGATCTGGCGGGCGCATAAGCCGCCCTATATCGCGACCGTCGCACCGAGGTATCCGCTGGATCTGGAAGAGAAGTTCGCGCGGGCGGCCAAGTTCGCAGGACCGAAGCTGTTCCTCGCCCTTTCCGCTTGCCCCACCGGCTGGCTCTACGATCCGGGAGAGACCCCGGAAGTGGCCAAGCTGGCGGTGGAGACGGGCCTCTGGCCGCTGAAGGAAGCGATCAACGGAGAAGTAACGCACACGTATATTCCCAAACGGAAGCCGGTGGAAGAGTATCTGAAGCTACAGGGCCGGTTTCGGCATCTGTTCGAACCGACCAGGCAGGACGAAGCCATTCGACACATTCAAGCGCGGGTCGAAGATTATTGGAAGCAGGTCAACGGATAACAATCGTGTATGGAGGTGACCCATGGAAATCAAAGTGTTGTTGTGCAACTGCAAAGGGCTCTGCGATTCATTCAAAGACTCCGACATGAACAAGCTCCCGTTCGAGGTTGAATCAGACCTGGACGTCAAATACACCGTCCTCAGCCCGCAGTTATGCGGCCAGGGAGGGAACGCCATTTTGGAAGAGGCAATGAAAGCGGCCAAGGCAGACAGCTACCTGCTTGTCGGTGCTTGTGCTCCGAACGCCCAGGAGAAGCTTTTCAAGAAACTCATTCGTGCGACCGGCTTTAATGAAAAGCACTTCGTCCCGGTCGATATCCGAGGCACCGACAACAAGGGAATTTTGGATCGTCTGCGCGAAGCCGTAGGAGGTATTCTCAAACAAGAAGAGGCAAAGCCCTCCACAACCTGAGACCCATCGCCTGATTGAGAGTGGAAGTGCTATAGAAATCGAGAGACTACTCCCATATCCTTGAACGTCTGACCAAGGTGCTCCCCTCGGTACCTAATTCGACGCTCTTTCTTGAAGAGGCATCGGCCCATCAACCAGGTTGCCGCCTTGCCACGATTGTACTCGGCCATCGTACTTCCCGCCGCGTGTTGCTCACCGCCGGCACCCATGGAGATGAACCGTCCGGAGTTGAGGTGCTCTGCGCCTGGCTCGAACAACACCGACATCGACCTTGGTTAGACCGGTGGCAGTTTGTGCTCATTCCTTGTCTCAATCCCTAGGGGTATGAACAGGATATCCGGGAGAATCACAATGGCAAGGACCTGAATCGCGAATTCAATGTCCCTCATCCATCAGCGGAGATCCGTTTCGTCCACGCAAGACTACAGCAGCCCTTCGATCTCGTGATTGATCTTCACGAGGACCGCGACAGCCGCGGGTACTATCTGTACCAGAACGTGGATGCCGAAGCTGAAGCCGTCGGCCGTCAGATTGTGGATAGAGTGGGGAAGGTCACGAGTATTAACTTGGACTCGGAGATCGAGGGGAGGGCAGCCAATCGTGGCGTGATCGAGGGGCCGTGCAATCCGGAGTCGCTGGTCTGGTGGCCACTGGCTGCCTACGCCCAGACCCATGGAGTGAAACGGGTGTTGACGCTCGAAGCCTCCGGTAGGCACTCGATCGAGGTGCGAGTGCAGGTGCACCTGGTGGCTATCGAAGCCGCGATCGAGTATTGCTCAGAACTCACAATCGGGAGCGAGAACTCACGGTAGGGTCGCTGATGTAGCAGGAGTTGGCCTCATGACGTCCCAGGGCTTTCCCCGCGCTTGACACATCAAGAAATGTTGTTATGATGTCAGGCATGACAACGACCATCAAACGGCGAGATCAAGGGGTGAGCCTCTTCCATGCTTTGTCAGATGAAACGCGGCTGGAGATCATGGAGCGCCTGAAAGATGGTGAGCAATGTGTCTGTGATCTCACCGAGGCCCTCAAGACCGGGCAGTCGCGGCTGTCCTTTCATTTGAAGGTGCTCAAAGATGCAGGTCTGATCACGGATCGGCCTGAGGGCCGCTGGGTTCATTATTCTCTCAATACAGACACCCTCAAGGAATTAGAAGAGGTCGTGCGGTCGTTACGGGACTTATCCCCACGACGGAGCCCCTCAGCAAAGTGTTGTTAGTTTTTCTGGCGCTGATGAATCAATATTTGTTGATTGCTCAAAGGAGTATGTGATGAACAGCCAAGAGATTAAGGAGTTTGTGAAGGCTGAGTATGGGCAGGCGGCGCTGCAAGCGAAACGCGGCGGCAGTTCCTGCTGTGGGTCGGTTCCGGAGCGAGTCGATTTCATCACCTCCAATCTCTACGGGAAGAATGAAACAGAGGCGCTCCCGGCGGAAGCCCTCCTGGCCTCGTTCGGGTGCGGGAATCCAACGGCGTTGGCGGAACTCAGTCCTGGCGAGACGGTTCTGGACCTCGGCTCCGGGGGCGGCATCGATGTCCTGCTGTCGGCCCGTCGGGTTGGACCGGCCGGTAAAGTGTTTGGCCTCGATATGACGGACGAGATGCTCGCCTTGGCGCGGGAGAACCAGGAGAAAGCAGGAGTCCGGAATGTGGAGTTTCTCAAGGGCGAGATCGAGGACATTCCACTGGGAGATCGCGTCGTCGATGTGATCATCTCCAACTGTGTCATCAATCTCTCGTCCGACAAAGATCGCGTGCTGGCCGAGGCCTTCCGGGTTCTGAAGCCGGGCGGTCGGCTTGCCGTCTCCGATGTCGTCGTGCGCGGCGATGTCCCGGCTGAGATTCGCCACAGTGTCGAACTGTGGATGGGCTGTGTGGCGGGTGCCTTAGAAGAGTCTGCCTACCGGGACAAACTCGTGAAGGCGGGGTTTGACGAGATTGAGATCGTCCCCACGCGGATCTATCGCGCCGAGGATGCCAAAGACTTCTTGGCCGGCGCAGGGCTGAATGTGGACAAACTTGGGCCGCAGTTGGATGGGAAGTTCATGAGCGCGTTTGTGCGTGCTCGCAAACCCGCCCAGGTTCACAAAAGCTAAGAGAGGATTTATTGCGTGATGGATATCGCGATCACACCAGTTGTTCACGCGAAGCCAGGCGAGAAACGACTGAACCTCTTTGAACGTTACCTAACCGTGTGGGTCGGACTCTGTATGGTCGCAGGAATTCTCCTGGGGCAATGGGCTCCAACGACGGTACAAGTCCTTAGAAGCCTTGAGTTCGGCCAAGGGAGTCATGTC
>WBZP01002816.1_pt1 | contig 19602 bp, 19 predicted proteins | sample 5204301 | NCBI WGS metagenome assembly WBZP01 (sample SAMN12412401, study PRJNA552823) | activated sludge metagenome | isolation source: activated sludge from nitrification reactor of wastewater treatment plant... | place: USA: Pennsylvania | collected 2017 | reverse complement strand
TCTCGAGCGAAATCGTGACGCCGTGCCGCGAACCACTCTCCGCCTGCAGCAGTCGGGCAGCGCGCACGGTCAGGTCTGACTCCGCCGGCACGCCGGGAATCGGCGTCGCGAGCACCACCTCGCCATCGTCGCGCGGCGAGAAATGCAGGACATCGCCATGATCCACGAAGCGGAACAAGGTCTGCAGCAGGTGGTAGCCATCCGCGCGGCGGCCGACGACATGCAGGAAAAGATTGAGCTTGGCCGGGGCTGGCCAGGCGCTGCTCCAGTTCCAGTCAGTCAAGTGGCTGCTCCCCGGTTGTCCACTCCTCGATACGCAGGAGCAGCTCGGGGCCACCGACGCGCGATACGCGCAGCCGTTCCGGCAGCGCATCCGGCGCCGCGCCGGCGTAGTCGTACTCGACCTGCCAGTCCGACTCGACAATGCGCAAGGGGCGCCCGAGCGCATCACGAGCAACCGTCGCCGACGGCGCCGGTTGTGCCAGCACCCAGCCGGCGAGTCGCTCGATCGGCAACGGGTACCCGAGCACCTGGCGCGTCAGGGTCTGCGCATCGCCAGCCTCGTGACGCTGGCGGTCGGCCGCAAGCAGTGCGGCCCGGCCAGGACGAACCTCGATCTCGGCAACGACCTGGCCGAAGGGCGACATGATGCGCAATTCGTCCGCAGCCTCGGCGTGACGCCACGACAGCTTGCCGGAATAGCGTTCGCTTTCGTTCGTTACCGAAAAGCGGGCCTCCAGCTGAAAGGGGTAATCGCGCCCTGCCGGCCGAGGTCCTCCGCCCTCACGCACGATGGGTGACGCGCACGCGGCCAGCAGGCAGACGAGGCAGAGCCAGAACGGGAAACGCACGGCAGCGATCAGGGCTGATACTTCTTGCGAACGGCGTTCAGCACATCGTTGCGGGGGTGTCGCCTGGCCGCATCGGACCAGATCTGTTGCGCCTCGTCGCGCCGGTCCAGCAACCAGAGTACCTCGCCGAGATGCGCGGCGATCTCGGCGTCCGGCTTGATCCGGTAGGCGCGCTGCAGATGCTCGAGCGCCGCCGGCATGTCGCCTAGCTTGAACATCACCCAGCCCATGCTATCGAGAATGAAAGGATCGTCCGGTGCCAATGCCAGCGCCTGGGCAATCAGGTCACGCGCTTCGTCGAGACGGACGCCGCGATCGGCGAAGCTGTAGCCAAGGGCGTTGTAGGCATGGGCATTGTCAGGCCGCAGCACGATGACCCGACGCAGATTGCTCTCCACCAGGTCCATGCGGTTCAGGCGCTCGGCCAGCATCGCAGCGTCGTAAAGCACCTCAGGCTGGTTCGGCTGCTCGGCCAGCGATTTTTCGAGCAAGGCCAGCGCCTCTGCCTCGCGCCCGGCATCGCGCAGCAACTGGGCCTCGGCGAGCGAGAACTGGACGCGCGCCGGCGGGTATCGTACCGCGGAGGCTTCCAGATGCTCGATCGCCATCGCCAGCCCGCCGCCCTGCTTGACCTGCAGATTCGCTACGCGAATCTGCGCGGCAGCGAACTGTTCACCGCTGATGACCTGACGGTAGTAACCGACCGCCTCGGCATCCGCGCCACGATCCTCGTGAATCTGTCCAAGATAGAACGCAGCCACCGTCCTCTCGGCAGGTTCGCCGCTCACAAGTACTTTCTTCAACAGGGGCTCGGCCGTTGCGACATCATTCTGCTGCAAGGCCAGGACGGCGACCGGGTAGATCAGTTCCGGGCTGTCCGGATGTTCGGCCAGGAGGCGCGTGAAATGCTTTCGGGCTTCGTCGTAGCGCTTCTCGGCAACGAGCGCGCGGGCGAGGTGCAGACGCACATCGCGGGAATCCGGATTGGCGGCGACGAAGCGATCCAGCGCCGCCACGGCTGCCGCCGGGGATTCCCGCGCCAGCAGCTGCGCTTCGAGCAGGGCTGCCTGCTCCCAGTCCGGACGCAGCTGCAGGGCCTGACGTATTTCGGCCTGCGCCCCCTTCTGGTCGCCGGCGTGGTAGGCCGCTGTCGCCAGCGCATAATGTGCTTCGGCCACGCCGGCATAGGGGGCCAGGACTTTCTGCAGCATCTGGTAGGCCGCCACCTTGTCCGGATAGCGGGCGAGCATGCGGTTCATCCGCATCAGGTTGTCGGCGAGATGGGCCTTGTCCTTCTCCAGCAGATAGCTAAGCTGCGGCCCGAGTTCTTCAGCTCGTCCCTGCAGGATCAGCACCGCAACCATCGTCTGGCGCGCCGTCATCGAATCCGGTTCAACTTCCAGCCAGAGCCGGCTGGTTTCGTACGCAACATCGAAGCGGCGGCCGAAGGAAGCCAGTTCGGTCGCCCGCTCCAGTACTTTCGGATCACGCGTCCGGGCAGCGAGATCGGCATAGGCGCTGATGGCGAGATCGGTATTGCCCCGCTGCAAGGCCAGCTCACCGAGCAGTACCTGAAAGACGACCTGGCCGAGATTGCCGGAAACAGCTTCGGTCAGGGATACCGCCGGCGCGGGAGCCACGGCCGGTTTCGCCTGACGTGCCGGCGGTTTTGCCGCGGGCTTTGCCGGCTTTACCGGCTTGGCCGGCGGAGCGGCCTCGGCTGCCGCAAAAGCGGGGGCGCTGAAGGCTACGAGGACGGCAGCTGCAGCCGCTGCGCGCTTGATCGATTTCATGATGTCCCTGCTGCCCGTATGGAAGGTTGGAAACTTTCGGGCAATAATGGTTCGGCATGTTATGGCCTTTTTCTCCCCGTCTCAAGTAAGCGCCACCGAGGCTCGAATACACAATGCCCGAGTTACCCGAAGTCGAAGTCAGCCGTCGCGGACTGGAACCCTTCATCGCCGGCCGCACCGTCGTCGCCGCAGTACTGCGTACGCCACGGCTGCGCAACGACATCCCTGAACGGCTGACAGCCCTGCTCCCGGGCATGCATCTGCACGCAATCCGCCGACGCGGCAAATACCTCCTGTTCGATTTCGGGCGCGGCCAGTTGCTGCTCCATCTCGGCATGTCCGGCAGCCTGCGGCTCGTTCCGCCTGGAACGCCGCCGCAAAAACACGACCATTTCGACCTCTGCTTCCCGGATACAGTGATGCGCTTCCGCGACCCGCGGCGCTTCGGCGTCCTCGACTGGCTGGAGGGGCACGGGCAGCAACACCCGCTGCTGAACGCGCTCGGCATTGAACCGCTGACCGACAACTTCTCCGGTGACTGGCTCTACCAGGCCACCCGCGCGCGCCGCGCGCCGATCAAGCCGGTATTGATGGACGCACATCTGATCGTCGGCATCGGCAACATCTATGCATCGGAAAGCCTTTTCCTCGCCGGTATCTCCCCCTTGCGCGCCGCCTGCCGCATCGGTCGTGAACGCTGCGAACGACTGGCCGGAGCGGTGAAGGAAACCCTGGCGGCGTCGATCGCCGCAGGCGGCAGCAGCGTCCGTGACTACGTACATAGCGACGGTGGTGCCGGCTGTTTTCAGTTGCAGTGCGCCGTATACGATCGTGCCGGCGCTCCCTGCACGCACTGCGGCACCCCGATCCGCAGCACACGGCAGACCGGCCGCAGCACCTACTGGTGCCCTTGCTGCCAGACGTGAAGAAACGCGGAAGCCACGCGAACAGCTCGCGCCATCTCATTGATTTTTCATGCCTGCGTGATAAAGTCACAAGCTGACCACCCTTGGACGCATGATGTCCCTTGCCCAACAATTCGCCGCCTACGCCGAATGGCGCAGCCAGCTTGGCCAACGCCTCGACGAACTGCGCGCCTGGCTCGGCGATAACGAGCTCAACGACGCGCAATCCGACTTGCGCCTGACCCAGCTCGCCGAACGCCTGCGCGAAGACCGGTTGCACGTCGCTTTCGTCGCCGAGTTCTCGCGCGGCAAGTCGGAGCTGATCAACGCCATCTTCTTTGCCGACTACGGCAACCGCATGCTGCCCTCCTCCGCCGGGCGCACGACGATGTGCCCGACGGAACTGATGTACGACCCCACCAAGGCGCCCTGCGTTGAACTGCTGCCGATCGAGACGCGCGCCAACAACGCCAGCGTCAGCGAATACAAGCGATTCCCCGACGAATGGGAAAGCGTCCCGCTCGCGGTCGATTCTGCCGAGGCCATGCAGGAAACCCTGCGCCACGTGAGCGAGGTGACGCGCGTCGACCGCGCAACGGCCGAGAATCTGGGCTTTGCCGTCGACGACGAATCGCTGGAAGCATTCCACACCGGTGACGACGGGCTCGTCGAGGTCCCGCGCTGGCGGCACGCGATCATCAATTTTCCGCACCCCCTGCTCAAGCAGGGCCTGGTGATCCTCGATACGCCGGGCCTCAACGCGATCGGCACCGAACCGGAACTGACACTGTCGCTGCTGCCGAACGCGCATGCGGTGCTGTTCATCCTCGCCGCCGACACCGGCGTCACGCAATCCGACCTGGCCATCTGGCGCGAGCACATCAGTCCGCCTGGCGGCCGCAAGGCGGGACGGCTGGTCGTGCTCAACAAGATCGATGGCCAGTGGGACGAACTGAAGACGGAGGAGGAGATCAATGCCGAGATCGCCCGTCAGGCAGACAGCTGCGCCAGCATCCTGAATCTGCCGAGGGACCAGGTGTTCCCGGTGTCAGCGCAGAAGGGGCTGGTAGCAAAGATCAATGCCGATGCAGCACTGCTGTCTCGCAGCCGGCTGCCGGAACTGGAACGCGCGCTCTCCGAGGAATTGATCCCGGCGAAGCGCGAGATCGTCCGCGACAATACGGAAAGCGAGTTCAACGAGCTCAACATGCGTACCCGCGCATTGCTCGAATCGCGACTGGCGGGCCTGCGCGAGCAACTCGGCGAGATGACCGAACTGCGCGGCAAGAACAAGGGCGTCGTCGAATACATGATGGGCAAGGTGCGCTCGGAGAAGGAAGAGTTCGAGGCCGGCCTGCAGCGCTACTACGCCGTACGCAGCATCTTTTCTTCGCTGACCAACAAGCTGTTCGGCCATCTCGGCCTCGACAACCTGCGCACGCTGACCCAGACCACGCGCGACGCCATGCAGGAAGCGACGTTCTCGAAGCAGTTGTCCGACGCGATGGCGAACTTCTTCTCGACCACGCGCGACTCGCTGACCAAATCGAAGGGCGAGGTCGACGAAATCCACAGGATGATGGAAGCGATCTATCGCAAGTTCTCGGTCGAGCACGGCCTGAAGCTCGGCAGCCCGGCCAGCTTCTCGCTGCTGCGCTACGAGAAGGAAATCGACCGCCTGCAGGCGTGGTGCGACACGCACCTGAACACGATGTTCCAGCTCATGCGGCACGAGAAGGCACATCTGACGCACAAGTTCTTCGAGGAAGTGGCCATCCAGGTCCGCCGCGCCTTCGAGCATGCCAACCGTCATGCGGAGGGGTGGTTGAAGGCAATCATGGCGCCGATGGAAACGCAGGTCCGTGAACACCAGATCCAGTTGAAGCACCGCCTCGAAAGCATCAAGCGCATCCACCAGGCGACCGATACCCTGGAGGAGCGGATCAGCGAACTGACACATGTCGAATCAACGCTGGTCGGCCAGATCCAGTCGCTGGAAACGGTGGCAAAGCATGTCAGGCAGGCACTGGACGCCCACGTGGACCCGCAGGACCAGATGGTGGTAAGCCTCTGACTTAAGTCGTATTTCCCGGCAATGCGGGGAGGGTTAAGATGCTCCGTTAAGCATCTTGCCTCCCCTCTTCATGCCTCCAGCCCCCTTCCGGCTTGCCAGCAGTTCCCGCCCGTCAGGCCACGCCTGGCTGCTCGGGCTCGCCCTGATCGTCTGGATTGTCGCGACCACCGGAGCAATCGCGTGGGTCGTCAAGGGCAGCCTGGGGGAAACCGAACGCAGTTTCGCCGAATATGGCGAACTCTTCCACGCGCAGTTGCGCGACAAGCTCCGCGCCAACGAAGCCGTACTCTACGGCTTCGCCACCTTCCTCGGCGCCATCCCGCGTGACGATCATGACGCCGCGAGACAGTACGCCCGGGCCATTCTCGAGCGCTATCCGCACATCTACATGCTGGAAGTCGTCCGGCGGGTACCGCAGAAGGAGCTGGACGCCTTCACGCAACAGATGCGTCGCAAGGGATACCGGAACTTCGAGGTTCGCCAGTTCGACTACCGCGGCGACCGGGAGTGGCAAGCCCCGGCGATGAAAAGCGCCTATTACCCGGTGATCCTTGCAGAACCGGATTCGGACGCGGCACGGAGCATCATCGGCCTCGATATCGATTCGCTCACTGGCCTGCGCGCCGCACTGATCCGCTCGGAAAAACAGGGCACGCCCGCAGCCAGCGAAGTCTTCCGACTGGTCGAGGGCGACGACGCCTACGTCCTTTTCCGCCCGATTGCGGCAGTAGGCGACACCTCGCGGCAACACGCCTTCGGCGGCGTCTCCTATGCGCTGATGGTCCTGCGTGCGCGGGACCTGATGCCGCCGCCACGCGAACTCGACGCGGCGATAGGGCACATCGTCCGCTTCCATGTCGGACAGAACGCCGACACCCTCTATGCACAGGCTGCAACACGCGAAGCCCCAGGCCAGTCCTTGTTCCGGCCACTGCGCTTCGAGCGTCACCTCGGCGATCTTTCCCAGCCCGCAAGCATCGTGCTGCAACGCCCGGTCGGCCTCAACGACATCTCCGGCATCGGACTCGTTACCGTTTCACTGGCCTCGATGTTCAGCCTGACCCTCCTGCTCGGCTACATCGGCAACCTCCGGCAGCGCGAACAACGTCGCGAGGAAGAACTGAAAACCATCGAGCACCTGGCACTGCACGACGCGCTCACCGGCCTCCCCAATCGATTCCTGCTGCTCGGCCGACTGGAGCAGGTGCTCACCACTGCGCAACGACACGGCACGAAAATCGGGGTCATGTTCCTCGACCTTGATGGCTTCAAACCGATCAACGACCGCTACGGCCACCACGTCGGGGACGCATTGCTGAGGGAAGTCGGCTGGCGCCTGCGCCAGTGCATGCGGGACAGCGACACCGTTGCCCGCCACGGCGGCGATGAATTCGTCGTCGTTCTGACCGACATGCAATCAGCGAGTGATGCGGCTCCCCTCGCCGAAAAGATACTGGGCGCGATTGCGGAACCACTGGACGTTAACGGCGACATCCTGCAGGTGACGACCAGCATCGGCATCGCCGTGTTTCCGGACAGCGGCCTTGATGCGGAAAGCCTGTTGCGCGCTGCCGATGCCGCAATGTACGAGGCCAAGGCGGAAGGACGCCGGATTTTCCGCTACGCGACGCCCGGAGTCACCATGTCCCTGCAGACCGCAGAATGAAAAACGCCGCGCTCCCCGGAGGGAGTGCGGCGTTTCCTTGCAGCAGGGGCGAATCAGGCCGGGCGCTTGTTGCCCGTCAGCTGCTCGTACTTGACCCAGAGCTGGTCGGTCGACTCGACGTTGTTCGTGTCCTTGGGGATGCAATCCACCGGGCAGACCTCGACGCACTGCGGCGTGTCGTAGTGACCGACGCACTCGGTGCACTTGCTCGGGTCGATTTCATAGATCTCTGCGCCCTGCGAGATCGCCTCGTTCGGGCACTCCGGTTCGCACACGTCGCAGTTGATGCATTCGTCGGTGATGATCAGGGACATAGCTGCTCTTCCTTCAATTGTTGAACGTCTCGGAAACTCGTTTCGCCAGCCGTTCCTGCACCAGCGGGTGAACAAACTTGCTGACATCGCCGCCGAGCACGGCGATCTCGCGAACCATCGTTGCCGAGATGAACATGTACTGTTCCCCCGGCGTCAGGAATACGGTTTCGACCTCGGGGTAGAGGTTGCGGTTCATGCCGGCCATCTGGAATTCGTACTCGAAGTCCGAGACCGCGCGCAGGCCGCGCAGGATGACCTTGGCACCCTGCTCGTGCAGGAAATCCATCAGAAGATTGTCGAACCCGACGATCTCGACGTTCGGGTAGGGCGCCAGCACCTGCTTCGCCAGCTCGACGCGCTCATCGAGCGTGAAGAACGGCCGCTTCGAACGGCTCTGCGCGATGCCGACGACGACGCGATCGAAAAGATTCGACGCCCGGCGCACGAGATCCTCGTGCCCCCGGGTCATGGGATCAAACGTGCCCGGGTAGATCGCTACTCGATGGTCCAGCATCCTGAGGGTCTTCCCGCCGCATGAGATGGTAATAAACCTGTCCTGCCTGCCCGCTGCGCACCGTCACCCATTCCCCCAGCGACGCCAGTGCCTCCTCGGCTTCGACGTACAGCGCACCGTCCGTCTTCAGGAGACGCGGCAGGAACGGCGTCAGCCTGTCGAGCCAGCCCTGCCGGTACGGCGGGTCGAGAAAGACCACGTCGAAGGCGCGCGGGCTCGAAGAGGCGAATTTTAGCGCATCCTGGCGAAGCAACTCCACCCTGCCGGCGCCCTGCAGCAAACGGATGTTTGAATCCAGCGCGTCAGCGACGCGCGGGTTACGTTCCACCAGCACCACTTTCCCGGCACCGCGCGAAGCCGCCTCCAGCCCCAGTGCGCCACTGCCCGCAAAAAGATCGAGACAGGCGAGGCCGCTGAGGTCCTGGCCCAGCCAGTTGAACAGCGTCTCGCGCACACGATCCGGCGTCGGACGCAGCCCCTCGGCGTCGGGAAAGGAGAGAACGCGGCGGCGCCATTCACCCCCGACGATGCGCAGGCGCCCGCTCGCAGCAGGACGCCTTGTCGCTGCCGCCGGCTTCAATCTCCCGCCACCACGACCGTAACGAGATGCTCGGGGCGGACATGGCGGGCGAATGCGGCGCGCACATCGGCGGCAGTGACCTTGCGTACCTTGTCCGCGTAGGTGTCGAGATAATCGAGCGGCATGCCGAAAAAGCCGATCGCCGCGACGTTATCGAGAATCTTGCGGTTGGTGTCGAGGCGCAACGGGAAGCTGCCGACGATGTTCGCCTTCGCCGCTGCCAGTTCGCTTTCGCTAGGCCCCTCGGCCAGGAACTGCTGCAGCACGTCGCGAGTCACCTTCAGTGCATCGCCGGTCTGTGCGCGCTTCGTCTGCAGGCCGATCTGGAACGGACCCGCCACCTGCATCGGCGCGAAATAGCTGTAAACGCTGTAGGCGAAGCCCCGCTTGTCGCGGACTTCCTTCATCAGGCGGGAAACGAAACCGCCGCCTCCCAGCGTGTAGTTGCCGACCGTCAGCGCGTAGAAATCAGGGTCGCCGCGCTTCAACGCCGGCAGCCCAAGATGGATATGGGCCTGCGTGGCATGGTGCGGCACGCGTCGCTCGCCGCCCTGTGGCAAGGCCGGATCGGGGGTCGGCGCCAGCGGCTCGCCCGCCGGCAGCGCCTCGGTCAACTGCAGCGCCAGTGCTTCCGCCTCCGCACGACTGAGCGCGCCGACGATGGTGACCGCCGCCGAGCGGGCAACGTAGTGGGCTGCATGGAAAGCGCGCAGATCATCGAGGCCGATCGCGGTCAGGCTTTCCGCGGTCGGCTGCATGCCGTAGGGATGCGTTCCATAAAGGCTGCTCCAGAAGGCCCGTGAGGCAATCGTCTCCGGGCGCGTCAGCGATTCGCGCAACGCGGCCAGCGTGCGGGTGCGCTCTCGTTCGAACACCGCTTCCGGGAAACGCGGCTCCGCAATCACCCGACGCAGGATGTCGAATGCAGGTCCCCGCTTGTCGGCATCGGCGAGCGTGCGCAGGCTGACGCTGGCACGATCGGTGTCAGCGCCGCCGCCGAGGCGGGCGCCAAGATCGGCCAGGCGCTCGGAAATCGCACTTTCATCGAGGTCGCCGGCGCCAAGATCCATGAGGCCACGCGTCAGTTGCGCGAGGCCTGATTTTCCGGCCGGATCGCGCGCAGCGCCGGCAGAGAAATCGACCTGCACATCGACAATCGGCAGGGCGCGGGTTTCAACGAAATAGACACGCGCGCCGGTCGGCGCGACCCAGTGCTCGATCTTGACCGCGGCCTCGGCCAGCGGCATCACCAGTACGGCAGCAACAGCAACAAGCTTCTTCATCGCATTCATCGGTTTCATTATTTTCAGCCCCTCAATGACGCGGGGTCGCAAAGCTGCGGCGGGGTGCAGCCGACATCGACTGCGGTTCGAGGACACCGACCGTCAGCGTATCGTCACCGAAATAGCGACGAGCGACTTCCTGTACCTGTTCGGCCGTCACCGCCTTGAGGCGCTCGATGATCCGTTCGCCGCTGGTGTAGGGGAGCCCAACCGCTTCGAGCTGCCCGATCTCCATCGCCTGCGCAAACATCGAGTCGAGCTTGTAGATCTGGCCGGCCACAAGTTGCGCCTTGGCGCGGTTGAGTTCCTCGGCACTGACGCCCTCTGCCTGGACGCGCGCGAGCTCGGCCCGCAGCCCGGCCTCCATTTCAGCGACACTCCTGCCCTCGGAGGGCATGCCGATCAGGTAGAACATGCCCGGCCCGCGCGCCGTCGAGTCGTATTCGGCACCGGCCGAAACGGCAAGGCGCTGCTCGCGGACGAGATGCTTGCTGAAGCGCGCCGCCCCATGCCCGGAGAGGACGGCGCCCAGCATATCGAGCGCATAAGGATCGACATCCTTTTCGACATCGCGCACCACCGGTGCCCGGTAACCCATGATCACCACCGGCAGTTCGGCCGGCGCCTTGACGACCACCCGGCGAACCCCGGTCTGAACCGGCTCGTCCTGCGGCTTGCGCAGCGGCAACGGACGCGACTTGAGCCCGCCGTAATACTTCTCGGCGGCCCGGAAAACGGCCTTGTGATCGACGTCGCCGACCACCACCACATAAGCGTTGTTCGGCACATACCAGCGCTCGTACCAGTCGCGCGCATCCTGGGCCGTCATGTTCTCGAGGTCGTCCATCCAGCCGATGATCGGCCGACGATAGGGGTGCGCCTTGAAGGCAACGGCATTCATGGCTTCAAAAAGCAGGGCCTGCGGCTGATCGTCGGTGCGCAGCCGGCGCTCTTCCATGACGACCCGGATCTCCTGCTCGAATTCCTTGGCGGACAGCGTCAGATGGCGCATGCGATCAGCCTCCAGCGCCATCATTTCCTCCAGCCGGTCCGCCGGCACCTGCTGGAAATAGGCCGTGTAATCACGGCTGGTGAAGGCATTGTCGCGGCCGCCGGCCGCAGCGACCAGGCGGTTGAACTCGCCCGGCCCGACCTTCGGCGTACCCTTGAACATCATGTGTTCCAGCACATGGGCAACGCCGGTGGTGCCGTTGCTCTCGTCCATCGAGCCGGCGCGGTACCAGACCATGTGCGCTGCCGTCGGTGCGCGACGGTCCTCCTTGACGATGACGCGCAGGCCGTTGGCCAGCCTGTGCTCGAAGGGATTGGCCAGCGCCGGAAATGCAGCGGCGGAAAGAAGGCTCAGGCAGGCGGTCAGAACGTATCGTCGTAGGGTCATGAGAAGGCTTCTGATAGAATTTTCGGCCAGTTGCACCGCATTGGCGGCGCTGGACGGCAATCTTAACACCGCCCCAGTCGCTGTCAGGAGCGGCACCGATTCACACAAAGAATTACGTCACCCAGAGACACCCCATCCACATGTTTGGTTTCCTGAAGAAGCCGTCGACAGAAGGCGAAACACCGGTCGACATCAAGGGCGCTGCACCGACCTGGCGCGAGCGACTGAAGGCGGGCCTCGCCCGGACACGCAGCCAGTTCGGCGGCAAGCTCAAATCGATCTTCGCCCGCGGCAAGGTCGACGACGAACTGCTGGATGATCTGGAAACCCTGCTGCTGACCAGCGATATCGGCATCGAGGCCACGGAACACTTGCTGCAGGAACTGAAGCGCCGCGCCAAGGCCGGGAAGCTGGAAACGCCGGAGGCGATCCAGCAGGCACTGGCCGACGCCCTGCACGAGCTGCTGCTGCCGCTGGAGAAACCCCTGAACGTGAGCGGTCACCATCCCTACATCATCATGATCGCCGGCATCAACGGCGCCGGGAAAACGACGTCGATCGGCAAGCTCGCCAAATATTTCCAGTCGCACGGCAAATCGGTGCTGCTCGCCGCCGGCGACACCTTCCGTGCCGCTGCCCGCGAGCAGTTGATGACCTGGGGCGAACGCAACAACGTCACCGTCATCTCGCAGGAAAGCGGCGATCCGGCCGCCGTCATCTTCGATGCCATCGGCGCCGCCAGGGCGCGCGGTATTGACATCGTCCTCGCCGATACCGCCGGCCGCCTGCCGACCCAGTTGCACCTGATGGAAGAAATCGCCAAGGTCCGCCGCGTCATCCAGAAGGCGGAGCCCTCCGGACCGCATGAGACGCTGCTCGTGCTCGACGCCAACATCGGCCAGAACGCGCTGGCGCAGGTGAAGGCCTTCGACAAGGCGATCCATGTCACGGGACTCGTCGTCACCAAGCTCGACGGCACGGCCAAGGGCGGCGTGCTGGCCGCTATCGCGCGGCAATCGCCGAAGCCCGTTCGCTTCATCGGCATCGGCGAAGGCATCGACGACCTGCGTCCTTTCGTTGCCCGCGATTTCGTGGACGCGATGTTCGAATGATCACCTGCTCCGCTGTCGGCAAGCGTTACCCCGGCGGGCTGACGGCGCTCGACGGTGTCAGTTGCGACATCGCCGCCGGCGAGATGGTCTTCATCACCGGCCACTCGGGTGCCGGCAAGTCGACGCTGGTCAAGCTGATCGCCGCCATCGAACGCCCGACCGCCGGCAGCATCGTCGTAAACGGCCAGAACCTCGCTGCGCTGCGAGGGAGTGCGTTGCCCTATCTGCGCCGCAACCTCGGGCTGGTTTTCCAGGACCAGAAACTGCTTTTCGACCGCAACGCGCTGGAAAACGTGCTGCTGCCGCTGGCCATCATCGGCACCCCGATGCGCGAAGCGACCCGGCGCGCGCAGGCGGCGCTCGACAAGGTCGGCCTGCTGGAACGGGCCAAGGCGAACCCGATTGCCCTGTCGGGCGGCGAACAGCAGCGGTTGGCAATCGCCCGCGCCGTCGTCAATCGACCGGCCATCCTGATCGCTGACGAGCCGACCGCCAATCTCGACGCCGAGTCGGCCGCCCGGATCCTCGATATCTTCCACGCCTTCCATCAGGTCGGCGTCACCGTGCTGGTCGCGACCCACGACCCACAATGGTCGGGGCGGGCTGCGACCCGCGAACTGCGGCTCGCCCACGGGAGCCTGGTCGCATGAACGCCTGGCTCAATCAGCACCTGCTGGCCGCGCGCGACGCCGCAAGACGTCTCATCGCATCGCCGCTCGGCACACTGCTCTCGCTGTGCGTGATCGCGATCGCCCTGACGCTGCCAGCCGCCGGCTGGCTGCTCGTCGACAACGTTCAGCGTACCGCCAGAAGCGCTGCCGGCATCCAGCAGATCAGCATCTTCATGGCCCTCGACGCCGACCGCAAGGCGGCCGAGGAGATCGCCTCCCGCCTCAAGGCCAATCCGCCGGGTGACTGGCGCTTCGTCCCGCGCGAGGAAGCGCTGAAGCGGCTGCAGGGTGGTAGCCGTATGGGCGATCTGGCCGCCGGCCTGCCACGCAATCCGCTACCGGATGCCTTCGTCGTCGAGCCGACCGACACCTCGCCGGCAGCCATGGAGCGACTGGCCAAATCCATTGCCGACTGGCCCAGGGTGGCGCATGTCCAACTCGATACCGACTGGGTCAGGCGCTTTGACGCCTTCGTCCGCATCGGCAAGCTGTTCGTGAGCCTGCTGGCTGGCATTTTCGGGGCCGCGCTTGTACTGGCCACCTTCAATACCATCCGTCTGCAGATTCTGGCGCATGCCGCCGAGATCGAGGTTGCCCGCCTGATTGGCGCCACCGACGGCTGGATTCGCCGCCCCTTCGCCTACTACGGCGCGCTTCAGGGTGCGCTGGGCGGACTGCTCGCATTCGTTTTCATCAACGCCGGCAAATGGCTGCTGGCGCCGTCGATTGCAGAACTGGCGCAACTCTATGACGCCAGTTTCAGCCTGCAAGGCCCCTCCGCCGCACACGGTCTGCTGCTTGTCGCATGTGGTGCCCTGCTCGGCTGGATCGGCGCATTCCTCTCGGTCAGCCTCAGTCTCCGCGACCCCAAATAGAACTTTTCGGGGCTATTAGCACTCTATGTCGGCGAGTGCTAAAATAAATCCGTACCCTTCACAGGAGGACACCGCCCCATGACACACGCCCTGGCTCTCCCGATGCCCAGCGCCGTCGGTAACCTGGATGCCTACATCCAGGCGGCGAACCGTTTTCCGATGCTGACCGAGGCAGAGGAGTCGTCGCTCGCCCGTCGTTTCCGTGACGAACAGGATCTGGATGCCGCCCGCCAGCTGGTGCTCTCGCACCTCCGTCTGGTGGTTTCGATCGCCCGTGGCTATCTCGGCTACGGCCTGCCGCACGCCGATCTGATCCAGGAAGGCAACATCGGCCTGATGAAGGCCGTCAAGCGCTACGATCCGGACCGCGGCGTTCGCCTCGTCTCGTTCGCGATCCACTGGATCAAGGCGGAAATCCACGAATACGTGCTGAAGAACTGGCGACTGGTGAAGGTCGCCACGACCAAGGCCCAGCGCAAGCTGTTCTTCAACCTGCGCAGCATGAAGCCGGGCAGCGAAGCGCTGACCCCCGGCCAGACGCTCGACGTCGCACAGCGGCTTGGCGTCAAGCCGGAAGAAGTGACCGAGATGGAAACCCGCCTCGGCGGCCACGATCTGGCGCTGGAATCGCATGACGACGAGGACGAGAAGTTCGCCCCGATCGCCTGGCTGGCGGACAGCAACAGCGAGCCGACACGCGTGCTGGAAGCGCGCGAGTACGACCGCCTGCAGAGCGACGGCCTGCGTGCCGCACTGGAAAGCCTGGATGCGCGAAGCCGCCGTATCATCGAGGCCCGCTGGCTGGCCGAGGACGAGGCTGCCACCCTGCACGATCTCGCTGCCGAATTCGGCGTGTCCGCCGAACGCATCCGCCAGATCGAAGCGAAGGCACTGCAGAAGATGAAAGGCGTGCTGGGCGCCTGATTTCGCCCATACACCGCTCGACAAAAGGCGACCACCCGGTCGCCTTTTCTTTTTCGGACGCTGCACCGCGGTGCATTGTTCGCCGCAACAATCACAGGCCGTGATGCAATATTTACGGCACACAATCGCGTTCCGCCAAGGCGCGGCACTTTGCCGCACCGCAACATCCGGAACCAAATATTCCCTTTTGCAATCATAAACTTGCAAGCGCCCTGTTGTTGCATTAGGGCGTCCGCACCATTACACTCGACAAAAATTTGATCTGGATCAAATTTCAATCGGGGCACGGGGCGGCTCATTAACGGGGGGACGGGATGGCCTTGACGGTCAGGCAAACCACTGCGGGGCAGGAATGGATCGCGCGGCCCAACCGGGCGCTCGGCCCGTTGCAGGCGCGTCGCCTCGTGCTTTCCGCCGCTGCCGTCACCCTCCTCATCGCCTTCGCCTTTTCCGCCTTCGGCGCATGGCCGGTACTGCCTTTCGCCGGTATCGAGATTGCCGCCCTCTGGCTGGCGCTGCGTCATCTGCAGCGGCATGCCGACGACGAGGAGCGCATCGATGTCGAAGAGGCGGAAATCACGATCACCCGTCTCGTCGCAGGCCACCGTGAACAGCATCGCTTCTCGCGCTATTGGGCCCGGATGCGACTCGAACCAGCGCCCGGTTCCCGGGTCCAGCGCCTGATTCTCCGCTCGCATGGGCGAGAACTGGAGATCGGGCGCCTGCTGACAGATCCCCAGCGGCAGGCACTGGCCGACGAACTGAAGAAAAAACTGGGGCCGCAACAGGCAAGCCTGCAATGAGCACAACACCTACCAACGGAGGAGGGAACTTGAAGACGACGGACGCGACGGACCATTTCGCCCGGCATCGCCACCCGCGTGCCACACGCACGCAGGGATTGCTCGCCGCACTGGCGGCCATGCTCGTGCCTGGCACGGCAATGGCGGACTACACCTGGAACTTCCCGACGCCGGTGACGCCGATCGCCCGCGATACGCTGAAGATCCACAACGAGTTCATGATCATCATCGGCATCCTGTTCGCGGTGGTTTTCGCGATCATGATCTATTCGATGGTCAAGCACCGGAAGAGCGTCGGCCACGCGCCGGCGAAATTCAGCGGACCGACCGGGGCCATCCAGTGGATCTGGGCCCTCGTCCCGTTCGCCATCCTGCTCTTCATCGACTTCGTGATCATGGGCATCCCGGCCTACCACGCGGTGATCGACATGGAGGACACCAAGACCAAGGCCGACATGGTGCTCAAGGTGACCGGCATGCAGTGGAAATGGCAGTACGAATATCCGGAATCCGGCGTCAAGTTCATCAGCAACATGTCGACCCCGCGTGACCAGATCGCCAACAAGGAGGCCAAGGGCGATCACTACCTGCTGGAGGTCGACAACGAGGTGGTGCTCCCGGTCGGCAAGAAGGTACGCATCCTCCTGACCGCCACCGACGTGATCCATACCTGGTGGGTGCCGCAGTTCGGGGTCAAGCGCGACGCCGTGCCCGGATTCCTGCGCGAAACCTGGGTCAAGATCGAGGAGCCCGGCGTCTATCGCGGACAGTGCGCCGAGCTGTGCGGCAAGGACCACGGCTTCATGCCGGTGGTCGTGCGCGCCGTGCCGGAGCCCGAATACGCGGCCTGGATCGAAAAGAAGAAGGGCGAGCTCGCCGCCGCCGCTGCCGGTGCCGACAAGGCCTGGAGCAAGGACGAATTGCTCGCCAAGGGCAAGGAAGTCTATGAAGCGCAGTGCGCAGTCTGTCACCAGCCCGACGGCAAGGGCATGCCCCCGGCCTTCCCGGCGCTCAGTGGCAGCAAGATCGTCACCGGTCCGCTGCTCTCGCCGGACGGCAAGCTGTTGAAGGACAGCCATGTCGATCGCGTGCTCAACGGCAAGGAAGGCACGGCGATGCAGGCGTTCAGGAACACGTTGAACGATGTCGAGCTCGCCGCCGTCATCACCTATGAGCGCAACGCGCTCGGAAATTCCAAGGGCGATCTGATCCAGCCCGCCCAGATCAAGGCTTTGCGCTAGGAGGCCCGGCATGAGTCACGCTACGACTGCACCGCACGATTCCCACGACCACGCACATCACCCGAGCGGCATCCTCCGCTGGCTGACGACCACGAACCACAAGGACATCGGCACGATGTACCTGCTCTTCGCGCTGCTCATGTTCTTCGTCGGTGGCGCGATGATCCTGGCCGTTCGCGTCGAGCTGTTCCAGCCAGGATTGCAACTGATGAAGCCGGAACTGTTCAACCAGCTGATCGGCGTACATGCGCTGGTGATGATCTTCGCCGCACTGATGCCGGCGGCCACCGGCTTCGCCAACTGGCAGATCCCGCTGATGATCGGCGCGCCGGACATGGCGCTGCCGCGCATCAACAACCTCGGCTTCTGGCTGCTGCCGCCGGCTGCACTGCTGCTCACCCTGCCGTTCATCCTGGCGCTCTTCGGCATCGGCGACGGCGCCGTGGCGACCGGCTGGACGCTCTACGCACCGCTCTCGGTGCAGGGCGGACTGGGCGTCGATTTTGCGATCTTCTCGATCCACATCCTCGGCATCAGTTCGATCCTCGGCTCGATCAACGTCATCGTCACCATCTTCAACCTGCGTGCACCGGGCATGACGATGATGAAGCTGCCGCTGTTCGCCTGGGGCTGGCTGATCACCGCCTTCCTGCTGATCGCGACCATCCCGGTACTGGCCGGCGCAGTGACGATGCTGCTCACCGACCGCCACTTCGGCACGCATTTCTTCAACGCGGCCGGTGGCGGCGACCCGATCCTCTTCCAGCACCTGTTCTGGTTCTTCGGCCACCCCGAGGTCTATATCCTGCTGCTGCCGCTGTGGGGACTGATGCCGCACGTACTGGCCACCTTCAGCCGCAAGCCGATCTACGGCTACACGGCGCAGGTGTACTCGTTCATCGCCATCGGCCTGCTCTCGGTGGTCGTCTGGGCGCACCACTTCTTCACCGCCGGCATGCCGGTGCCGGCGCTGCTCTACTTCATGTACAGCACGATGTCGATCTCGCTGCCGCTGGCGGTGCTCTTCTTCTGCTGGATCGCGACGATGTGGAAAGGCTCGATGAGCTTCGAGACGCCGATGCTGTTCGCACAGGGCTTCATCGTGCTCTTCGGCATTGCCGGCCTCACCGGGCTGGTACTCGCCGATGTGGCAGCGGATGCCCAGTACCACCACAGCTACTTCGTCGTCGCCCACTTCCACTACGCGCTCTTCGCCGGCGGCATCATGGGCGTGATGACCGGCGTCTATTACTGGCTGCCGAAGTGGACCGGCTACATGATCGACGAGAAGCTCGGCAAGCTGCATTTCTGGCTGACGATCATCTCGTTTAACCTGACCTTCATGCCGCAGTTCTTCGTCGGGCTGGCCGGCATGCCGCGCCGCATTCCCGACTATGCGCTGCAGTTCGCCGAGTTCAATGCGATCTCCACGGTCGGCGCGCTGATCCTCGGCTTCTCGCAACTGCTCTTCGCGTACAACATCTGGAAGTGCATGAAGGGCGATGCGTACGGACTGCCGAAGGCGGAAAGCCGCGCCTGGGAAGGTGGCGAGAGCCTCGAATGGGAACTCCCGTCGCCGCCGCCGCACCACAGCTGGGAAACGCCGCCGGTGATCAAGTGAGGAGCCTGCCATGACGACCGCAACCCACTGGACCGAAGCCGAACTCGCCCGCCGCCGCGCTACCAGTCGGCGCCTGGCGTGGGTGATCGGCGCCGTGGCGCTGTTCATCTACGGCGCCGCCTTCTGGTTCCGCTGAGCATGGATCTGCACACCGCCGCCCCTGCACAAGCGGTCTCGCACCGACGCCTGATCGGCAAGCTGCTGATCGGCGTCGCCGCGGCCTTTGCCTTCGGCTTTGCGCTGGTACCGCTCTACGACGTGCTGTGCGCCGCAACCGGTTTCAACGGCAAGACCGAGGGTAGCCCGAAAGGCGTCGGAGGTTTCTCGCTGGGGGGTTTCGGTACCGGCACCGCCGAACCGCCGTCACGCATCGACCGTAGCCGGACGGTGACGGTGGAATTCACCGGCACCGTCATGCCCGGGCTGCCCTGGGACATGCGGCCGCTGACCTTCAACCTGGAGATCCATCCGGGCGAGATGCAGCTGGTGAAATATCTGGTACGCAACACCTCGGACCGGACGATCACCGGCCAGGCCATCCCCAGTGTTTCGCCCGGGCAGGCAGCCCAGCACTTCGACAAGATCGAATGCTTCTGCTTTTCGCAGCAGACGCTGGCGCCGGGCGAATCGCGCGAGATGCCGCTCAGCTTCATCGTCAAACCGGAAATCGGCAAGGATATCCGGCACGTAACCCTTTCCTATTCGTTCTTCAGCGCCGTCTCAGACAAGACGGCACTCAACACCCGGGAGTGAAAATGGCGCACACCAACGCTGGCAGCCACGACACGCACTACTTCGTTCCACAACCTTCGATCTACCCGTTCATCCTCTCCGGCGGGTTGTTCACACTGGCTTTCGGCTTCATCCTGCAGATGAACAAGTTCGGCCTCGGACCATGGATGATGCTCGGCGGTTTCGGCATCATCCTCTACGTGCTCTACAACTGGTTCGGCAAGATCATCCATGAATCACAGAG
>WBZP01002814.1_pt1 | contig 19614 bp, 18 predicted proteins | sample 5204301 | NCBI WGS metagenome assembly WBZP01 (sample SAMN12412401, study PRJNA552823) | activated sludge metagenome | isolation source: activated sludge from nitrification reactor of wastewater treatment plant... | place: USA: Pennsylvania | collected 2017 | reverse complement strand
AATCACGGCCGACGATGCCTTCGAGATCGGCGAATAGCGCCCGCTTCTCCGCCAGATCCTCGACGATGGCCTCGACGACCAGCCCGGCCCCGGCAAGGTCGGCGATCTCGTGGGCAGGGATCAGCCGCATCCCGGCAGCGGCGGCATCGGCTGCGGTCAACCGTCCCTTTTCGGCCAATTTCACCAGTTGCGCGCGGATGCCGGCGACGGCGCGGGCGGCGACATCGGGCCGGTTGTCGAGCAGCCTGACGGGATGGCCGGCGACCGCCGCGACCTGGGCGATGCCGGCGCCCATCGCCCCGGCGCCGACGACGGCGACGATGGTCTGCGGGGGAAGGGGAGTGGCCATGGATTCCCTAGAAAGGCGTTTGACGCTGATTGCGCAGATGAACGCAGATTGAAAAATGAATCAGAAGAGTCTTGTCTGCGCCCATCTGCGAAATCTGCGTCAAGGAATTTTCATTCGCCGGTGAACTGCGGTTCGCGCTTTTCGGTGAAGGCCTTGACGCCCTCGGCGTAGTCGGCGCTCCAGCCGAGTTCGCGCATGAAGCCGCCCTCGAAGGAAAGCTGCTGTTCGAGCGTGTGGCCGGGGGCCGCGTGCATCGCCTGGCGCGTGCGCACCAGCGCCTTGGTCGGCATCCTGGCGAGCCGCGCGGCGAGGCCGTCGATGGTCGCCGCGAAATCGTCATCCTCGACGCATTGCCAGATCAGGCCCCACTCGGCCGCCTTCTCCGCCGGTAGCTTTTCGGCGAGCAGGGCGAGGCCCATGGCGCGCGCCATGCCGACGCGCTGCGGCAGGAACCAGGTGCCGCCGGTGTCGGGGATCAGGCCGAGCTTGCTGAACGCCTGCAGGAAGGCGGCGGACTTCTTGGCGACGACGAGGTCGCAGGCCAGCGCCACCGAGCAGCCGGCGCCGGCGGCGATGCCGTTGACGGCGGCAATGGTCGGCACGCGCAGGTTCTGCAGGCGCAGCGCCAGCGGCTTGTAGTTGGCTTCGACGACGTTGCCGACGTCGGGCATCCTGCCGCTCCCGATCTGCATCGCGCGGTCGGCGAGGTCCTGCCCCGCCGAAAAGCCGCGCCCGGCGCCGGTCAGCACCAGGACGCGCGCCCCGGCGGCGTCGCCCGCGCGACTCTGGATCGTGTCGAGCGCCACGCGCAGGTCAGCATGCATCGCATCGTTGAAGCTGTTGAGCCGGTCGGGACGGTTCAGAGTCAGGCGGGCGATGCCGTCCTGGATTTCAAGCGTGATGTTTTCGAAATTCATTGGAACCTTTCTTTGACGCAGATCGCGTAGATCGACACAGATGAAAGACGCCCAGGTATTTTGATCTGCGGAAATCTGCGCAATCTGCGTCGAAATATTCTTAGACGTGATACCGGCGCTGGACGACGCGGAAGCGGTTGGCGACGAAGGCCGAATCGGAATACGAGGCGCTGGCCGCCGGGTTGCCGCCGGTGCCGTGGTAGTCGGAATAGGCCGCCGACTGGTTGACGAAGACGCCGCCGGTCAGGTTGATCGACAGCGCGACCTTGCTGCGCCAGGTGGCTGCGGTCATCGCCTCGATCACGTCCGGGCTCGTCGAGTACACGCCGGCGGTCAGCGCGCCATGGGTGGCGACGATGCGCTCGGACAGCGCGATGGCGGCGGCGGTGTCGGCGACCTTGACGACGAAGGCGATCGGGCCGAAGCGCTCCTCCATGAAGGCGGCTTCGTCACCGGCGTCGCAGGCGAGCAGCACCGGGGTGCGCACCTCGGCCTGCGGGAAGTCGGGGTTCTCCAGCTTCCGCGGGGCGAGCAGCACGGTGCCGTAATCGCCCGCGGCGGCTTCCTCGATGCGCCTGAGCGTAGCGGCGGACTGGATCGCGCCGAGCACGGCGTGGGCGACCTCCGGCTTGGCCAGGAAGCCGGTGACCGCCTTGGCGAGGTCGGCGCAGACGTCGTCGAACGACTTGTGGCCCTCGTCGGTGGCGATGCCACCGGCGGGCACGAGGATCGCCTGCGAGGTCGTGCACATCTGTCCGGAATACAGCGCCAGCGTGAAGGCGAGGTTGCCGAGCATGCGCTGGTAGGCGTCGGTCGAGTCGATGACGATGTTGTTGACGCCGGCCAGCTCGGCATAGACCTGCGCCTGGCGGCAGTGGTCGAGCAGCCACTGGCCGAAGACGTTGCCGCCGGTGAAATCGACTGACTTGACCGCCGGGTGGGTGACCAGCTTCTGCGTCGTCTCGTGGTCGGCGACGGCCAGCGTGACCAGGTCGGCGTCGATGCCATTCTCGGCGAGCACGGCGCGGATCGTCCGCACGGTGATCGCGGCGGGCAGGATGGCGTTGCCGTGCGGCTTGACAATCACCGCGTTGCCGGTCGCCAGCGCGGCGAACAGGCCGGGATAGGTGTTCCAGGTCGGGAAGGTGCCGCAGCCGACGACGACGCCGACGCCACGGCCGACGATCTCGAAGTGCTTCTTCAGCACCAGCGGCGGGTTCTTGCCCTGCGGCTTCTCCCAGGTCGCCTCGTGCGGCACGAAGCGTTGCTCGCGGTAAGCGTAGGCGACGGCTTCGAGACCGCGTTCCTGAGCGTGCGGGGCGCCGGCCTGAAAGGCCATCATCCAGCCCTGGCCGGTGGTCATCATCACCGCGTGCGCCAGTTCGAAACTCTGGCGGTTGAGGCGGTCGAGAATTTCCAGGCAGATGCCGGTGCGGCCGTCGGCGCCGGCGGCCTGCCAGCCGGGCATCGCCCGGTCGCCGGCGGCGATCAGGGCATCGATGTCGCACACCGGGTAGGTCACGTTCAACTCGATGCCATAGGGCGACTCCTCGCCGCCGTGCCAGCCGGTCTGGCCGGGCTGGCCGAGTGCGAAGTCCTCGCCGAGGTGGGCGTCGAAGGCCTTCTTGCCGTCCTCGGCGGCGGTTTCGCCGTAGGCTTTGGGGCTCGGCATTTCATTGTAGGCCGACCAGTAACCGCGGGTGGCGATGGCGTGCAGCGCGCCTTCGAGCGTTGCGCGGTGCTTTTCGAGCAGGGGATGGGACATGTCTTCTCCAGGGATTCTCGTTCGGATGCGGATGGCGCGCGGCCCGCCGGGGGCGTTGCGCTACCGTTCGATTCCGCGTGTGAATGGAGAATGTATCATTGCCCGATGGCTGACCCAAGGTCTTGAACGCCGTCGCCGCGGTAAGCCCGCCGACCCGGCCTCCGCCGACCGCTTCACGCGGGACGACCCGCTGGCGGCGATGTCGCTGTAGCTCCCCGCGGGCAGCGTTTTCACCCTCTTCGGGCGGTCGACCGCAACACGCCATGGCGACGTGCTTCATGACGTGTCGCAGGGCCATTGAAATTCGAACACGTTTTCCGGATATGTCGTTCGAGGCGACATGTATGAGAAACATGTCGCAATTGGTGGTGAATTGGAACATGTTTGATTGACCAGTTGCCCGTGGCGACATAAGCTTCGAGTTCTGCTTCCCGCCAGAATGCCTCCGGCCACCATCCACCGTGACAATCGACCCTCTCGACTGGGTTCCAGACAAGCCCTACAACCGGTTGCCGACCCTGCCACCCGGCCACGAGCTGGAAAGCAAGGTGGTTCTGAAGAGCTGCATCGTCGCCCGGGCCGCACTGGCCGAACTCAAGCAGACGGCCGAGTTGATACCGAACCAGACCATGTTGATCAACACCATTCCGCTACTGGAAGCCAGAGCCAGTTCGGAAATAGAGAACATCGTCACGACAACGGACAAGCTGTTTCAACACGCGCAGTCCGAAGGCCAGGCGGACCCGGCCACCAAGGAGGCCTTGCGCTATCGCACCGCGTTGCGCCAGGGGTTTCATTCGCTCGCCGAAAAGCCCTTATGTACTTCCACAGCCGTGGAAATCTGCCGCACCCTCAAGGGCGTGGCCATGGATATCCGGCGTACGCCCGGCACCCAACTGGTCAATGACAGGACCGGCGAAGTGATCTACACCCCGCCGGAAGGCGAAAACATCCTGCGCGATCTGCTTGCCAACTGGGAGCGCTTCCTGCACAACGAAACGGAACTCGACCCGCTGATCCGGATGGCGGTTGGTCACTACCAGTTCGAGGCGATTCACCCCTTCATCGACGGCAACGGGCGAACCGGGCGAGTCATCAACATCCTGTACCTGATTCAGGAAGGCCTGCTGTCGCTGCCCATTCTCTACCTCAGCCGCCACATTATCGTCCGCAAGGCGGATTACCACCGGTTGCTGCTCGAAGTCACGCGCTGCCAGGCATGGGAAGAGTGGGTCATTTTCATGCTCGAAGCGGTAGCCGAAACCGCCAACTGGACGACCGCCAAGATCAACGCTATCCGCAAGCTGGCGGATCACACCAGTGAATACGTTCATGCGTGCCTTCCCAAGATCTACCGCCGGGAACTGGTTGACGTGATCTTCGAGCAACCTTACTGTCGCATCGCAAATCTGGTCGAGAAAAGTCTGGCCCAGCGCCAGGCTGCCTCCCGCTACCTGAAAGACCTCGTCGCAATCGGCGTGCTACAGGAAATAACCTCGGGCCGCGATAAACTGTTCATTCACCCGAAATTGCTCCAGCTGGTGACCCGCGACAGCAACGAGTTTGCGTTTTACGGCTGACAGGGCGGCCTGCTGGCGGCGATGTCGTTGTAGGGGGCGGCGCAGAATTTGGCGGTTTTTGGAGGTCGACCGCGGCAGGAAGTTCTTGCATGTCTCGGGTGAAGGCACGCTGTTAAGACACTGTCGCCAGAGACAAGGTGTTCAGGCTAGATTTGAAAACACTGTTGCCTATCGGGAGTGTTGCTGTATGTCTGGTCTTGCAGACCCGCGCCTCTTGGTTGCGAGTCATATCGTTCCGTGGGGTCGCGACAAGGTGAATCGCCTTAATCCTAGCAACGGACTGTGCCTTTCCGCGATTCACGACCGCGCTTTTGATATGGGATTGATCACGCTGACCGACGACTATCGCGTGATCCTTGCCAAGGAGCTGCGTCAGCGAAAGGAGGTGTTTGTCGAGCAGGTTTTCATTCCCCTTGAAAACCGGAGGATTGAACTCCCGGAACGATTTTGGCCGGATCAGGCATTTGTATCGCAACACCGATCATCAATCTTCGTTGATCGCTGAAGCACAATGTCACGCCCGTCGGCGGCAAGCGTCGCGGCCTCACTCCCGGCAGTCCGCACTCTGATGAGCCAGCACTCCCCAACCTACCAACCCCCGCCCGACGAAGGCCTCGACATCCGCTACATCGATGACGACCTGCTCGTCGTCGACAAGCCGGCCGGGTTGCTGTCGGTGCCGGGGCGGGGGCCGGGCAAGCAGGATTGCCTGAGCGCCCGTGTCCAGGCCCGCTACCCGGAGGCGCTGCCGGTGCACCGGCTGGACCTCGGCACCTCGGGCCTGCTGGTGCTGGCGCGCAACGCGGACATGCACCGCGCCCTCAACCGGCTGTTCGCGACGCGCCGGGTCGAAAAGCGCTACGTGGCGCTGGTGGCCGGGCGCATGGCGGCGGGCGAGCAGGTGATCGACCTGCCCTTGATCGCCGATTGGCCGAACCGCCCGCGTCAGAGGGTGGACCATGCCATCGGCAAGCCGTCGCGCACGCGGCTGCGCGCGGCTGGCTACGAGCCGGGGCTGGATGCGACGCGGGTCGACCTCTTCCCGGAAACCGGGCGCTCGCACCAGTTGCGCGTGCACCTGCGGGCCATCGGCCACCCCATCCTCGGCGACGAGTTGTACGCGCCGCCGGAGGTCTTCGCGCGCGCCCCGCGCCTGCTGCTGCACGCCACGGTTTTGGCCTTCCGCCACCCGTCGACCGCGACAATGCTCAGGGTGGAGAGTCCGGCGCCGTTCTGATGACGGCTGGCCGGCGCCATGCGTATTTGGCGAGTGGGAACGCTTCGGCATGCGGGATACGGTTCCGCGCTGGCTTGACTGCCGCCGTCCCGCTTTGCGGCTCGCGGGGCGGTAACGAATTCGGGTGTTTTCAGCGTTTGACCGCAACAGGAATCTTCGGTAGCCGAAGCTGAGCCGGCGGATGCGATATGGGAGTTGGTGGCCGTCCGCCGGATGTCAACGAGGTGGTGATGACACCGTTAATGCGTCGGCAATTCGGCCTGACCGGGCGCTCGTCTTGCCCCCGATGACTGTCAGGTGTGCTTCGGGTTGCGGACGCTCAGCAAACACCCGGTGGCATGGCGGCCTTGATGGCGCGGAAGAAGCGATGGTTTGGAGGCGACGCAAGAGCTGCCCTCAGCCCCCGTTGATCAGCTCGCCAAACAACTCCCTGACCTTGGATTTGGCAGCGGTCAGCGCAGTCGATCCTGGCTCGGTTATTTCATAGATCCGGCGCGCGCGGCTCCCTGTTCTCTCGTGGCGTGAAAGCAGGTAGCCCTTTCTTTCAAGGCCATGCAGCATCGGATATAGAGTCCCTGCGCTCATCTCATACCCGTGCCTTCTCAATTCCTCGATGATGCCCAGGCCGAAAATGGGTCCTTCGGCCGCGTGGTGCAGGATGTGCAGGCGGATCAGCCCGCCGTAGAGGTCCTTGTCTGTCATTCGCTTTGTCTCAAGTCGCCAGGTCCAGCAACCAACCCGCGGCGCCGCTGGCGATGACGACCAGCCACGGGGGCCATTTCCAGAACATCAGGGCGACCAGCGCCAGTAGCGCCAGGCCGAAGTCCTGCGGTTGGTGTATGGCGCTGGTCCAGACCGGATGGTAAAGCGCGGCCAGCAACAGGCCGACCACGGCGGCGTTGACCCCCGCCAGCGCCGCCTGAGTTCGCGCACTTTGCCGCAGTCGTTCCCAAAAAGGCAAGGCACCGACCACGAGCAGGAAGGACGGCAGGAAGATTGCCAGCAAGCACAGCAATCCTCCCACCCAGCCCGTGGGCGGCTGACTCATCGACGCGCCGAGGAAAGCCGCGAAGGTGAACAGTGGTCCGGGGACCGCTTGCGCCGCGCCATAACCGGCCAGAAAGGACTCGTTGCTGACCCATCCCGAAGGCACGACCTCGGCCTGCAACAGGGGAAGCACCACGTGTCCGCCGCCAAACACCAGCGAACCGGCGCGATAGAACGCGTCCGCCATCGCCAGAGCCTGGCTTGGCACAGCGCCGACCAGCGCCGGGAGGCCAAACAACAGCGCAAGAAACAGCGTGATCCAGACCAGCCCGGCGCGGTGCCCGACCGTGATCGGAAGCGGATCGTGGGGCTCCGCCTGCCGCGGCTTGAAGAGCAGCATTCCGGCAATTCCGGCTGCGGCGATGACGCCGACCTGGACCCAGGCCGATGGCACGAGCAGAACGACACATGCCGTAGCCGCCATGATGGTCACCCGCGTCACGTCCGTGCACAGGTTGCGCGCCATTCCCCAAACCGCCTGAGCGACGACTGCGACTGCCACCACCTTGAGGCCATGGAGCAGCCCGGCGGGCGTGTCGCTGCCATGGCTCGCCAGACCCAGTGCGAACAGAACCAGGGCAATTGCCGAAGGCAGCGTAAAGCCTGCCCAGGCGGCAAGCGCTCCGGCATAACCGGCGCGCGCGAGCCCCAGGGCCATGCCGACCTGGCTGCTGGCTGGTCCCGGCAGAAACTGGCAAAGCGCGACCAGATCCGCGTAACTGCGCTCGCTGAGCCAGCGCCTGTGCGTGACGAATTCATCGCGGAAGTAACCCAGATGGGCAATTGGCCCGCCGAACGATGTCAGGCCAAGCCGGAGAAAGATCAGGAATACCGACCACGGGCTTCGGTCGGGCTCTGGAGCGGTGGTCATGGCAGGGTCTTGAAGGCTGGCAACGGAAAATGAATAATAACCGATATTCGATAACGAATTTCGATTATTATTTCCATCCATGGAATATCTCGTCGTTTGTCTCGCGGCGCTGTTCGCCTCCGGTCTCACCCTGTTCTCGGGCTTCGGCCTCGGGACGATCCTGACCCCGGTGTTCGCCCTGTTCTTCCCGATCCAGGCGGCCGTCGCGATGACCGCCGTCGTGCATCTGGCGAACAACCTGTTCAAGATCGGCCTGGTTGGCCGCGACGCGGACTGGCGCGTGGTGCTGCGCTTCGGCCTGCCGGCGGCGCTCGCCGCCATCGCCGGCGCAAGCCTGCTGGCGCTGTTCGCCGGCCTGCCGGCGCTCGCCAGCTACGAGCTTGGCGGCCGGCTGCGTGAAATCACGCCCGTCAAGGCCGCGATCGGCGGGCTGATTGTCGGCTTCGCGCTGCTGGAACTGTCGCCGCGCTTCGCGGCGCTGGCCTTCCCGCCGCGCTGGCTGCCGCTCGGCGGCTTGCTGTCCGGCTTCTTCGGCGGGCTGTCGGGCAACCAGGGCGCGCTGCGCTCGGCATTCCTGATCAAGGCCGGGCTGTCGAAGGACGCTTACGTCGGAACCGGTTCCGTCTGCACGGTCCTGGTCGATGTCGTGCGTCTCCTGATCTATGGCGCCGCCTTCCAGGCCGGCGGCTGGATCGCGCTGGACGGCGCCAGTGTTGATCTGGTGCTGGCCGCGACGCTATCGGCCTTCAGCGGCGCCTGGCTCGGCAAGCGCCTGCTGAAGAAGGTGACGCTACGCGCCGTCGAGTTGACGGTAGCGGCGATGATGGTGCTGATCGGCGCCGGCCTGGCGACCGGGCTGCTGTGATCCTGCCGCCGGTATTGCTCCCACGGCACGCCCGTTGCTGATCGGCCGCGCGCTGCGGGCCTCACCGGCGGCTGTGTCGCCATCCGGCTGCCCGTGGACCTGCTCGCCCTCGGGCTCGGCCAATGGCAGGTCGGACGGGCCGCATCACGCCTTGTTCCATGGCGGCACGGGGTTGAACGCTTCCTCCAGTTCGGCCAGGAAGGCCCGCACCTTGGGCACGCGCACCCGGCTCGGCGTGTAGCAGGCATAAAGGTAGCGCCCCATGCTGCTGACCGGCTCCAGATCGTCGAAGAGGGTTTTCAGCGTTCCGCGCGCCAGTTCGGGGCCGCAGAGATAGGTCGGCAACATCGCCAGGCCGTGTCCGGCGAGGACGGCGGCGAGGATGCAGTCGATGTTGTTGAAGTGAAATTTGCTGCTGACCGGAACGCTGATTTCCTCGCCGTTGCGGTCGACCAGGCGCCAGACCCGATTTTCATCGGCCTGCATGTAGCTGAAACAGGGGTGCAGGGCGAGTTCATGCGGCGTCCGCGGTTCGTCGTGCGCGGCGAAATAGGCCGGCGACCCGCAGATGACCCGTTTCATGTGCGCCAGCTTTCTCGCCACGGCATCCTCGGGCGGCGCCTTGGTCAGGCGCAGGGCGAGATCGATGTTGTCGTCGACCAGATCGACCAGTTGATCGGTCAGCACCAGTTCGCAGCTCAACTCGGGATAGCGGGCGACGATCCGCGGCAGCAGCGGGGCGATGTACATGCGCCCGAAGGTGATCGAGGCGCTGATGCGCAACACCCCGTGCGGCGCGTCGCCCATGTTCCTGACGGCGACTTCGGCGCCATGGATCGCCTCCAGCGCCCGCAGCGCATGCTGATGAAAAACCTCGCCCGATGGCGTCAGGCTCAACTTGCGCGGCGAGCGCTCGAAGAGGCGCACGCCGAACGCCCGCTCCAGATCGCCGATCTGCTTGCTCACCTGCGCCCGCGTGCAATCCAGACGCCGCGCCGCGGCGGCCATGCTGCCGGCTTCGACCACCTTGACGAAACTTTCCCAACTGCCGAGCCATGCCATTCTGTCAATGATCCGTTGACGTAATGACGCCAATTATGGGCTTTTTCCACCAACGATTGGCAACTATAGTCCGACGACAATCACGACGACGGGTCATCCCCCGAAAAGCCCCGACATGCTGCGCTCATTGAACCGCCCCGACATCCTCGTCGTCACCCTGGCCGCCGCCGGCATCCTGATGGTGACGATGGGCGCCCGCCAGTCGCTGGGGCTGTTCATCGCCCCGATCGGCGCGTCGACCGGGCTCGGCATCGCCAGCATCAGCCTGGCGCTGGCCATCGGCCAATTCACCTGGGGCGCGGTCCAGCCGCTGGCCGGCGCCGTCGCCGACCGTTACGGCCCGCGCGCCGTGCTCATCGGCGGCCTCGTCATCCTGGCGCTGGGCAGCGCCATCACGCCGTTCATGGGCACCGGCTTCGGGCTGATCGTCTCGCTCGGCCTGATCTCGGCCATCGGCGCGGGGGCCGGCAGCTTCTCGGTGCTGATCGGCGCCGCCGCCCAGCGCCTGCCGATCCAGGCGCGCGGTTCGGCTTCCGGTGTCATCAACGCCGGCGGCTCCTTCGGCCAGTTCGTCTTCGCGCCGATTCTGCAAAAGCTGATCCAGGCGCTCGGCTGGATGGGTGCGATGTGGGCGATGGCGCTCATGACGCTGGCCGCGCTGCCGCTGATCGGCAAGCTGGCGGGCCCGGCAGGCGCCCCGGTGCAGCATGCGCAGCACGACGGCGGGCTGCGCCAGTCGATCAACGCCGCGATGAAGGATCGCAGCTACCTGCTGCTGCACGCCGGCTTCTTCACCTGCGGCTTCCATATCGCCTTCCTGGTCACCCACCTGCCGGGCGAAGTGAATCTGTGCGGGCTGCCGCCGTCGGTGGCCAGCTGGTCACTGGCCATCATCGGCCTGGCCAACATCTTCGGCAGCCTCTACGCCGGCTCCTGCGTTTCGCGCTATCGCAGCAAGTACGTGCTGGCGGCGATGTACGGCTCGCGCACCGTGCTGATCGGCCTCTACCTGGCCGCCCCGCGCACCGAGCTGACCTTCTACCTGTTCGCCGCCGGCCTCGGCTTCACCTGGCTGGCGACGGTGCCGCCGACGGCGGCCATCGTCGGCAAGCTGTTCGGTATCCGCTACCTCGCCACGCTGTTCGGGCTGACGCTGCTGACGCACCAGATCGGCGGCTTCCTCGGCGCCTGGCTGGGCGGCCTGGCCGTCACCCGCTTCGGCGACTTCGGCTGGATGTGGTACGCCGACATGGCGCTCGCCGCGCTCGCCGCCCTGCTCAACCTGCCGATCCGCGAAGCGCCGGTGGCCCGAGCGTTGGCCCCGGCCTGACAAAAGGAGAATGAAAGATGAGCAATTCGCGCCCCGGAATTTTGACGGCGGTTCTCAACGAGCACGGCAGCGAATACCTGCCGGGCTACCTGGGGATCGAGATGCTTGAGCTGGCCCCCAATTCGGCGACCAGCCGGATGCCGGTCAAAAAGCTGCATGTCGCGCCCAACGAGTTCCTGCATGCGGCGAGCGTGGTGGCCCTGGCCGATACGACCTGCGGCTATGCGACGCTGGCCCACCTGCCGGAAGGCGCCCAGTCGTTCACCACCATCGAGCTCAAGAGCAACCACCTGGGCACGGTGAGAGAAGGCGGCATCACCTGCGTCGCCACGGCGCAGCATCTGGGGCGCACCACGCAGGTCTGGGATGCCGTGGTCCGCGACGAGGCCAGCGGCCGCAAACTCGCGCTGTTCCGCTGTACGCAGATGATCCTGTGGCCGAAGCAGTGAACGCGATGTGCGGGCTTCCGGCTGTGTGACTTGTTACCGGTCGTGAGCCGGCCCCGATCTGTTCGCGCGCGGCAGGTTGCGGTGTCTCGCCAGTGGCCGGCCGGCGTTGCTTGCTCCGCGCCGATTTTGGCCATTTTTGCCGGTCGACCGCGGCAGCCATTTTCTTCGCCGTCCTGGCCCTCCTGTTGTGACGGGAGCGACATCCACCTCTCCGGCAAGCCAATGGTTTGGAGGCAGCGACATCGGCCCCCTATGCGCAGCGCGCAAATTGCCGCAAAATAGCCGCAGTCGGGATCATGATGCGCCCGCGTTTCGCGATAACCACAATGAGGAGGCAATTCCCATGTCCGTTCCGCCAGATCAACCCAAGGATGTCATGCAGCAGATGATGCAGGCCGGCCAGTCGATGGCCAAAGCCTATATGGACTTTTTGACCAAACAGCAGTCGCCGTCCGCCTCGGCCGGCCCGTCGGCGATGCCGGCGATGCCGATGCCCGATCTCGAACCGTTCGCCAAGATGCAGCAGGAGTTCGCCGCGCAGCACGCCCAGTTGTGGCAGTCGATGCTGCAGCGCAAGCCGGGCGAGGCCGCCGAGCCGCTGGTCAAGCCGGCGCCGGGCGATCGCCGCTTCAGCGCGCCGGAATGGGCCGATAACCCGTTCTTCGATTATCTGCGCCAGGCCTACCTGCTCAACTCCGCTTTCCTGACGAAAGTCGCCGAGACGGCGCCGATGGAGGACGGGCCCAACAAGACGCGCATGCAGTTCGTGACCCGGCTGCTGGTGGAGGCGATGGCGCCGTCCAACTTCGCCGCGACCAACCCGGAATTCCTCAAGACGGCGGTCGAGACCAAGGGCGAGAGCATTACCAACGGCCTCAAGAATATGCTGGAGGATCTGCAGAAGGGTCGCATCTCGATGACCGACGAGGCGGCGTTCGAGATCGGCAAGAACATCGCGACGACGCCCGGTTCGGTCATTTATCAAAACGAACTGATCCAGATAATCCAGTACACCCCGACCACCGACAAGGTCTCGGAACGGCCGCTGCTGATCTTCCCGCCGTTCATCAACAAGTTCTACCTGATGGACCTGCAGCCGGAAAACTCGTTTGTCGCCTATGCCGTCGAACAGGGCTTCACGGTGTTCCTCGTGTCGTGGCGCAGCGCCACCGAGGAACAGGCGCGAATCACCTGGGAGGACTACCTGGAGATGGGTCCGCTGACGGCGCTGCGCGTCGTGCGCGAGATCAGCGGCGCGGCCAAGCCCAACGTCCTCGGCTTCTGCATCGGCGGTCCGATGATCTGCTCGGCGCTGGCCCTGCTCAGGGCGCGCGGCGAGGATCCGGTGGAAAGCCTGACGCTGATGACCTCGCTGCTCGACTATTCCGAGCCCGGTGAAATCGGCACCCTGGTCACCGAGGAAGGCGTCCACGCGTACGAGGTCAAGATCGGCAAGGGCGGCGTCATGCACGGGCGCGATCTCGCCGCGGTGTTCTCGGCGCTGCGTTCGAACGACCTGATCTGGCAGTATGTCGTCGGCAACTACCTGAAGGGCAACACGCCGCAGCCCTTCGACCTGTTGTACTGGAACTCCGACAGCACCAACCTGCCGGGGCCGTGCTTCACGTGGTACCTGCGCAACATGTATTTGTCCAACAACCTGCGCGTTCCGGGCAAGCTGGAAATGCTGGGCGAGAAGATCGACCTCGGCAAGATCAACGTGCCGTCGTACATCATGGCCGCGCGCGAGGATCATCTGGTGCTGTGGCAGGCCGCGTACCTGTCGCGCAAGATCCTGGGCGGCCCCACCACCTTCGCGCTGGCCGCCAGCGGGCATATCGCCGGTTCGATCAACCCGGCGTCCAAGAACCGCCGCAACTACTGGGTGAACGACGGCGCCGACGAAGCGCTGACCGCCGAGGAATGGCTGGCCGGGGCGGTCGATCAGAAGGGTAGCTGGTGGCCGCACTGGGCCGAGTGGCTGGGCCAGCGCAGCGGCCGGAAGATCGCCGCGCCGAAGAAGCCGGGCAACGCGACCTACAAGGAGATCGAACCGGCGCCGGGCGCCTACGTCAAGGCGAAGGCCACCTGAACGGCGGCGACCGCTGACGCGGTGCAAGGGCGATCCGCGGGCGGATCGCCCTTTTTGCGTGGACGCTTGCCCGGCGCGGGTGAGGGAGGTGACCGCGACTTCCGCCTCAGCCGGGGCTTGCAGCCGCTGCCAGCGCCATCCACGCCAGCCCCAGCCATTCGTGCAGCGCGTAGTACGATGTCTGCATCGCCCGCGCTTGCGGCAGGAAGTCGGAGACTGCCAGTGGCCCGTCGCCCGGGCCCTTGAAGTCGGTGGGGGCCGGGATGACTTCGAGGCCGGCGGCTTCGAAAAGCCGCCGGGCGCGGGGCATGTGGAAAGCCTGGGTGACCAGCACGACGCGCCGGATGCCGGCCGCCTTGAGAATCCGCGCGGACATCGTGGCGTTATCCGCCGTGTCGCTGGATTCAGTCTCTTTCCAGCGGACCGCGACCGCGAATTCCTTTTCCGCGATCGCCGCCATCACGTCCGCTTCCGAGCGGCTGGCCTGCGGCGGAACGCCGCCGGCGATGAGGACGGGAAGCTGCAGCCGGCGCGCCAGGGTGGCGCCGTAGCGCAGGCGGACGAGGCTGCGTTCACTGACGGTATCGCTGCCGTATTCGGGCGCGTCGCGCCGGAGGCCGCTGCCGAGCACGACGATCGCCCCGGCGCCCTGGGCGGTGACGAACACGCCGCCGGCCCGCGCTTCCAGCGTGGCGACGAGATGGTTGGCGACGATCGGCAGGCTTTGCAGAAACAGCAGGGCGCCGCCGCTCAGCGCCAGGCCGAATGCCCAGCGCCGCCTGCGGAAAAGCGCCGCGACCAGGAGCAGCAGCAGGCCATTGGCCGGCGGCAGCAGGAGCGTGCCGAGAAGGTTCTTGAAGAGGAAGACGCTGGACATGGTTGGCCGGGTTCTTGTTCCGCCATCCGGCGGGCATGGCCGGTGCTGCGGACGGACAGAGTGTGCCGCCGGCGGCGACCCCGGTCAATCATGGCCGGCCGCTCAGTCGCCGCGCTGCTTCAGTTCCACCAGCGGAATCACGTCCGGCATGTGGATGCGCGGGCGCTCGGGTTCGACCGCGGCGAGCGGGTCGCACTCGACCATGGTCGCCAGGCAGCGGCGGGTGAGGTCCTGATAGGTGTGGGTGCCGTCGACCTTCCAGGCGATTTCGCCGTCCGACAGGGGGCGGATGACCCTGGCCGGCATCCCGGCGGCGAGGCTGCGCGGGGGAATCTCGACACCGGCCTTGACGAAGGCGCAGGCGGCGACGACGGCCGATTCGCCGATCACGGCGTTGTCCATGATCACCGCATTCATGCCGACCAGCGCGTTCCTGCGGATCTGGCAGCCGTGCAGCACGGCGCCGTGGCCGATGTGCCCGTCTTCGCCGACGATGGTATCGGTGCCGGGAAAGCCGTGCATGACGCAAGTGTCCTGCAGGTTGGCGCCGCGCTCGAGGATCAGGCGGCCGAAGTCGCCGCGCAGGCTGGCGCACGGGCCGACATAGCAGCCGGGGCCGACGATGACGTCGCCGATCAGCACGGCGGTCGGGTGAACGAAGGCCGTCGGGTCGACCACGGGGACGATGCCGTCAATCGCGTAAACGCGCAGGGTTTTCATTCGCAACTCCTGACAGGTGATGAGCGGATTCTATAGAATGGCAGCCGGCTTCGCTTCGGAATGGCAGGGCAGCGACCGGGAAACGGGCCGAACGAGCAGTCGGTGACAAGGCGCTCGCCGGCCCGCCTGCATTACCCTGGCATCCACAGGAGATTCACCCATGAGCAAGCAATTCGCTTCCGTCGCCGACCTCGAGGTCAAGAAGACGACCTTCGAACAACTTTCGGCCCACTGCTGGGCGTACACCGCGGAAGGCGATCCCAACACCGGCGTCATCGTCGGCGACGACGCCGTGCTGATCTGCGACGCGCTGGCGACCCCGGTGATGGCGCTGAACCTGATCGCCGAGATCCGCAAGGTCACCGACAAGCCGATCAAGTACGTCGTGCTGTCGCACTACCACGCGGTGCGCGTGCTCGGCGCTTCCGGCTACAAGGCCGAGGGCATGCAGGAGATCATCGCCAGCCAGGGCACCTGGGAGATGATCGCCGAGCGCGGCCAGCAGGACATGATGTCCGAGTACGAGCGCTTCCCGCGCCTGTTCCAGAACTTCGAGTCGATCCCCGGCCTGACCTGGCCGACCCTGGTCTTCAGGGACGAGATGAGCCTGTGGATGGGCAAGGACCTGGAAGTGAAGATCATGCATGTCGGCCCGGGCCACACCAAGGGCGATACGATCGTCTGGATTCCCTCCGAGAAGGTGCTGTTTTCCGGCGACCTGGTCGAGGCCGATGCCGCTTGCTACACCGGCGACGCCCAGCTCGAGGAATGGCCGGCGACGCTCGACGCGCTGGCAGCCCTCGGCCCCGAGAAGGTCGTCCCCGGCCGTGGCCCGGCGCTGGTCGGCGCGGCGCGCGTGGCCGAGGGCTTGGCCTATACCCGCGATTTCGTCACTACGCTGCTGAAGTCGGCGAAGGAAGCCGTGGCGCAGGGCATGAACCTCAAGCAGGCGATGGCGCATGCGCGCCAGGCGATGGATCCGAAGTTCGGCCAGGTCTTCATCTACGAGCACTGCCTGCCGTTCGACATCACCCGCGCGGTCGACGAGGCGAGCGGCATCAAGCATCCGCGCATCTGGACGGCCGAGCGCGACCGGGAAATGTGGCACGGGCTGCAGGAGGGCTGACACCCCGAGAGGCCAGCCGGCAGTTGCCGGAACAGCGAGAGGAGAGCAGGGATGTTGAGCACCTACCAATACCCGAAGTACGAGTACGTCGCGCCGCCCGAAATCCGCAGCGGCGAACCGGGGCGTTATCCGGTAGTGGTGGTCGGCGCCGGGCCGGTCGGGCTGGCGGCGGCGATCGACCTGGCGCAGTCGGGCGTGCCGGTCGTCGTCGTCGACGATGACGATACCGTTTCGGTCGGCTCGCGCGGCGTCTGCTATGCCAAGCGCACGCTCGAGATACTCGACCGCATCGGCGTCGGCGACGCCTGCATGGCCAGGGGCGTGAGCTGGAACGTCGGCCGCACCTTCTTCCGCGAGGAGGAGGTCTACAACTTCAACCTGCTGCCGCAGCCCGACCACAAGCGTCCGGGAATGATCAACCTGCAGCAGTACTACCTCGAGCAATACCTGGTCGAGCGCGCGCGCCAGTTGCCCACCCTCGACCTCCGCTTCCGCAACAAGGTGGTTTCGCTTGCGCCCGCGGGCAGCGGGGTGACGCTCCAGGTCGAAACGCCCGACGGCGCCTACGCGCTCACGGCCGACTGGCTGATCGCCGCCGACGGCGCGCGCAGCGCAATCCGCCGCGCGATGAACCTGGACAGCGAAGGCAGGGTCTTTCTCGACCGCTTCCTGATCGCCGACGTGGTGATGAAGGCCGAGTTCCCCGCCGAGCGCTGGTTCTGGTTCGATCCGCCCTTCCATCCGGGCCAGTCGGTACTGCTGCACCGCCAGGCCGACAACGTCTATCGCATCGACTTCCAGCTCGGCTGGCAGGCCGACCCGGAGGAAGAGAAGAGGCCGGAAAAGGTCATTCCGCGGATCAAGGCCATGCTTGGCGCCGACCGCGAATTCGAGCTCGAATGGGTCAGCGTCTACACCTTCCAGTGCCGCCGCATGCAGCAGTTCCGCCACGGCCGCGTCCTCTTCGTCGGCGATGCCGCGCATCAGGTCTCGCCGTTCGGCGCGCGCGGCGCCAATTCGGGAATCCAGGACAGCGACAACCTGTGCTGGAAGCTCAGGCTGGTGCTGGACGGCAAGGCGCCCGACAGCCTGCTCGACAGTTATTCCGAGGAGCGCGTATTCGCCGCCGACGAAAACATCATGAACTCGACGCGGTCGACCGACTTCATCACGCCGAAATCCCGGACCTCGCTGAATTTCCGCAACGCGGTGCTGACGCTGGCTGGAGACCATCCGTTCGCCCGCGCGCTGGTCAATTCGGGCCGCCTTTCGGTGCCGTCCTTCCTGACCGGGTCGCGCCTCAATACGCCGGACGATGCCGCCTTCGCCGGCGACATGATGCCGGGCGCGCCGATGGACGATGCGCCGATGCAGGAAGACGGCACGGATTTCTGGCTGCTCGACCGCGTCGGCGACCGCTTCATGGCGCTGGTCCATGTCGAAGACCCTGCCGCGGTCGACGCCGGTCTGGCCCGCGAATTCAGGGCGCTGGCCGACGCACCGATCCCGATCGAGGCCGTCCTCGTCGCGGCGAAGCCGGGGCGCGCGCCGGAGGGGTTGCGCGTCTTCCTGGATTACCGGGAGAGCTTTGCCGAACGCTACGACAGCAAACCCGGCACCGTCTACCTGATCCGTCCCGACCAGCATGTCGCTGCCCGCTGGCGCGCCTTCGACGCCAGCCGCGTCGAGGCGGCGCTGGCCCGCGCCACCTGCAACAACCATTGAGGAGCCGGCCATGTCCCTGATCCTGATCCCCAATTTCAACGAGCCCGGCAAACGCTACTTCCGCGCCTTTTCGCCCGGCGACGACTTCTACGAAGCGCTGATCGAAACCCATCGCGATCTCAGCGACGTGCAGAGCGCGCTGGTCAATGCCAAACTGGTGCTGCTGCTGGCGAACCATATCGGCGACATCGGCGTGCTGCGCGAGGCGATGAAGATCGCCCGCGAAGGCGTCTGAGGAGAGGAACGCGATGAAGATCCAGCGAATCCACCACGTCGCCTACCGCTGCAAGGACGCCAGGGAAACCGTCGAGTGGTACGGCAAGTACCTGAACATGGACTTCGTGCTGGCGATTGCCGAGAACGAGGTGCCGTCGACCAGGGAGCCGGACCCGTACATGCACATCTTCCTCGACGCCGGCAACGGCAACATCCTCGCCTTCTTCGAATTGCCGACCAAGCCGCCGATGGGGCGCGATCCCAACACGCCGGCGTGGACCCAGCACATCGCCTTCGAGGTCGAATCGGTCGACGCCCTGCTCGCAATCAAGGCGCGGCTGGAAGCCGACGGTATCGAGGTGGTCGGGCCGACCGACCACACCATCTTCAAGTCGATCTACTTCTTCGACCCGAGCGGTCACCGCCTCGAACTGGCGGCCAACACCGGCACGCCGAAGATGGCGAAGATGCTCGACGAGGTGAAGTGGGAAATGCTCAACGAGTGGGCGCTGACGAAGAAGGCGCCGCAGCATGCGCGCTGGATGCACGACGGCAGCTACGCAGGAGAATAAGCCCCGATGAAGCTCGCCACCCTCAAGCGCGGCGGCCGCGACGGCACACTGGTCGTCGTCAACCGCGCCCTCACGCATTGCCGCGCCGTCCCGCACATCGCCCGCACGCTGCAGGCCGCGCTCGACGACTGGGAAGCCGTCGTGTCGCCGCTGCGCCACGTCTATGCGGCGCTCAACAGCGGCGCTTTCAGGGATTCCGAGGCCTTCGACCCGGCCGACTGCCATTCGCCGCTGCCGCGCGCCTACCAGTGGGCCGACGGCTCGGCCTACGTCAACCACGTCGAACTGGTGCGCCGCGCCCGCGGCGCCGAACTGCCGCCGGAGTTCTGGAGCGATCCGCTGATGTACCAGGGCGGGTCCGATTCCTTCGTCGGCCCGCGCGACCCGGTGTGGGCGCTCGACGAGGCCTGGGGAATCGACCTCGAAGCCGAGGTCGCGGTGATCGCCGGCGATGTGCCCATGGGCGCGACGCCGGCCGCGGCGGCGCAGGCCATCCGCCTGCTGCTGCTGGTCAATGACGTGTCGCTGCGCAACCTGATTCCCGGCGAACTGGCGAAAGGGTTCGGCTTCCTCCAGTCCAAGCCGGCGACGGCGTTCAGCCCGGTGGCGGCGACGCCCGACGAACTCGGCGACGACTGGCGCGACGGCCGTGTCCACCGGCCGCTGACCGTGCATCTCAACGGTGCGTTGTTTGGCAACCCGGATGCGGGGACCGACATGGTCTTCAACTTTCCGCAACTCGTCGCCCATCTGGCGAAGACGCGGGAGGCGGAGGCCGGATCGATCATCGGTTCGGGCACCGTCTCGAACAAGC
>WBZP01000699.1_pt2 | contig 19616 bp, 16 predicted proteins | sample 5204301 | NCBI WGS metagenome assembly WBZP01 (sample SAMN12412401, study PRJNA552823) | activated sludge metagenome | isolation source: activated sludge from nitrification reactor of wastewater treatment plant... | place: USA: Pennsylvania | collected 2017 | reverse complement strand
TTCGCGGACGTGAATGTGGATGACCGTGGCGCCGGCGTTGTAGCAATCGACCGCCTTCTGGATCTGGTCTTCCATGGTGACCGGGATGTCTTCCGGAAAATCCGCCGGCTCCCACTCGGGGCCGTAGGGGGCGCAGGTGATGACGAGCTTCTGCTGGTTTTCGGGAAAGAGGGAACCGTCGAGGAAATTCATGTGTTGCTCCTTGAAATGATCTTGATGTGAATTCGGGCTGTTTTTCCGGGTCGACCGCAGCCGGCCGACCCGGACGCTTTTTTAGTAAGGCTTGTCGCCGATGATGGCGGCGCGTTCCATCTTGCGATGGCACGGCGGGTAGTCCATGACCGCGTAGTGCTGGCTCGAGCGGTTGTCCCAGATCGCCATGCTGTAGGGCTTCCAGCGCCAGCGCACCTGGTACTCGGGGTTGTAGGCCTGGCTGATCAGGTACTGCATCAGGTCGCTGCCGTTCTTGTTGTAGTCCTGGCCGTAACGGACCTTTTCCTTCGTGTGGTAGTTCACGAAGTGGGTCGTGAAGGCATTGACGAACAGGATCTTCTCGCCGGTTTCCGGGTGGGTGCGCACCACCGGGTGCTCGGCGTCCGGGTACTGGGCCTTCATCGCCAGGCGCTTGTCCTGCGGCATGGCGGCGGCGAAGGAGGAGTTGAAGCTGTGGCTGGCGATCAGGCCGGAAATTTCCTGCTTGATGTGGTCCGGCAGTTTTTCGTAGGCGACCACCATGTTGGCCCACATCGTGTCGCCGCCGACCGGCGGGCACTCGATGCAGCGCAGCACGCAGCCGAGCGCCGGCGTTTCGCGCCAGGTGCCGTCGGTGTGCCAGGCGTTCTCGTAGCGGTCGATCGGGCTGTCCGGATTCTTGTATATCTGGACCAGGCCGGGCGCTTCCGGGTGGCTGGGGGCCATCGGATGGGTTTCGAGTTCGCCGAGGCGCTGCGCGAACTTCATGTGGTCGATGCGCGACAGCTTGTCCAGGTTCTGGTCGCGCAGAAAGAGCACCTTGTACTTGAGCAGCGCGGCGTAGATCTCGTTGAAGAGGCCGTCGTCGCGCACGGCATCGCCGAGGTTGACGTCCAGCAGCTCGGCGCCGACGGCGCAGGTCATTTGTTCGATACGCATGGGTTGTTGTCTCCTTTGGTCTATGGTGTCAGATGATGAAAACGGAAGAACCGGTCGTCTTGCGCGACTCCAGGTCGCGGTGCGCCTGCACCGCGTCGCCGAGCGTGTAACGCTGGTTGATCTCGATCTTGATGCGGCCGGCGGCGACGTGACCGAAGATCTCGCCGGCCAGTTCCGCCTTCTCGGCGGGGTCGGCGATGTAGTCGGCGAGCGCCGGGCGCGTCAGGTAAAGCGAACCCTTCATCGCCAAGATCTGCGGGTTGAACCCCTCGATCGGGCCCGAGGCCGTGCCGACACAGACCATCAGGCCACGGCGCTTGAGCGAATCGAGCGAGGCGTTGAAGGTGCTCTTGCCAACGCTGTCGAAGACGACATCGACGCCGGTGCCGTTGGTCAGTTCGCGGGCCCGCTTGGCCACATCCTCATGGCTGTAGTTGATGATCTCGGCGCAACCGTGGGCACGGGCGACTGCCGCCTTTTCCTCGGTCGATACCGTGCCGATGACACGAATGCCGAGCAGCCTGGCCCACTGCGAGACGATCAGGCCGACGCCGCCGGCGGCGGCATGCAGCAACAGGGTGTCGCCGGCCTTGAAATCGTAAATGCGGCGCATCAGGTAGGCCGAGGTCAGCCCGCGCATGGTCATCGCCGCGGCGGTGTCGCATTCGATGCCTTCCGGCAGCTTGATCAGCGGCGCCGCGCCGATGATGCGGGCGGTGCTGTAGGCGCCCAGCGTGTTCAGGAAACCGGTGTAGGTCACCTTGTCGCCGACGGCGACATTGGTGACGCCGGGGCCGACAGCCTCGACGACGCCGGCCGCCTCGACGCCCATGCCGGCGGGCAGGGGAATCGGATAGGTGCCGTTGCGGAAGTAGGTGTCGGCGAAGTTGAGGCCGACGGCGACGTGGCGCAGGCGGACTTCGCCCGGCCCCGGTTCGCCGACCGTCACGTCTTCGAGCCTGAGGACTTCCGGGCCGCCGGTCTGGTGGAAACGGACTGCTTTTTCCAAGGTGTTCTCCTGTTTATGGTTTCTTGGTGTCTGCTGCGGATCAACTGGACGTCGGGGCGAGGTTCACGATGCGCGAGAAGAGGCGCTTGTACTCGGCATCGGTGTCGCCGCCGAAACGCGGGTCGCGGTTCTTCTGGAAGGCCTCGTTGATCTCGGCCCAGTCCTCTTCCGAGAGGTGGCGCTGGGCGAGCGGCAGAATCACGCCTTCCTCGCGGCCCATGTGCTCCCAGATCGACTGGGCGTAGCGCGAGACGGCCTGTTCCATGTCGGCCGGTGCGATTTCGCCGGCGGCATAGCGGTTGACCTGGGTGGCCAGATCCTTGACCAGGGCCGCGTCGCGCACATGCTGGTGCTCGAGCTCGTCGAGTTCCGCATTGGCCGCCGAGGTGCGCTCGCGCAGCTTGCGGAACAGGTAATCGTCCTCCTTGGGGTGGTGGAGGGCGACCGGGAAATCCTGGATGTAGCGGATCATCGCCTGCATCAGGCCGGCGTCGGGGCGGGCGCCCTTGGCGGTGGCGTCCTTGAACAGGTGCTGCCAGGCGTGCAGGACGGCGGCGAGCGAACGGTGCTCGTCGCGGATGATGGCGATGGCCTGCGCCGGCACCGGGGGATCGGCGGTCGCCGACACCAGCACCGGAATTTCCGAATTGATCAGGACCTTCAGCGTCTGCGAGCCGAGCATCATCCCCAGCGTGCTGCGCCGGCCGTGCGACGCCATGAAGATCAGGTCGCAGCCGCCGGAGCGGGCAGTCTCGATGATCGCCGTGTACGGTGAATCGCTCACGATGCTGGCCGAGGTGCACGGCACGCCGCGGGCGCGGGCGGCCGATTCGGCCTTGGTCAGCAGTTCGCGGGCGCGGCCCTGGAAATTGTAGGCGTAGTCCTCGGGGGCGGTCATGCGGATGATGTCGGCGTCACCGGACAGCGAGGCCGCATGGTCGGCGCTGGCGTGGAAGAAGGTGACGCGCGCCCCGAGCGTCAGCGCGAACTCGACGGCCCGGCCGATGGTCACGGTGGACAGGTCGGAATTGTCGATGGGGACCAGCAGATGGCGGTACATGGCGGCTCCTGAGTTATTTGCTGCGAATTCGGGCGATTATTCGTGGTCGACCGCGACGGCCACCCTGCCGTCCGCGATCCGTGTCTGGAAAACCGGCACGCGCAGCGTCGGCGCGACGACCAGCGCGCCGTCGGCGACGTCGAAGCGCCAGCCATGGGCCCGGCATTTGACGATGCGGCCGCACATCTCGCCGTTCGACAGCGCAGCCCCCTGATGCGGGCAGGAATTCTCGAGCGCATGCACGTTGCCGGCCACGTTGAACAGGGCGATGTCCCTGTCCGCGGCGCGGACGGCCCGCGACTTCCCCGGCGGGAGGTCGGCCAGCGCGCAGACGTCGATGTATTCCATGCGGGTTTCCTTGCGCATTTGCAGTTGCGATGGGTGCCATCCTAGGGCGGCGGAGCGCATTTTTCCCCCCTCGAAATTAGGGGGGGTGGCGATTGTCAGGCTGTGCGCGGGCATGCTTAAATCCCCGTTGGCAGGCTATGCTGCTGGTTGCCGCAGAAAATATATTCATTGCAGCGACGGAGAGAGACTAGGGTGAGCGAGCGATACGCGCAGGCGGGGATGTTCCTGGCGGGGCTGATGCTCCGGACGACGCCGCCCAAGGCGCCCCGGCACCAGATCGTGCGCCAGCGCCTTGGTCTCGACGACGCCAGCCTCGGCGAGCGCAGCATCATCGTCGTCCAGGCTCCGCCCGGATTCGGCAAGACCTCGCTCCTCGGCCAGTGGCGGCGCGAGTTCCTGACCCGCGGTGCGGCGGTGGCCTGGTTTTCCGCCGACGAGCGCGACGATGCGCTCAATTTCCTGCACGGGTTGACGCTGGCCGTGCGCGCCGGTTGCGGCCGGCCCGCGTTCGGGCGGATGCTGGTCGAGGGCGGCGGCGCCCCCGCCGGAGAATTCGACGGGATCACTGCCTGGCTGGCCGAGGTGGCGGCCAGCGCGCTCGATGTCGTCCTCATCGTCGACGAAGCCGAGCGCCTGTCGGAGGAAAATTTCCGGGCGCTGCGCTATCTCGTCCACAACCTGCCGCCCAACCTGCGGGTCGTCATCGGGGGGCGCGGCCGCATCGACGAGGCCTTTGCCGACCTCCGCGATTACGGCCATTGCCTGACCGTCGGCGCCGACACGCTGCGCTTTCGTCTCGAGGAGACGATCGCCCTGCTGCGCAACCGCTTCGGGGGGTCGCTCGACGCCGACGCCTGTGCGCGCCTGCACGAACTGGCCGAGGGCTGGCCGCTGGGCCTGCAGCTGGCGCTGTCCGCGGCGGAGAACGGCAGCGACCCGCGCGGCGCCATTGCCGAGATGCTGGCGCGCAGCGAGGGCTGGGGGGAGCGCCTGGTGGGCGGGTTGATCGACCGCCTGGCGCCGGAGGACAGCGATTTCCTGTTGCGCATCGCCATCGTCGACGCGGTGCACCCCGATCTCTGCCGCTGCCTGGCCGGCGACGGAGGCGCTCCGGAACGTCTCGCGCGGCTGGTGCAGGAGACGCCGGTCTTCGTCGTCGGGGTCGACAGCGCGTGGTGCCGGCTGCATGCACTGGCGCGCGACGCCCTGCGCCTGCGTCTGGAAGCGCTGCCCGATGAAGAGCGCCGGGAATTGCACGCCCGTGCCGCGGAGTGGCTGGCCGGCCGGGGCATGATCCAGGAGGCCGCCCGCCACGCACGCGCGGCGGGTGAGCGCGCCCGCGCGCTCGAACTTGCCGAGCAGTGCCTCTACGAAGCGGTCACCGAGGGCTTCCAGGGGGTGGTTCTCGAGTGGCTGGAGGACCTCACGGAGACCGAGCTCGACCAGCATCCGCGCCTGCGCCTCGCGGCGGCCTGGGCGCTGGCCCTGAGCGAGCGGCAGGAAGAGGCCGGGCGGCTGGTGGGCAGGATCCTCGAGACCCCGGATGCGCCCGCCGAGCTGCGCTACGAGTGCGCTCTCATCCTCAGCGGGGCGGCCTACTTCGCCGACGAGCCGGACCGCTGTGTCGAGATTTTCGAACCCTGGCGCAAGTCGCCGCCGTCGACCGAGCCGCGCCTTGCCCAGATGCACGCCAACCGGCTCGCCATCCTTTCGGTGATCGGCGGCGACCCTGGCCAGGCCCGGCGCATCCTGCATCAGGTTCCGCGCTGCCAGACCGGCCGCGGGCAGGCCTATACCAACGGCTGGGTCGATTACATCATCGGCATGAGCTACCTGTGGGAAGGCCAGGTGCTGCTGTGCGAGGAATACCTGCGCCCGGCGCTGCTGCGCACCGAGAGCGAACTCGGGCGCCGGCACCCGGTGGCGTGCATGCTGGCGGCGATGCTGGCGACAGCCCTCTACGAGCGGGACAAGATCGACGAGGCGACGGCGGTGCTGGCCAACCGGCTCGATGTCCTGGAACGGGTCGGATCGCCCGGGGCGACCCTCCTCGCCTACCGGACAGCCGCGCGCATCGCCGCTGTCCAGGGCGTCGAGCATCGCGCGCTCGACCTGCTCGAAGCCCTGAATGCCGTCGGCGTCGCCCGTCACCAGCCACGGCTGTGCATCGCCAGCCTGGCCGAGCAGATCCGCATCCACGCGATCAAGTCGCGTACCGAGACCTGCCGCGTGCTGCTCGCGCAGCTCGACGCGATCATGGTGCGCGAGGCCCGTTCGCCGCAGTCGCTGTGGTACGGCTCGGTCGGGCTGCTGCAGACGGTCGCCCGGGTCAACGTGGCGATTGCCGGGCATGACTGGGAAGAAGCGCTCGCCGTTCTCGACACGGCTCCTCCCCTCGCGGACCAGATGAAGCTCGGCCGCCTGCGCCTCGAGGCGATGGCGCTGCGCGCCCTGGTCCTCGACCGGCGCGGGCAGGACGGGCGCCCGCTGATGCTCGAGGCGATCAACCTTGCGCAGGCCTTCGGGCTTGCCCGGACCTTCGTCGACGCCCATCCGATCATCGCCGACTGGATGCGCCGCCTTGCCGAGGAGGGGGGCGACGACGCGCCGCGCGGGATCGTCGTGCCCCGCGCCGTGCGGCCGCAGCCGGCAAGGGACTCGACCCTGCGCGCGCTGCCGAGCATGGTGCTGACGCCGAAGGAACGCGGGGTGCTCGAATTGCTGGCGCGCAGCATGTCCAACAAGGAGATCGCGCTGGCGATGTCGGTCGGCGAGGAAACCGTCAAGTGGCACCTCAAGAACCTCTTCGGCAAGCTCGAAGCCGGCAGCCGCAAGCACGTCGTGCGCCGCGCCCATCTGCTCGGCCTGCTCGAGGGCGGCGACTGACACCGGTCGCCATCTCCGGAACCGCGGCACGCTGATCCGGAGGCGTCGCCCCCACCCTCCTTCGTCTCTCCCTTCCCCCCGTTCGTGGGGGGGGTTTGTCTTTTCCCGCTCCGGATAATTCGAGTCGGTATCAAGCGGAGTCGCGTACTCCGACCGGTCAACCGAAACCACACGAGGGAAGAGACTCCATGCACAGACAACACACCCAGACTCGACAGTTCAAGCGCCTGCGCCCGCTCGCCGTGGCCGTCGCGATGCTTGGCGCCGGCAGCGGCGCCCAGGCCTTCAGTATCGATACCGGCAATGAAGACATCGAGATGCGCTGGGACAACACGGTTCGCTACAACGCCGCGGTGCGCGTCAAGGACCGCAACAACCTGATCGGCAACAACGTCGCCTCGGACGAAGGCACCTACCTGTTCGACAAGGGCGACTTCGTCGCCAGCCGGTTCGACGTGCTGTCGGAGTTCGACTTCGCGTACAAGCGGATGGCCGGCTTCCGCGTCAGCGCCGCGGGCTGGTGGGACGGGGTCTACGGCGACAACAGCGGCGCCAACCCCAAGTTTGCCGCAGCGGGGCTGTCCAGCTATCCGAACCAGAAGTTCAGCAACTACACCAAGCGCTTCTACGAAGGGCCGTCCGGCGAGATTCTCGATGCCTTCGTCTTCGCCAACTTCGATCTGGGCGATGTGGCAAGCAAGGTGCGTGCCGGTCGTCACACGGTGTTCTGGGGCGAGTCCCTGTTCCTCGGCGGCGCGCTGCATGGCATCTCGTATTCGCAGATGCCGCTCGACCTGCAGAAGGGTTTCGCCACGCCGGGCGTCGAGGCCAAGGAGTTGTTCCGTCCGCTGAACCAGATCTCCGGCCAGTTCCAGTTGACCGACACGCTGTCGCTTGCCGGCCAGTATTTCCTCGAGTGGGAACCGTACCGTTATCCGGAAGGCGGCACCTATCTGGGGCCTGTAGACTTCGCGTTCAACGGGCCGGAGCAGGTCCTGGTCGGGCGCTTGCCCAGCGTCGGCGTGCCGGCCGCGTTGCGTGGCGCCGGTGTCGGCTATACCCGCGGCAATCCGTTCGAACCCGATCAGCGCAACGGCGAGTTCGGCGTCAACCTACGCTGGTCGCCGGAAGCGCTCGACGGGACCGTCGGCGCCTACTACCGCCGCTATGCGGACAAGCTGCCGCAGGGCCTCGTTACGCAGCTTGGCCTGTTTCGCAATCCGGCTACCGGGCTGCCGGTCATCTTGAACGGGCAGCCCGTGCCCCTCGCTACGCAAAGCCAGTACAACCTGATTTACGCTGACGGCATCGACCTCTTCGGCGTCAGCTTCGCCAAGAACATCGCTGGCGTCAGCGTCGGCGCGGAGCTGTCCTACCGTCACAACACGCCGTTGCTGTCCAAGATCCTCGGTATTCCGACCGCGGTGGCGGCAGCCAACGGCGCGCAGGTCAACCCTGGTGCGGGCGGGACGCTCGGGCCGGTCGGCAACACCATGCACGGCCTGGTCAACGCCGTCGGCATCATTCCCGACACGCCGGTATTCGACGCCGCGACTTGGGCGGTCGAGTTCGTCTGGAGCCAGTGGCTCGACGTCACCAGCGGCGCCGAAACCTTCCAGGCGGTCGGCTATGGCGGCTGCACCTTCAACAAGGGGCTTCGCAACGCGGCGGGTAACCCGATTACCAACACACCTGGCGACAAGTGGGACGGCTGCGCGACGAAGAATTACTTCGGCATGGGCGCCAACTTCACGCCGACCTGGTACCAGGTCATGCCGGGCGTCGACATGTCGGCGCCGCTGACCTTCTCGATGGGCCTGAGCGGCAACGCGGCGACCACGTTCGGCGGCAACCAGGGCAACGGCAACTTCAGCGTCGGCCTCGGCTTCGACATCTTCCAGAAGCACCGCATCGATCTCAAGTACATCGGCTACTTCGGCCGCATCAACGACTACGGCACCAGCGGCGGAGCCCTGAACCCGCAGATCATCACGCAAAACGGCTTCACGACGCTGCTGAAGGATCGTGACTTCATCAGCCTCACCCTTAAAACCACGTTCTGAGGAGACAACCCATGCGATTCCAGAAAACCCTCCTGATCGCCGCCCTCGCGTCCGCTTCCGGCGCGGCTCTGGCCGGCGTCAGCGCCGACGAGGCGAAGCAGCTCGGCACCACCCTGACCCCGACCGGCGCCGAAAAGACCGCCAACAAGGACGGCACCATCCCAGCCTACACCGGCGGCCTGACCAAGGCGCCGGCCGCCTACAAGGCCGGCGACGGCCTGCGTCCCGACCCCTTCGCCGACGACAAGGCGCAGTTCTCGATCGATGCCAAGTCGATGGACAAGTACGCGGACAAGTTGACCGAGGGCGCCAAGGCCCTCATGAAAAAGTACCCGGACTACCGCATCGATGTCTATAAGAGCCAGCGCAGCGTCGCCTACCCGAAGTGGGTCGCCGACAACACCGCCAAGTGCGCGACGACGGCGAAGACCGCCAACGCCGGCCGTTCGATGGAAGGTTGCCACGCCGGCATCCCGTTCCCGATTCCCAAGACCGGCTACGAAGTCATGTGGAACCACCTCGTGCGCTTCCAGGGCGTCGCCTACAACGTCAAGTACCGCAACTGGAACATCGACGCGTCGGGCCGCCCGTCCGTGTCGACCGAGGGTTCGATCGTTCAGGAATACCCGTACTGGGATGCCGACAAGGCCGGCACCGAGACCTACTACAAGCAGCGCATCACCTACTCCGGTCCGGCCCGCCGCGCCGGCGAGGCGCTGATGCTGATCGACCCGCTCGACTACGGCAAGAACGACCGCCGCGCCTGGCAGTACCTGCCCGGCCAGCGCCGCGTCAAGGTCGCGCCGGACCTCAACCACGACACCCCGAATCCGGGCACCGGCGGCACGTCCACGTTCGACGACGTCTTCCTGTTCCTCGGCTCGATGGACCGCTTCGACTTCAAGCTGGTCGGCAAGAAGGAGATGTACGTTCCGTACAACACCTATCGCATGGCTTATGCGTCGAACAAGGACGACCTCCTGAAGCCGAAGTTCCTCAATCCGGATCTGGTCCGCTGGGAACCGCACCGCGTCTGGGTGGTCGAGGCGACGCTGCGCGAGGGCAAGCGCCACATCTACAGCAAGCGCACCTTCTACATCGACGAGGATTCCTGGGCCATCCTGGCTTCGGACCAGTACGACGCCCGCGGCCAGCTGTTCCGCGCCGGCTTCGCCTACCAGACGCCGAGCTATGACGCGCAGGCGCCGTGGGCCGACATGCACGGCCTCTACGACCTGATCGCCGGCTCATACTCGTTGTCAGGCTACACCGCCGAGACCGGCGGCGTGCGCCACGGCAAGCCCGCTCCCGAGCGCGAGTGGTCGCCCGACGCGCTGGCCGGCGCCGGCATCCGGTAATTTCTCCCCACCTGGCCGGTTGCGGTCGACCCCGCAACCGGCCCATTTTTCGTCAAGGCAAACCATGAAGCTCCGGAAGATCGTTCCTCCGCTCGTTTCGCTCGTCCTCGCGCTGCCCCTCGCGGCTACCGCTGCCGGAAGTTTCCGCGACGCGCTCGACGTTCCGGCCCGCGAGAGCGCATTCGCCGCCAGGTCACTGCTCAACGGGGTGGCCCAGGCCGGCAAGCGCACGGTCGCCGTCGGCCAGCGCGGCCACATCGTCTATTCCGACGACGGCGGCAAGACCTGGGTCCAGGCCAAGGTTCCGGTCAGCTCGGACCTGGTCGCCGTGTCCTTCCCGACGCCGGCCAAGGGCTGGGCCGTCGGTCACGACGGCGTCGTGCTGCACAGTTCCGACGGCGGCGAGACCTGGGTGCGCCAGCTCGACGGCCGCAGCGCCGGCCAGTTGATGGCGAATTACTACAAGGCCAAGGCCGAAGCCGGCGCGTTGGGCAATCCCGACGCGGCGGCGGCGCTGGTCGCCGAGGCCGAGCGTATCGCCGCGCAGGGCGCCGAGAATTCCTTCCTCGACGTCTGGTTCGCCGACGAGAACAACGGCTTCATCGTCGGTTCCTTCAACCTCATTTTCCGCACGAGCGACGGCGGCGCCAGCTGGGAGCCGTGGTTCCATCGCACGGAAAACCCGAACCGCCTGCACCTCTACGCCATTCGCAAGGCGAACGGCGGCCTCTACATCGCCGGCGAGCAGGGTACCGTGCTCAAGCTCGATGCCGCGGGGGGCAGGTTCGTCGCCCTCGACACCGGCTACAAGGGCACCTTCTTCGGGGTCGCCGGCAGTGGCGATTCGGTCACGGTATACGGCCTGCGCGGCCACGCCTTCCGCAGCACCGACGGCGGCAAAACCTGGCACAAGACGGCGACCAACCTGCCCGACGGCATTACCGGTGCCGCGTCCTGCAGCGCAACGCGTCTGCTGCTGGTCAGCCAGTCCGGCAGGCTGCTGGTCAGCGACGATGCCGGCGCGACCTTCCGGGCGGTCAAGGTCGACCAGCCGTCGCCGGCGACCGCGGTCGCCTGCCTCGGCGACAACGCCGTCATCGCCGGCACGCGGGGTGTCCGTGTCCAGGCAATCCAGTAAGCGTTACCCCACTACAAGAAACTGAATCCGGAGACCATACCGATGGCTGTCGCAACCGACCTCAACGACCGCATGCCGATCGTGCGCACGCTGGCCGACTTCGATCCGAACAGCGGCACGCGCCTCGAGCGGACCATTTTCAACAACCGCCTGGCGGTCGTCATCGCCTGTATCGTGGTGACGCTGGTGCTGCTTTTCGGCGCGGCGACGAAGCTGGCGCTCAATGCCAGCTTCGAGAAGATGATTCCGCAGAGTCAGCCGTACATCAAGAACTACCTGGACAACCGCGCCGAACTGCGCGGGCTGGGCAACGTGCTGCGCATCGTCGTCGAGAACACCGACGGCGACATCTTCGACCCGAAGTACCAGGAAACGCTGCGCAAGATCAACGACGAATTGTTCCTCACCCCGGGGGTCGACCGCGCCTGGCTCAAGTCGCTGTGGACGCCGGCCGTGCGCTGGACCGAGGTGACCGAGGAGGGCTTCCAGGGCGGCCCGGTGATGCCCGATTCCTACGACGGTTCGCCGCAGGCGACCGAGCAGCTCCGGCTCAACATCGCCCGCTCCGGCATTGTCGGCCGCTTCGTCGGCAACGACTTCAAGTCGAGCATGCTGGTCGTGCCGCTGCTCGACAAGGATCCGGCGACCGGCCAGGCGATCGACTATCGCGCCCTGTCGCGCACCCTCGAGGAAAATATCCGCGACCGCTTCGAGACCGCCGGCAAGGGCGGCGACGGCCCGGGCGTCCGCATCCACATGATCGGCTTCGCCAAGCTGGTCGGCGACCTGATCGACGGCCTGACCAAGGTGATGACCTTTTTCGCGGTCGCCGCCCTGATCGCCATCGCGATCATCTATGCCTACACCCGCTGCATCCGCAGCACGGCGCTGGTCATCGCCTGCTCGGTGGTCGCGGTCGTCTGGCAGCTCGGCCTCGTCGCGCTGCTCGGCTTCGAGCTCGATCCGTACTCGATCCTCGTCCCCTTCCTGATCTTCGCCATCGGCGTCTCGCACGGGGCGCAGAAGATGAACGGCATCATGCAGGACATCGGGCGCGGCACCCATCGCCTGGTCGCGGCGCGCTACACCTTCCGCCGCCTGTTCCTGGCCGGCATGACGGCGCTGCTCGCCGATGCCGTCGGCTTCGCGGTGCTCATGGTCATCGACATCCCGGTCATCCAGGACCTCGCGCTGACCGCCAGTCTCGGCGTCGCGGTGCTCATTTTCACCAACCTGATCCTGCTGCCGGTCCTGCTCTCCTACACCGGCGTCAGCGAGGCCGCCGCCGCGCGCAGCCTGCGCGCCGAGCAGGAGGAGGCGGGCGGCAAGGGGCTCGCCGCGCTGTGGGCCTGGCTCGACCGCTTCACCGAGCGCAAGTGGGCGACCGCCGCCGTCGCCTGCGCGGCGCTGCTGACGGTGGCCGGCTTCGTTATCAGCATGCAGCTCAAGATCGGCGACCTCGAGGCCGGGGCGCCGGAACTGCGCGCCGATTCCCGCTACAACCGCGACAACGCCTACATTTCGGGCAGCTACTCGCTGTCCAGCGACCAGTTCGCGGTCATCGTCAAGACACCGGCGGAGGGCTGCCTGAATTACCAGACCCTGGTCGAGGCCGATCGCCTGGCCTGGAACCTGCAGCAGCTGCCGGGTGTCCAGACGACGGTCTTCCTCGGCAACGCGGTGCGCCAGATCACCGCCGGCTCGAACGAGGGCAGCCCGAAGTGGCTGACGCTCGCCCGCAATCAGGACGTGCTCAACTACGGCGCCCAGCAGGCCTCGGTGAACAACCCCGACCTGTTCAACAACGACTGCTCGGTGATGCCGGTCATCGCCTACCTCTCCGACCATCGCGCCGAGACGCTGAGCCGCATCGTCGACGAATCGGCACGCTTCGCCGAAGAACATTCGGCCCCGGAGCGCCAATTCCTGCTTGCCGCCGGCAACGCCGGCATCGAGGCGGCGACCAACATCGTCGTCAAGAAGGCGTGGACCGAGATGCTGGCCTATGTCTATCTCGCGGTCATCGCACTCTGCTTCATCACCTTCCGCAACTGGCGCGCGGTCGTCGTCGCGGTGATCCCGCTGATCGTCACCTCGATCCTGTGCGAGGCGCTGATGGTCATGCTCGGCATGGGCGTCAAGGTCGCCACGCTGCCGGTGATCGCGCTCGGCGTCGGCATCGGCGTCGACTACGCGCTCTACCTGCTCAGCATCCAGCTCGCCCAGCAGCGCGCCGGCGCCTCGCTCGCCGTCGCCTACAAGCGCTCCATCCAGTTCACCGGCAAGGTCGTCGCACTGGTCGGCATCACGCTAGCGGCCGGTGTCGTCACCTGGGTCTGGTCGCCGATCAAATTCCAGGCCGACATGGGCATCCTGCTCACCTTCATGTTCGTGTGGAACATGATCGGCGCGCTGATCCTGATCCCGGCGCTCTCCCACTTCCTGCTGAGGACGCCGGCGCATGCCCGCGGCTTCGGGCGCTGAGGAGATCCGCATGCGCCTTGCGCCCGCCCTGCAGATGCCGGACTGGCCGGTCGTCTGGCCCGGCATCCTGACTGCGATCACCATCGCTCTCGCCGCGACTTTCGTTTCAGAACACCAGGGCGGGCCGCAACTGCTTTACGCCCTGTTCTTCGGCATGGCCTTCAACTTCGCCGCCAACGGCGAGAAGGTCAAGGCCGGCATCGAGTTCGCCTCGCGCCAGATCCTGCGCTTCGGCGTCGCGCTGCTTGGCGCCCGCATCACGGCCGAGCAGATTTCGGGGCTGGGGACCGTGCCGATCCTGTTGGTCATCGTCGGCGTCGTGCTGACCATTCTCTTCGGCGCGCTGGTCGGCCGCCTGCTCGGCCGCCCCCGGACCGAGGGCCTGCTCACCGGCGGCGCCGTCGCCATCTGCGGCGCCTCGGCGGCGCTGGCGATCTCCGCGGTGATGCCGAAAAACGAGGAAAACCAGCGTTTTACGCTGTTCACCGTGGTCGGCGTGACGACCCTGTCGACGCTGGCGATGATCGCCTACCCGGCGATCGCCCGCGCCTTCGATCTCGACCCGGGCGCCGCCTCGGTCTTCCTCGGCGGGACGATCCACGATGTCGCCCAAGTCGTCGCCGCCGGCTACATGATCTCGCCGGAAGTCGGCGACGGCGCCACCTTCGTCAAGCTGCTGCGCGTCGCCATGCTGCTGCCTGTGGTTCTCGTCTTCTCGCTGCTTTTCCGTACCGGCGGCGAGAGCGGCGCCCGCCCGCCGCTGCTGCCCGGATTCCTGATCGGCTTCGCCGTGCTGGTCCTGATCAACAGTCTCGGCATCATTCCCAAGCCTGTGACCGACGCGGCATCCCACCTGTCGCGCTGGTGCCTGGTCGTCGCCATCGCCGCGCTCGGGGTCAAGACGTCATTGCAGCAGCTTGCCCAACTTGGCTGGCGCCCGGTGGCGATGCTGGCTGCCGAAACGGTGTTTCTCGCTGCGTTGATCCTGACCGGCCTGCTGTTCCTGCGTTGAGCGTGAGTTGGGTGCGAGCCGAACTTGAATGCGCCCCGCGAAGGCAAGGGTCGGGCGTTCTAGTCGTCTCAAGCGGGCCGCCGTTGGCCAGGATCTCGGCAGGGAAGCAGGACGAGCGGATGGTACAGACCGGGAAAGCGACGCGGCGGCAGTTCCGGATCAAGGCGCCTGTCGGCGTCGACGCCGGATCCGGGGGGTTGCATGGGGTAGTGCAACGGGCAATTCGAACCCCGCCATTCCTGGCGGAGTGAATTGTTCAGCGCTTCGCTGGCCGGCCGACAAGAACCTCCGTGTGGACTAGTGGGCTTTTTGGCACTGCCGGCCAGGTTTATACGGGAAGGGGCGAAAGGGGCGGAATGCCCGCGGATAAAGGGATTGCAGGCAGGGCGGTAAAAAAATTTTGCGCCGCGTTAACTTGCGCAAAAAACGCAAAAATCCGGAAAATTTTGCGCGTTATTTGTCACTGGCAGGCGGGAAAACTTAACGGGAAACGGGCTGCGGGGGCGGCCCTTTTGTTTTCCCGGGGGTGGCCGGTCATTCCGAAGGGAAACGGCGGGCGCGGCCCATCTTGATGAAGATGCGCAGCTGCTGGGCGAGGTCGCCGACATCAAGGCGGCCGAACTGTTCCAGGATGGCCTGGCCTTCGGCCGCCGCCAGGCGCTGCAACAGGTTGTAGAGATCGACGGCGTGCTCGAGCTGCAGGAACTGGTTGGCCGCGGAAAACGCGGCGCCATGAACGGCGCTGCAGGCGCCCCAGCACAGGCGCAGCAAGGCGCCGTCAATCGCCGCTATTACGGGCTCCTGGGCGTTCCGGCCGGGCTCCTGGACCAGGGAGGCCCCGCCCGCCCTATTGTATACAGCGGCCCCCTGGGCGCCCCCAGGACGCGGCCCCGCCAACAGCATGTCACCCTCCCCGGTCAACAGCCAGTTGGCGTTGATTCCAAGCCTGACCATGCCGGCAACGACCTCGCCACCAGGAACGCTCCGGCCATCCTCATAGCCTTGATACCCCCTGGCCGACACGCCAGATTGTTCTGCCATCTGGGCCTGAGTCAAGCCAAGGGCGGCCCTGGCGGACTTGAGGCGAGCGGTCAAATCCCCTGAAATCCCCGTGGACGCTTTCACGGCGAAAGCGTCCACCTAAGCGTCCACTCACAAAAACGGTGGACGCTTTCACCAAACCCCTGTGTACACGGGGTTTCCGGGAATTTTTGCGAAGCATCGGAAGGGACGAAAGCGTCCACGCAAAATACTTCTGTCAATGTCGTTGACAACAGCACAATTGTTCTGTTCTAATTCAACCCACGGCAAATCACTGAACGAGGCGAACCATGAACAGCAAAGCCCCAAAAAATACCAGTCAAGAGGACTGGCACCCGGCCCGCGTGAAGATGGAACTTCACATGCGCGGCATCACCCTGCGTGGCCTGGCGGTAGCGCACGGAATCAAGGACAGCAGCAGCTTTTCCGCCGCTCTCGTGCGATCGATGCCCGCCAACGAAAAGCGCATCGCCGACGCCCTCGGGGTGCACCCGAAGGTCATCTGGCCGTCGCGCTACAACGAGGACGGAACCAGGAAGCCGCAGGGCTTCCGTGTCATTCAGTGTAGCGCAGCGGCGAACGCGCGCAATGGCAATGTGAAGCGCGCGGCCTGACCGTGCGCACCCAGCACGATCCGCTGACGGCGGATCTCTTCGAGATCCCTGTTGCCCGCGCTCCGCTGCCAGGGGCGCTCGACGTGGCGCTCTCCGTGCGCCACCTGCTGTCCGACCTCCTGAAATCGTCGCCGCGGAACCGTTACGAGGTCGCCGGGCGCATGAGCGAGCTGGTCGGGCACGAGATCAGCAAGCACCAGCTCGACGCCTGGACGGCGGAGAGCCGCGAAGGCTGGCGCTTCCCTCTCGAATACCTGCCCGCCTTCGAGGTCGCCGTCGAGACGCACCAGGTCACCGCCTGGGTCGCCGGCGTCCGGGGTTGCCGGGTGGCGGTCGGCAAGGAGGCGCTAGATGCCGAGATCGGCAAGCTGGAACGGCTGCGCGATGAAGCGGCGCGGCGAATCAGGCAGCTCAAACAAGCGGTGGGGGAATAGCGATGGCCAGGTCATCAAGCATCAGCAGGCTTCCGGCTGGCGTCCGCGCGGAGATCGACTCCAGGCTAATCGACAGCGGCTTCACCGGATACACCGAGCTCTCCGACTCCCTGCGGCGCCGGGACTTCAAGGTCAGCAAGAGCGCGCTGCATCGCTACGGACTCGCGATGGAGCGGCGCCTCAAGATGATCAGGGCGGCGAAAGAGATCAGTGCCGCCGGGGTGGATTCCGACATCACCGCCGAGCTCTGCGGCGACTCGACGCTGGTGGTGGTAATCGACCGCGCCTACGGACGGGCGCGGCTGGTCAGCGTGCCGCTGCCGGCGGCCGAGGTGATCCTGAACCTGAAGAGGATGGGGAAATGACTGCGCGTTACACGATGCACGAAATCGCCGCCGCGCTGGGCGTCCACCGCACCAGCGTCCTGCGCCGGGCGCGGCGCGAAGGCTGGGCCTACACCGAGCGCTCCGGCATCGGCGGCCGGCGCCGCCTCTACACCGAATCCGTTCTCCCGGACGACCTGGTCCTGCGCCTGGCGGCGCGCGACGCGATCCGCACCCTCGACGCCGCCGGCGCCGATACGCCGATGTTCATCCTCAGCGTCGACGGCGTCTGCTACTCGGTGCGCAGGCTGCCGAAATGAGCGCCCCGAGTTACACGATGGCACAGATCGCCGATGCGATCGGCGTCTCCAAGCAGGCGACGCAAAAGCGCGCCAACAAGGAATGCTGGCGCGGAGAAAAATGCGGGCGCGGCCTCGTTTACCCCCTCGCTACCCTCCCCAAAGACATCCAGGACGCCCTGCGGCACCACGCTGTCGCCGCCGCCCTGCCGGCCGTCGCCGAAAAGATCGCCGCGCCGGTGGTCATCCAGGCCCCCGAACATTCGCTGACCGACGCCCAGCGCCTCGAGCGCGATGCGCGCAAGGGGGTCCGGGCGGCCGTCCAGCAACTGATGGACGGGGCGCGATGCACCCAGGAGGCGGCGCTGCATACGCTGCTGGCGACGGCGCGGGCAGGGACGGCCGATCCGGCGACGATCCGCCTGCTGCAACTGGCGCGCGACCCGCGCGGGCGTGCCGGCGACGGGTTCCCGTCGATCCGCACGCTCAAGCGCTGGCTTGCCGCGCCCGACCTCACCCCACGCCAGCACCAGCAGGACATGCGCGTCCCGGAATGGGCCAGGGCGTTCCTGGCGATCTGGCAACAGCCGCAAAAACCGGCGATCGAGCAGGCGTACCGCGAATTCTGCGCCGCCGCGCCGGCCGCCGCGCTGCCGAGCATCCACCAGGTCCGCCGCTTCGTCGGCAAGCTGGGCACGGTAACGCGCGAATCCGGGCGGATGGGGCCGCGCGAATTGAAGACGATCCGCCCCTTCTTCCGCCGCGAATTCGCCAGCCTGGAGCCGAACGAAGTGTGGTCGGCCGACGGCCATACCTTCGACGCCGAGGTGCAGCACCCGTTCCACGGGCGGCCGTTCCGGCCGGAGATCACCAGCATCGTCGACATCGCCACGCGGCGGATCGTCGGGTTTTCGGTGGCGCTGGCGGAATCGGCGCACGCCGTCCTCGACGCCCTACGTCACGCCGTCGAAGCCGCCGGAAAACCCGCGATTTTCTACGTCGACCGCGGCTCCGGCTACGACAACGCCCTGATCAAGGACGAGGGGCTCGGGCTGCGCAGCGCGCTCGGCTTCCAGGTCGTCCATTCGCTCCCCTACAACAGCCAGGCGCGCGGGGTGATCGAGCGCCTGCACCAGACCGTTTGGGTCGCGGCGTCCCGCCTGCTGCCGTCGTACGTCGGCGCCTTGATGGACCGCGAGGCCAAGCTGGCGCAGTTCAAACTGACGCGCCGGGCGATCAGGCAGGGCGGCGCGATGCCGCTGATGCCCTGGGATGTCTTCCTGACCTTCGCCCGCGAGCGGGTCGCCGAATACAACGCACGCAGCCACCGCAGCCTGAAGGGAGTCTCGCCGGACCTGCGCTGGCGCGAACTTGAACTCAAGGGCTGGCAGGCCGACCGCGTCGCTCCCGATGAACTCGACGGCCTGTTCCGGCCGCGCGTGCTGAGGAAGCTCGCCAGGGGCGAAATCCAGCTGTTCACGAACGTCTATGCCTGCCATTGGGCGGAAGAGTTCCACGGCGAGACGGTCGCCGTGGCCTACGACATCAACAAGCCGGAAACGGTGTGGCTGTACACGCCGGAAGGCCGGTACATGGGCACGGCGACGGTCAACGGCAACACCCGGCGCTACATGCCGGTCGCGGTCAGCCAGATGGCGCTGGAAGAACGCGCCCGCGGCCGCGAAAAGCGGGTGCAGGCCAAGCTCGCCGAGATCCGCGAGGAACTCAACGGCCCGGCGCTGGCGGCGCCGGCGGCGGGAACGATCGTACTCGGCGGGCGGGTGATCGAGGTGGAGAAGGTCATCGCCGAAGCGGCCAGGCCGCGCGTCGCGGCACCGGCGCCGGAGCGCAAGGCGCCGCGCTCATCGCGGCCGATAGGAGAACTCTACGACGAGTGGCTGCATCTGGACGGGCGCATCCGGGCGGGGGACGCCACGGTTTCCGAAGACGACGCCTACTGGCACCAGAGCTTTACGAAGCACCCCGGCTGGAAGGCCGAGGCGCGGCGGCGCGGACAAGAAACGCCGCAGGGGAGTCGGGCCGCCGGCTGATGGCAGTCGGACGGCGGCCCTTTTTGCAACGCCAATTGGAGATTGTAGCGAATGAAACCAGCAAACGCCAACCTGCAGAACCTCAGCCTCGTGCGCACCGCGCTCGAGGGCCTGAAAAGCCGGGACGCCAGCCTTCCCGGCCTGGCCATCATGCACGGACCGGCCGGCTACGGCAAGACGACGGCGGCAACCGTCGTCGGCAACGAAACGCGGGCCTATTTCGTCCAGGTGCGCAGCGCCTGGGGCCGGAAGACCCTGCTCCTCAAGATCGTGCACGAAATGGGCATGAAGCTCGAGGGCAAGGGCGCGCCGAAGACCATCCCGGGCCTGCTCGAGGCCGTGTGCGCGCAACTCGCCAGCAGCGG
>WBZP01002812.1_pt1 | contig 19621 bp, 24 predicted proteins | sample 5204301 | NCBI WGS metagenome assembly WBZP01 (sample SAMN12412401, study PRJNA552823) | activated sludge metagenome | isolation source: activated sludge from nitrification reactor of wastewater treatment plant... | place: USA: Pennsylvania | collected 2017 | reverse complement strand
GTCACGCATCTTTCGCGACCATAGCCGTCACTGTATGCCCAATCGACTGGTTTTGTTGCATCAGCAAAAACCGCTCTGCGCCTTGGATCGCCGCGCAAGGCAGCCCATCCACGCCAAATCACGTCAAATTCCTACGCGATCACGCCTGCATTAAGCTGGTCGGCCACCGTCTGAAGTGCCCGCTGCCAACGCCGCCACGCGGTCGTCCGGTCGCAGGCGAAGCGGATGGTGATTTCCCTCCAGCCGTAGCGCTTAGCCCGCATCCAGACCAGATGGCGCTGCTCGACCTCCAGCCATTGCACCCAACGCATTGTCTCGAGCATCTTGTCGATGTCCTCTGGGCTCGGTGGGAAGGGTCGAAACGTCTTCTCATCCGCAGCAAAGGCTTCCCACTCGGTACGGACAAACGCAGGCCAGCAGTTGAAGTAGCCCTGCACACGCACAGGAGGCAGGCGACGACCTGTGGTGGCTGCGTCCTCAAAGCGTGCGGCCACGTCCTCCATCGTCCAAGGGGTTCGATTAGTCATGACGTTGCCCTCCGTACAGTCGTTTGCCGATGCGGCGCACGAACTCCCTCTCAAGGAAGTCCAGACGCTCATCCGACGCATTGACCACCAGGATCTCCTGCTCGCGCCAGCCTCGTTCCTTGATCGCATCCAGATCCATGGCTTGTGGCTGCAGCCGGCCCAGGGGGCAGCGGTATTGGGGTGTTGGCACCTTCATGTCACACCTCCTGCGTCTCGATGGCCCAATGCAGGATGGCCAACGCGTCGGCTTCGTTGTCGTCACTCGGGCTGTGACCGCGTTGCCTAACTGCCAGGATCATCTCGTCCTTGCCTGCGTTGCCTTTGCCGGTCGCGTGCTTTTTGATCGTCCCAACCGGTACGCCCTGGTACGGGATGTTGTGGCTTTCGCACCAAGCCGTGAGGTGGCCCATAAAGCCGCCATAGGCGTGCGCGGCGTCCACCCCAGCGTGGCGACGGACTTCCTCGAAGTACACCGCGTTGATGTGGTCACAGGCAGTGAGCAGTTCAGCCAGCCAGCGCTTGAAACGCAGGAAGCGCATTCCGCCACCTTCAAAGCGCTGCGGCTTGAATTGCTCGGTGCCACTCGTGATCGTCCCGTTTGTGTCCAGCAACGCCCAGCCAGTACGGGTGCCCAGATCGAGGGCCAGAATCGTCGTATTCATCTCTTGCTCCATTTCTGGGGCCAGTGACGGATCTGACGGGTTTGCCGGATATCTCCTTATCGTGTGCGTACGCGCACGCGTAAGGGCTTAATCAGTAGACCTGTCAAATCCGTCACTCGACCCCGCATCAGTCGTCTCGGTAGGGATAGCCGCCCCCGTAAGGCTTCGGACGCAGGCTAATACCCGCCAGCGCCCGCGCACCTCCGGTCAAACGGCACTTGTCGAATTTGCGAGTGGCCATGAGTTCAGCGAAACGCTTGACCGAACCGACGTACTCGCCGGCCCGCTCCGCCCACTCGCGCCAGTCGGTGAACAGCTCGGATACGCCTTCGCGGTGGCTCTTGGAGAGGAGGCAGCGCTCCTCGATCCACTGACCCAGTGCGTCCTCGGCCTCGAAGTACTCCTCGGTGGCCGACACGACACACGCTGGTGGGCGCAAGCCGTCGCGCTGCCAGGCCAGGCAACCATCGACCGCCCACGCCAGGATCCCGTCGCGCTCGGCCAGCAACCGTTCGGTGAGTTGGCCATCGCGCTTCTCGGGCGGCACCGTCACCGTGAACGGGATCAGGTGCAGACGGCGCTTCATGGCTTCGTCGACGTTGCGGATGGAGGGCTTGTGGTTGCCGGCGATCACCAACTTGAACTGCGGGATGTACTCGAAAAAGTCCTGGCGCATGAAGCGCGCCGAGACCTTGTCGCCACCGGTGATGGCTTTGACCTTGGACTCGTTCCAGCGCCGGCCCTGCTCCGTCTCGATGGAGGCCACGAACCGCGCACCCCGCAGGCCCGCCAGGTCAGTGGGATGCCGGTCGCCCCGCGCCTCCATGAAGGTATCCATGGGGGCACTGGTGGCGTAGTCGCCAAGGATCGTAGCCAGCGTGTTCACGAACACCGACTTGCCGTTGGCGCCGGTGCCGTACAGGAAGAACAGCGCATGAGCACTGGTCGCACCAGTCAGGCAGTAGCCGACCATGCGCTGCAGGTAGACCTGCAAATCCTTATCGCCACCAGTCACGTCATCCAGGAACGAGCGCCAGCGCGGGCAGTCTCCACGGGGCGTGGCCGTCGCCAATTTGGTCATCCTGTCAGCGCGATCGTGAGCACGCAGACGCCCTGTGCGGAGATCTACCACCCCACCTGGGGCGTTCAGGGCGAAGAGGTCCGAATCCCACTCATCTGAGGTGGAAGAGTGCCGACGGTCGGAGCGCGCCAACCGATCCACGCCACCGACCGTTCCGCTCGCCAAGAGCTTCGCTGCCAGTCGATGCGAGTCGACCTTGAGCGCTGCCTCCCGGCAGATCGAGCGGATCAGGTGGTGCGACAGCAGAGTCTCATCGGGCTGCCAGCGGCTGCCGGTCCACACCAGCCATTTGCCCCACGCCGCGCAGTACCGCCAGTCGTCGGCGTAGCGGGAAGTGAAGGACAAAGCCAAGGCATCGTCCGTCGCCCACACCGTGGCTTCCTGCGTTCGCGCGGTGTTCAGCGGCTTGATGCACATGCGCGGGCCAGAGGCGATGAACCCTTGGATGTCGAATCCCTCGCCAATGGCATCGGCAGCGTCCCAGCCGTCCGACTTGTCGTCCGGTGGCAGCAGCACGTCGCAGGACGCTGCGCCAGCCGTCAGGACGGCCTGCGCGGCTGACATGGCGTACTCCCAGCCTGGCTTGTCCCGGTCGGGCCAAACCAAGATGGCCTTGCCTTGAAGCGGCGTCCAGTCGGTCTTGTCCACGGGTGCATTGGCACCATGCATCGCTGTGGTCGCCACCACGCCTGCACCGATCAGTGCCTGCGCGCACTTCTCGCCTTCGGTCAAGACGACCGTGTTGGCCGCCACCATCCCGGGCTGGTTGTACAGGGGGCGAGGCTCGGGCGGTGCCATCTTGCGACGCTTGGCATCCCAGGGCCGGAACTCCTTCTTGCGCCCGGGCGGGTCGTAGCGGTAGACGACCGCGATCAGTTGCCCTGCGGCATCGAGGTAGTCCCACTTGGCGGTGGCCGGGCCGAGGTCATCGACAGGCGCTTCCTTCTTTACCTTGCGTGCAGGTATGGCAGGTACACGCCCGACAAGATCACCGGCATGCTGCAGCACCTTCGGAAAATCGTGCAGCACATCGACGCCGAGATAGGCAGCAATGAGATCGAAGATGTCACCGCCATCGCCTGTCGCGCGATCGGTCCACAGGCCAGATTTCTCGCCGTCGAGCACCACCTCGAGGCTGTCCCCCGGGCTGCCCAGCACGTCGCCGATCAGGAACTTGCCCCGGCGCTTCTTGCCAGCCGGGAACAAGGTGAAGAGCACGGACTCCAGTCGCGCCAACAGGTCGGAGCGCACGGCATCGCGCTGTGCGCTGGAGTCGATGGATGCTTCAGCGGGGTCGTCGTTGAAATCAAGCATCGACGACCTCCTGACTGCTCGTTGTGGCAACGGCTTGCTGAGATTCCATCCACACCATCAGCTCGCCCAGTTTGAATCGCAGGAGCTTGCCTACCCGGTAATGCGGAACCTGGAGACGATCGCGCTCCTTCGGATGGGTGAGCAGGTACATCTGCAGGTTCAGACAATGCGCCGCCTCACGCGCATCGACCAATCGCTCACGCAGAACATCATTCACGGTGCAGTTCGTCATGCTGCGGCCCTCCAGCACCGGTCTTGCCAGGCGCACATGCGGCACTCGAAGTGCGTGGAATCGTGGAATCCACGCGCCAACAACTCGCCCGCTTCGGTTGCAGAAATCACCCGCAAACCGCGATCGGACATGCGCTGCGCCAGCGCCGCATCAAAGGGAACCAACTCGGTGTAGATTTCCATCGTGTCGGCGTTGATCGCCGTAAAGATCGCCGGGTGTTCGTGCAACTGCAGGTAGGCCTGATAAAGCACGACTTGCGCGTGGTAGATCGGCTTGGACACGGCCAGTCGGTTCTTTTCCAAGTCGCGCCAGGACTTCGATCCCAGGCACTTGTTTTCCCACAGTGCCGGGTATGCGAAGCCCTCAGGACCACCGACGATCACGCCGTCGATGTGGCCCCGCAGACGACCGTCAACAGCGGAAAAACCAAACTGATCACCGTCGGCCTTGCGCGTGCGCAGGTCAAAGCCTGCGGCCCGCAGCCACGTGACCATGCAATCTTCCATCACATGGCCACGCTCGAAGATGCGCAGGATGCGTCCCTCGGCTTCGCGGCCCGGATCCACCGGTGCTTGGGCGAACTCGTACTGCAGCGCACGCTCGCACGCCGCTCCCAGACGCGAGGCGCCGAGATACTGACGCGGCGTCTGTGTCGAACGCGTCTGCTGAAGACCAGCATCCACCAGCGCGGAGACCTGGCCGGAGACGCTTGAAGAGGAGTTGAAATCGATCATGGCTTCGCTCCCTTCGGCTCTTCCCACGGCAAGTCGTCCTCCAGATCGGCGAACGGGTTGGCCATGGGGTCGGGCGTGGATGCCAAGCCCCGCACGGGCGGGAACTTGGTTTCCTCGTGGTGTTCAACCATCGCATCGGTGTAGCAGGTGACGATTGCGTCAATGACCTGGAGGGCCTCCGCTTCGGAGTACTGCCCCAGGGGCTTGTCGAAACCAATCTCACCAGCTGCCTCGCCGAAGGACTTGAGGCATTTGCGCATCGCTGCGCGTTCAACATCAGAGGGATCGATCACTTTGACCTCCTTGATGTCCTTCATGCCGTCCTTCACGCGCGCCCAGTTGCCATAGAGCGCGTGAAACGCATCCTGACAACGGCGCGAACAGAAAACCCAGTCGATCGGGTAGCGCTCGGGTTTGCCGATGCCACGACGGTTGTCCGTGTGGCCGTACCCCCGAGCCTGTCGTTTGCAGACCCAGCATTTCACGCATCCCCCTTACTGCGCCCAAGCAGGCTTGCCCGGCACGGACGGACGCTGTGTCTGTGACGCAGCCGTCGGCGTTGCAGCCGGGGATGCCACCGGCGCCACTGGCGTGTATGCGACCTGCGCCGGGTGCGAGGCGGTGCCGGTCGCGCGGGTGTAGTCCGGGTGATCCGGCTCAACAGGGTTTTTCACGACATTGCGCAAGTCGCCCCGACCATCCTTCTCGACATCGATGCGGGCTACGAACTCCAGCCCATCCAGCTCATGAAAACCGGAAATGCGCCGAGCTGCTGCGGCCTGGGGCGAGTTGTCCTGCGGGCGGATGTTGCGGGCGCTGTTGAGAGCAGCACGCACAAAGGTGCGCCCCATGTTTCCCCAGGCGGGACCTTTCGCACTGTGCAAGCCAACGTTGCTCCACATCTTGCGGCGAGCGAATTCCCCCTCCAGGACGACGAACTCGCAGGACAGGTAAATCGAGCCTGTCTCGAAACTCTGGGTCGCGTAGCCACCGGTCCAGCCCTGATTGGGGTCGTCGTAACCACCGGGCTTGATGGTCATGCGTACCTTGGCCACCGTCCCCTTGGGGATCAGGTCGAAGGTCTGTTGCTGTTCGGCATCGTTGAAATCATTCCAGGCGGACATGGGTTACTCCTTGCTGTTTTTGGGTTGGGTGGCGGCGGCGCATTTCTCGATGAGTGCGCGCAGATCGGGTGGCTCCAGCAAGTCGAGCTGGCCAGAGCGGTCCTTGGCCGGGTAGCCATAGGGATTCATGGTTTGCGTGACGAAGGCGCGGTACGACGAACCGTCCTCGGCCTTCATCTCGGCCAAAGTCACGACTTCGTCGACGATGCCGGGCAGTTCGGCTGCGGTCTTGGCACCCTCGATCTGTGGGACGAACACCTTGCGGTTGAAGTCGTCCATGCGCTCATCGAGGATCGAGACGAACACGACGTGCTTGCCGCGTGCGTGCTGCAGGTGCATAAGTGAGCCCAACATCTCGGTACCGAGCAGTCCGTAGGCGCCACGTGTGTCGGGCTTGCCAGTGCGCTCGGACAGGGCCTGCGGCTGGGTCTTGGCCCAGATCAGCGCGAGCCTGGCCAGCACCGTGATGCTGTCGACAAAGTAGGTGTCGTACTTGGCCAACTGCGCCGGATCGCCATAGCGTTCACACACATGCTGGTAGTGGGCCTCGGAGAACGGCGCCTCGGGCGGCAGTGCCGGGTTAGGGCCGGCCAGAAAGACCACCAGGTCGCGGAACTCCGGCCAGGTGGTCGGGCGCACACAGTCACCGCGCCAGTCCTTGACCGCGAGATCGCCGGCTTCGAGATCGACGAACAAGGTCGAGGCTTCGGGCAGCGTCTTGAGCTGGGTGGTCTTGCCGATGCCGCTCTTGCCGAGCAGCACCAGCTTCACTCCCTTCTTCTCGCGCAAGCGCTGGTCAGCAGTAATGATCGGAAGTGCCATCACGCAACCTCCTTAAGTTGATCAACAACAGCCGGGTTCCAGAGGATCTGGTAGCCGCTGTGTCCGTTGCGCGAGAACGGCATGGCCTCGGCCCATGCCTTGCCAGCGTCGGTGAGTTCCCACTCGTCGCGTTCGTTGCGGAACTGGAAGCCCAGTAGCGCCAGTCGCTGGTTGGCGGCCTTGGCCGACGACCCGGCCAACTTGCCCAGTTGCGTCGCGTTGTGCGAGCAGGTCGGCTCGTTGGCTGCCGGCAGCGCGCGGCGCAACGTTTCGATCACCAGCCCAGTGTTCTCCTGGATGCAGGTGAGGGTGGCTGCCATGGCGATACCAGCCTTCACACCGGGAACCTTCGCCACGGCGTCGCCGATCAGCAGCAGAGAGGAAACGCGGTCCTGCGTCGGCGCCGGCAAAGCAGCCACGGCAGGCGTCGCATAGGCACCTGTCTTGCGGATCGACGGCAGTACCTCACTGGTGACCCAGCGCTTGAACCGCTTTGCGGCATCCTTGGTGCTGCCGAGAATCAGCGCGTACAGGCCCGACTCGTTAACGTGGTTGGCTCGTTGGGTCCGGCCGAGACTGTCGATGGTGTCCAATTTCTGGACGTCATCGGCATCGACGTGGGACTCCAATGCCTGACGGGCATTGCCAAGCTGTAGCGCCTCGCACACGTCGTTGGCGTTGAACCATGGCTGGCTGGCGTCATCGACCTGCACGCGCAGAGCGTGCGTCTCGAACTGGAAGGGAATGATCGTGCTCATGGTTACTCCTTCCAGCCGATGTCGGAGATGCGGTCGGCGCCGATGGCACCGGACTTGCGGGCATTGAGATAGAGCTCGTCGAGCGCGGCGCGGCGACGGCTAGCGAGGGACTGCTCCTCGGACGCCATCTGGATGGCGAACGCCAGTTCATCGAGCGTGGCCGTGTGCGTCGGGATGACCACCTCGCGCCCAGCGCGGTCGCGGTAGCGAATCTGCTCGGGCAGGTGGTCGCCGTAAAACGGCGTGATGTGCTTGCGCAATGTGGAGAGGTTGTTGGTGTTCATGGATCAGTCCTCGGAATCGATGGCCAGGTCGTAGGACGACTTGCCGGGTTTGACGGTGCGGGCGGGCTCGAACTGCTCACGCAGCGCAGCCGGCCAGTTGTTGAAGCGGGACTCAGGAACGCTGAACTCGATGTCCACGTACTCCTGGACCCGTTCGCCGGAAGCGGCGATCCGCTCGGCAATCGCGGCGAGCTGCTTCTGGTCCCAGCTGACGCGTCTCGGTGTGTCGACGGTGATGCGAACCAGTCCGTCGTTGAAGCGAACGGTGCCGAAGTCCTTACCGGCCTCGGCACGCACTGCGCGCTCCTGCTCGGCGTACCGGCGCTGCATGGCAGCGTGGACCTTGGCTTGCGCTTTCTTGACCCAGTCGACCAGTTGCGCAAGGTTGTGATGGACCTCGCAGAGTTGGGCCGGCGGCAGGGATGCCAACTGGGCGTCCGACATCGCGGACAATTGCTCGGGGAAGATGGTGATTTCGTTCATCGCCTTCTCCGATCAGCGAACCGAGCGTTCGGATGTCGAGTCGTGCAGCGCGTTGGCCTCGAACTCGATGACGGTCTCCAGCGGGTAGCTGACCCGCTTGGACAATTTCAAGTACTTCGGGCCACGACCTTCACTGCGCCAGCGCTGCAAAGTTTTGGGGCTGATGCCCCAGCGCTGGGCCAGTTCGTTCTCGTTGAGCACCCGACGATCGCCGGGTGACATGCTGTTGATCGCCTCGCGGGGCGACCGGGGATTTGGGGTTGCCGGTGTCGGCATGGAAGACTCCTTTGACGTTGTTGAGGAACAGGTGTCATTGGAGAATTTGGGTGGCGAACATAGGAGGGACGCATTGGCGAACCACGCGGAAACTCCTGGTTCGCCAATGGCCCCCTCAACGCAAGAACGGCGAGCACATGGCTCGCCGTCCTGGTGGTGCCTATCCGGTCAGCAGGTCAGATCGTGAACCCGAGCGCCTGGCGCTGCTCCTGCCAATCCCGAGGCATCTGGTCATGCCGACCACGCAGCGTCTGCAAATTGAGATGGCGGGGTTGCTGGCCGTCGAGGATCGCTTCGATGATGTCCGGCGCCAGCGTGGTCATCCGCAGCACCTCGGCAACCCAGCCCTGTTCCAGCTTCATCGATAAAGCCAGATCCCGGATGGTGGAGTACTTCCCCTGATCAAGTAGCTTCTGCCAGTAGAAGGCCTTGCCCAGCGTCCGGATCATGGGGATATCTTCGCCGCCCGCACCGAGCACAGACCGCTCCCCTGGTGGCGGGGTCATGACTTTGCGGTTCTGCTTGCGCCGAATGGTCAGGGGCACCATCGTCACGCGCTGCTGGCCGGTGATGTAGCTTCGTGCCTCCTCACCGATCTCGATGCGGACGTTGCGCTGTTTGGGGTTGTCCGGATACATCACTGGGGTGGTGTTCGATTTCACGCATGGACCTCCGCTTCGGCGCCCCTGGTTTCTTCAACGAGCGGATGGCTTGCGATGTCTTCACCCAGCCCCAACCATCCGTCTTCGCGCCAGAGGATGTCCAGACCGCGCTCGTGGAGCTGGACCCGTTCGATCATCAGCTGTGTGATCCGCTGCTGCTCTTTTGGGAACAACTGATCCCACACCGCACCGATCCGCTGCATGGCCACGACCACCTGTGCTTCCTCAAGTTGGGCGCCCCTGGGGTGCCTCTGGCACGAACGCCAAGTCGCCAGCATCAACTCCGGCGCACGCAACGCCTGCTGGATTTGTTCCAGGACTGCCGTTTCGATCTCGGCAGCGGGCAGCGGACCGATGTCAGTGGCCCCGGGTGCGAGCGTCGCCCCCGCATTACGTCGCTTGTGCAGGTATGGCACGTAATAGCGGTAAAGGCGCCCGTTTTTCTTGCGCGTGTAGGTGTGGATCATCAGTTGACCATCAGGCGCGTGGAGCAATCCAGCGAGCAGCGCCGGATGCTGCGTGACGCCTTCGCGCGGACCTTGCTTGCGGCGTTCGACAAAGGCATGGGCGAGATTCCAGAGATCCTGGTCGATGATGGCTTCGTGCTGGCCAGGAAAACTGGTGCCCTTGTGCTGGATCTCGCCGAGGTAGATCCGGTTGCGCAGCATTTTGAAAAGGTACTGCTGGTCGATCGGCCTGCCCTCGCGGAACTGCCCACCCTGCGTCTGCCAGGCCTTGGTAGTCCGTCCCTCGATCGCCAACTCGCGCACAATCTCGGCCGCCGACCCATGCTCGGCATAGCGCCGGAAGATGTAACGCACCAGGTCCGCCTCCGGCTCGTTGATCACCAACTTGCGCTCGACGACGTCGTACCCGAGAGGTGGTGTGCCGCCCATCCACATCCCCTTGGCCTTGCTGGCCGCGATCTTGTCGCGGATGCGCTCGCCCGTGACCTCGCGCTCGAACTGTGCGAAGGACAGCAGGATGTTGAGCGTCAGCCGACCCATCGAGGTCGTCGTGTTGAATTGCTGCGTGACAGAAACAAAACTGACCCCGTTACGGTCGAATACCTCCACTAGCTTGGCGAAGTCCGGAAGGCTGCGCGTCAGGCGGTCGATCTTGTAAACGACCACGATGTCGATGCGACCGTCCTCGATGTCCGCCATCAAGCGCTTGAGCGCAGGACGATCCAGATTGCCGCCGGAGTAGCCGCCGTCGTCATAGCCGTCCTGCACTGCAGTCCATCCCTCACTTCGTTGACTCAACACGAAGGCGAGTCCAGCATCCCGCTGAGCCTCGAGGCTGTTGTACTCCTGGTCCAGCCCCTCGTCAGTTGATTTTCGGGTGTAGATGGCGCAGCGCTTGCGGGGTGCGAGCACCGGTGCTGCCGGCATGTTGCGATGAGATTTCATGCTGCCTCCTTCTTCTTGGTCTTGAGGCCGAAGAACAGAGGGCCCGACCACGGACAGCCTGTGATCACCTTGGCCACCGCCGTGAGGCTCGTGAACCGCTGCCCGCGATACTCGAAGTCGCGCATGCCGCGCACCAACACCTGATGCTCGACATCGTCATAGACGCGCGTGAGGATCGTGCCCGGCAGCAGGCGATCTGCTTCGCGGCGAAGCCGGGGCGGCAGGATGCCCGTCTCACCGATCTCCTCCAGCTTGCGGCGCACGGATCCCTTGAGGCCGCCAAAGGCACGCTCCTGGATCTTGTAAGCCAGTCGGGTTTCAAGCCAGGTGCGGTGATGGTGATTCGGGCGCTCATCGAAATGCTCGTCCCAAAGCGCCCACAGGCTGTCCATGGGGAGGTGGGGAAGTTGGGCGACCCGTGCCGCCACGCTGGCGGTATCGACTTGTGGTGCGTGTGTTTTCATGCGCGAACTCCTTGTTGCTGATCAGGGTTCGTATTCACGCGCTGGTTGGCAGTAAAGCCAAGGCCAACCTCGTCTTTTGTGACTGAGCCGGTCGAATGATTGAACGCTGAATCCTTGTCGCGCAGGCGCAAGAGCGCCACGGCGAGCAGGTCAGCGATTTCTTGGTGCGGATGGCGCGGCCGGTCGGCGTTCGCGCAGAAGATTGGTTCGTCGTTGTGCATGGCAGGCGTTTAAGTGGAAAACGCTGCTCATGCTAAAAACCAAGGGCACTTCGCGTAACGTGTTTTAGCGGAAGTGCGCGGTTAGGCTATCGAACAGTGATCGAAGGAACTTGGCTGACCCAGCCTTTAATCGTTTCCGGAGTCGCAAGCTCTCCGAAGACGAAGACATCAGCGGTGTCTTCGTTACCCGGCTTTGCGTCGCCTTCGTACACGATGCCGTAGATTCCGAAGTCGCTTGCGTCGCTCCAGAAGATGGGACCTCCACTCATGCCGCTGAATTGCTCGTGTGCCACGTCCTCGCGGTGGAGGTTTGAGTGAAGTACAAATCGCTGATCTGGCTTGCGACTGATCTCCGCGATCACTGAGCACTGTGGCATCGCCACTCGGTATCCACCATCCTCTTCGAGCCGCCTCTTTAGGTTTTCAGGAAAACCAACGGCATACCCGAATCTGACCTCTTGCGGCGTGTCCGGCATATCGTCGAGACATAGCTCTTCCTTTCCCAATGCGCTTGCGAAATCCGGATGCAGCTCTCGGATTGCCACGTCAAGAGCAGGCTGCCCGAAGGTTGCCGTTGGTCGAACAAAGCGATCTTGAACAGCATAGAAACCATTCAGCATAGTTCGCAGCTGGTGATGCGTTCCGGTCCGATTCGCATCTCGAAGTGCCTGCACCACATGCCAGCATGTGATCCCGAAACTTCGACCTCCAGAACGCACGAAGGTGATTGTTCCGCTCCTATGAGTTGCCGCAGGTTGAGTGAACTGCGGAATTGAAGATGCGGCGTCCATCGTCGGGACGACAGCAAGCGCCGCGCAAAAGCGTGCTGGGTTAGTCGCTAGGTCGGCGCAGACGGTGAAGTTCATGGACAAGGTCGCGGATGTTTCAGCGTACCGGCAATTGACCGTTCGAAACGAACTGGTCAAAGCTGTCAGTGGTTTCTTCGTCGTGCCACGAACGATCCCATGTTCGTGGCTCTGCGCTTTCAAGCAAGAGTAGCGTCAGGACACGGTCACGCGCCCCATAGCTGTGCTTGAACTCGCGCAGTTTCATATGTGGCGCTTCCTCCGCACACCAGATCGCCGCAGACATCTCTTCACCGTCCCACTCCTGCTCAACGCCAGGATCGGCAGCAAGGGTGCCGGGCGGCGGCTCCGTAGGATCACCGTTGCGACGGATGCGCGCCCGCGTTCTGACGGCACTGCTGCTGCGCCACTCGTACTTCACGAAGCCGTTGTCCCAATAGACCAGGATGGCCCGCAGCGGCGTGAACTTGATGAAACGAATGCACAGTGCCTCAAACGACACCTCGAAGCGCTGAGCGATGGCACTGAGTACATGGAGGTCGATCCGCTGATTGGAGATCCAGTCGCGCAGCAGATCGCCCGGCATCAGCAGGTTGCTTGCGAAGTCATCCGCCTCCCGCTCAATCGCTCGCATGTTGTCGGCGCCGGAGTACACGCTTTCCTTGTCACAGCTGAAGCTCGGTCGCTGGTTGCGGTGCAGGATGAAGTGACCAAGTTCATGAGCGATGGTGAAGCGCTGGCGTTCGTAGCTGGCCTTGCCGTTGAAAAAGATCCCCCACTCGGTGGCGTCCTTCGGGTTACGAACCAGCATGCCTTCGCAGCTGTCGATGCCAAGATCCATCGGCGTCTTGATCTCACGCACTCCATTTCCGTAGGGGGTGTCAGGCAACATCTGCCGGACGATTTCCAGATCGATGGCATCAGGCATGCCGCCCTGATGCCATGCACGCAACCATTTCTGGACTGTGTTGGCTGCGATCGATCCGGTAAGAGCTTGCGCCGCGTTCAAAGCTCAGTCTCCGCTTTTGCCCTTGTCGGGGAACATGATCTGCAGAGCTTGCCGGTAGCGGTCTTTTTCTTCGTCCGTCATGCCTGCGTACTCTCGGAAGAACGCAACATCCTCTGGACTGGCCTGCGGAACGTCCGTAAGAGGCTCACCCATGATGTCCTCCATCGTTACGCCCAGAACCTTAGCCAAGGCGCGTACCCGCTCAGCCGAAGGGCGCTGTCCTTCCTTCATCTCCAACTCCCAGACGTAGGCCTTGGTGCAGCCGACCGCATCGGCGACTTGCTGCAGAGTCAGATTCTTCGCCTCACGGAAGCGCCGCAGGCGTGCTCCGAATACCGAAGCCATGGCGATGCTCCTATCTCATTGTCAGTAAATGAATGCAGCCTGCGAGTATAGCAGCGAGATACCAAATAGCACCAGATGTGGCATGCAGATTGACAAGCGGAAATCCGGGAGACACAATCACGCTGTATCTCGCCACTTTACTCTGACGGGATCATTGTTTAGTAACCACCGTCGCCGGCCAGCGCACCAAGACCATCGGTCCGCAGACCTCCGACGCTTCCTCGGAAAGGACCGCGAACGTGAAAAAGACCTGGATTGATCTGCTGCATGAGCTGCCGGTGGACGCCACCCTGCGTGAACTCTTGACCAGCACCGGGCTGACCATGCCAGATGATTTCGCATGGACTGATAAGCCAGAAACCACAAAGACCCTAATCGAGGCCTTGCTCACCTGGCCAGATGTCGCCGTGCGCGATGCGGTGGCTGCCAAGTTGCGCGCCAGCGTCGCGCTCGGGGACTCCGCTGGAACGCAGGCGATGTTCCAGGTGGCCACCGGTAATGGTGCCGCTCTGACGGGGCTGGCCACCTGCAAGAGTGACAACCATCGCTCGTTCTGGCTCTACGTGAAGCACCCAGACCTGTTCGATCGGGCCGGTGACGTCGACCACTTCGAGCGCCAAGTCGCCCAGGCCCAGCAGCATGACCTTGGAGTGAAAAAGACCCCCGACACATCGGATGCCGCGCTGGCGGCAATGCGTGCCGACGTCTCGGCCTTCTATCAGCGCGAGCTGCAATGCGGAGACCGCAGCAAGGCGTACGTGGTCGAGCGCAGCCCGGGCGTTTACCTGCTGAGCGTCCACGTCAAGGACTTGTCCATGGTCCAACTGGAGTTTCAGGGTGATGACTTGAAACGCCGCGTCGGCAACCCGAACATCCACTCGGTGCTGGAATATTCCTCCGCCACGGGCGTCACCCGCTCTCTGGTCAAAGGCGGGGCCAAGTACCACCAGATGCTGCTGAAGGCCTTCGCCGAGCACTTGCTGCATGTGAAGCTCGACGCCCACCGCCTGCTGCCGCCAACGCTGGATCTGTCCGTGCTGCGGCTGGGTTTCGATGTGCCGCAGGCGGAAGTCGATGGGTTCAACGTGCTGCAGGTGAAGTCGATCAGCCTGCTCAGCCCGGACACGCAACTGAAGATCGATTGCACGGCAATGTCGTCGAGTGAACACCGCTGCGTCACCGATCTGCTGGCGGAAAAGCTGCCCGGCCCACTGGCTGAGAACTGGCTCGTCACGGCCGCACACATCAACCTGTACTACCCTCCCGAGCCGGGCAAGGCCAGGGCAAAGGTTGTCACGATCGAGGTCACCCGCAAGGGACGGCTGAACCTGCACAAGTTCGACGCTGCCCTGCAGGCACAGTTGGAGGGTTACCTGGTCGAACTGGGCATCCTCCAGAAGGGGCAGACGCTCAACGCGCAGGAGACACCACCCAGCGCCGACGCGACGGAACAGCAACCGGCCTTCGAGTACTGACCGATGTCGACTCACGAAGCGTGGTCGTTGGTCTGCCGCCTGTTCGCGGGCGGCACGCCGGTGTTTCGGGGCGCCCTGTCCCCGGCCGAGATTGGGGCTTGCGCCACCCTGGGGCCGGCGATCAAACCGACTGTCATCAGCCGCACGTTCACGCTGTGTCCGTACTGCCAGCAGCGCAGCGGACAGATCTTTGGCGATGGTCAGGGTGGGCAGATCTGCCAGTGTCCTGACTGCGGCCCTATTCCGCTTGCCGCGAGCGATCGGACTGCGGTGATGCTGGACGAAAGCTGGTTTCGGTCGAAGCTTCGTATAGCTCTGAAAATCGAAAGCCGGGACGGCGTCACCAACCTCGGCGAGGGCGTCTGGCGGCTGGGCGAGGCCCGCAAGAGCCCGGTCCTCCTGGCCAGGAATCTGATCCCCTTGTGCATCGATCCTTCGGTCTTCGACCGCGTGCGCGTCGTCGGCGCCAGCATCCGCGTCATCACGCCGGCATCGGGTGAAGCCCGTCGCGCACGGCTTCCTGTGGGGATCGAGTGGCTGTCGCTGGACGAGCGGTTCACCTTCTACGGCGGCGGAATCGCCCATATCCCGACCCCGTCCGCAGGGCCCCTGGGGGAACCGGCCCCCGTCGATCCGGCGGCGCCGGTCCATGGCCCGTTCTCGGAGGATTTCCGCTGGGTGACGCTGGATGACGGAACTACGGGAGCAATCCACTGCACCGCTGGTCAGTCTGCCGTATTCAAGGCGCTATGGGACTTCAAGGGCGAGTGGCGGCGCGGCGAGCAGGTCATGCAGCGCGCCGGGCTCACCAGCAGCAAGCCCAGCGACGTTTTCAAAGCGGCCAGGTACGAAGGCCCACGGCGTGCGTACCAAACCCTTGTGACCACTCAGGATCGCGAAGGGCTCTACGCGATGCCCTGCGCAGCCAAAGGCGGTACGCAGGGCATGTAGACCGGCTCCGTCAGAGGCCGAGCTTCGAACCAGCGCCAAGCAAGGTTGCAACGCCAAGCACAGCGAACACGCCCGCTGCGATCGAGTGCACGAGCTTCATCGGGATCTTGTTTGCAAGCTTGTCGCCGACGAACACTGCCGGGACGTCGGCGATCAGCATCCCAAGGGTCGTGCCGATGACTACCAGCAGCGGCGTGCCGTAGTGGGCCGCCATCGCAACGGTTGCGATCTGTGTCTTGTCGCCCATCTCGGCCAAGAAGAAGGTGATCAGAGTCGCCCCGAAGACGCCGAAGCGTTTGGCAACCTGGGTTTCCTCTTCCTCGATCTTGTCGGGAATCATCGTCCAAATGGCCATGCCGATGAACGAGAGGCCCAAGACCCAGCGCAGGATGTCCGGGCTGACCGCTGCAGTGATCCATGCGCCGAGAGCGCCGGCGAGGCCGTGGTTGACGGTCGTCGCAGCAAGGATGCCCAGGATGATGGGGACCGGCTTCTTGAAACGAGCCGCGAGGATGAAGGCGAGGAGTTGGGTCTTGTCGCCGATCTCAGCGAGGGCGACGACTCCGGTCGAGACGAGGAGAGCTTCCATGTTTGTTCCCAGGCCGGACTGCGGACGATTGACCACGACGCATCCCCGGCCAATTCGGAGGCGCTGTGGTCAAAGGTCTTGCCAAGCATGGGAACCGCTTACGCCATGACCTGATGGTCAAGTGTGTTGACGTAAGCCTCTTCGATTGCGAAGAGCGGCTACTCCCCAATGACGGCTTAATTCTAGCAGCCGCCCCCTCTCAGAGCCAGTGTCGTTTTCATGACTTCGGCAGGGGATGCCGCCAACTGCCCGGTCATCGCTTCACGGAAAAGACGTGGGTGCCACTAACGTGATTCGATCGCCTTGATCCACGGGTGTGGCCCGCACCCGACGCTTCAGATAATCCGGAGAGGATCCCACATTGTTCGACCGTGTTCTCATGTGTGCAACGGTCCCTCAAGGTCACCAACTGCCGCTGGAGAGATTTCAACTCCTTGATGCGGACCGCGACGTGCTCAATGTGCTCGTTGATCAGCACGTTGATATCCGAGCAGCTCTCCAAAGGCGAGTCCTTGAACTTCAAGAGCGTGCGGATTTCGTCCAGTGTCATGTCCAAGCCACGGCAGTGCCGAATGAAAGACAAGCGATCAACGTGCTCGTCACCGTAGACCCGATAGTTGGCATCCGTGCGGGCTGTTTCCGGCAGCAGCCCTTCACGTTCGTAGTACCGGATCGTCTCCACTTGGGTTTGCGTGGCTTTGGCCAGTTCACCGATTTTCATACCTTGACCCCGGGCGTCGCCAGCCGTTTGCACATGGTTCATTGTAGGCGCTTGACATTGTAGTGACTACAGGGTTTCTAATCTCCCCTGTAGGAGAAGACCATGATCCCTGAGCACCAACCCAAACGAGAAGACACGACCTGCGGCTGTGGGAGTACCTGCGCCACATCACCTATCGTGCGTGAGCCTTTGGCGTCGATTGCGCCGGGGATCGAGCCCAAGCGATTCCGGATCGCGAACATGGACTGTGCGTCTGAAGAGTCCGAAATTCGTCGAGCACTGGAGAGCGTCGCTGGCATTCGTGGCCTGCAGTTCAATTTGGGAAGCCGCGAGTTGTCCATCGCGGCCGATGACCTTGCCCTGCCAGAAGCCGTCGCCGCAATTCGAAAGGCTGGCTTCAAACCGGAGCCGCTCGACTTTGAAGAAGGTTCCAGCGACAAGACCGCTCCGTTGCCTGGCTTCTGGACGTCGTGGGGCAAGTTGATAGCTGCCCTGGGGCTTTCGTTGGCAGCTGAAGCCTTGGCATTCGGCTTTGCTGACAGTTGGCCGGCTAAGGGCATGGAGATGGCGCTCGCCGCAGCGGCCATCGCCCTGTCGGGATTCTCCGTTTATGGCAAAGGTCTGGCCGCACTGCGGCAAGGCCGCCTGAACATCAATGCCCTGATGAGCGTAGCCGTTACCGGCGCATTCGCGATCGGTCAGTGGCCAGAGGCGGCCATGGTGATGGCCCTGTACGCCGTGGCCGAGGCCATCGAAGCCCGGGCCGTGGATCGGGCGCGCAACGCAATCAAGAACCTGCTGGCCCTCGCGCCGGAGCAGGCCGAGGTGCGTCAGCCCGATGGCAGTTGGACGCGCGTAAGCGTCAAGTCGGTGGCCGTCGAGACGATCGTGCGCATCCGCCCGGGCGAACGCGTTCCGATGGATGGCATCGTGACGCTCGGGCAGAGTGCCATCGACCAGTCCCCCGTGACTGGGGAAAGCCTGCCGGTGGACAAAGCTCCGGGTGACGAGGTCTTTGCCGGAACCATCAACCAGTCCGGTGCGCTCGAAATCCGAGTCACCGCCCCCGCCTCGAACAGCACGCTGGCGCGCATCATTCACGCTGTCGAGCAGGCGCAGGCTTCACGCGCGCCCACGCAGCGCTTTGTGGATCGGTTTGCCGCCATCTACACCCCGGCCGTATTCGTCCTGGCGGTGACCGTCGCGCTGGCAGCACCGTGGCTTACGGACTTGACCTGGATGCAAGCCCTCTACAAGGCGCTGGTGCTCTTGGTCATCGCCTGTCCTTGCGCGCTGGTCATCTCCACGCCTGTCACGGTTGTCAGCGGCTTGGCGGCGGGGGCCAGGAGAGGAATCTTGATCAAGGGCGGCGTGTACCTGGAGGGCGCACGCAAGATCAAGGCAGTGGCGCTCGACAAGACCGGCACCATCACGGAAGGCAAGCCCAAGTTGGTGGCCTTCGAACCTGTGGACTCCAGTCTCGACCTGCAGATGCTGGAAAGGCTTGCCAAGAGCCTGGCAAACCGATCGGATCACCCGGTTTCGCAAGCCATCGCGCTGGGTCTTTCAGCGGCGGAGCATGAGGTCCAGGAGTTTCAAGCGATTGCAGGACGGGGCGTACAAGGGGTGATCGACGGCCACCCCTACGCGCTGGCGAACCATCGCTGGATCGAAGAGCGTGGGCAGTGCTCGGCAGATCTCGAAGGTCGACTTCAAGTTCATGAGAACGCTGGGCGCACAGTCACACTTCTTGCCAACGGTACACAGGTCATGGCGATCTGTGCGGTGGCGGACACCATCAAGTCATCGTCCGCGCAGGCCGTTGCCGAACTGAAGGCACTGGGTGTAACGACCGTCATGTTGACGGGAGACAACATCGCAACCGCGCGCACCGTCGGCTCGCAGGCAGGAATCACCGAGGTGCGTGGCAACCTGCTGCCGGAAGACAAGTTGCAGGCCATCGGGGAACTTCAGGAACGCTTGGGCACCACTGCGATGGCGGGCGATGGCATCAATGATGCCCCGGCGCTTGCCAAGGCTGACATCGGTTTCGCCATGGGCGGGGCAGGGACGCACACGGCGATGGAAGCTGCCGATGTCGTCGTCATGAACGATGACCTGCGCCGGCTGCCCGAGGTGATTCGGCTGTCAAAGCGTACCCAATCCGTACTCTGGCAGAACATTTGCGTCGCGCTGGGGATCAAGTTCGTTTTCCTACTCCTGGCCATTTTCGACGACGCCACGATGTGGATGGCGGTGTTCGCGGACATGGGGGCGAGTCTGCTGGTCGTCGCCAACGGCCTTCGGCTGCTGAAGCGGTAATCCTCTCCCAGGCCGTCAATCGCGAGCCTGGGGTGCCGGTTCCCGTCCGCCCATAAAGACTGCATCTCCAGACCGGTCGGCGAACTGCAGAAGCCGACACACGCACAAGTCCTTGTCGCACAAGGCAATGTGCGTGTGCCACGGCGGAAAGGTTGGCGGAGATTTCGAGAGAACAGAGAGCAGAAAAGGGTCGAACTGGCCCCCATCGGCACCGGTTCTGACCGCCCCCTGGCACACGCAGAATGCGCGAGAACCCCGCGTGGTTCGCGGGATCCGGATACGAAAACGCCCAACCGAGAACGGTTGGGTGTTAAATGGTGGTGGCCAAGCGCGGAATCGAACCACGG
>WBZP01002810.1_pt1 | contig 19627 bp, 15 predicted proteins | sample 5204301 | NCBI WGS metagenome assembly WBZP01 (sample SAMN12412401, study PRJNA552823) | activated sludge metagenome | isolation source: activated sludge from nitrification reactor of wastewater treatment plant... | place: USA: Pennsylvania | collected 2017 | reverse complement strand
TCGTATATCCTCTACCGTGGTAACCCCGCCGCTGGCGACCAGCCTGATTTCCGGATGCTCCACGATGATTTTAATATACAGATCCAGGGAGGGACCCTGCAACGCGCCATCCCGTTCAATATCGGTACAGAAAATATTCGTTACGCCCAGCCCGATCATCCGGCCTACAAAGGAAAAAATATCAATGCCCCCATCCTGCAACCAGCCGCTGATCCGGATCTGGCCATCGAGTACATCGGCGCCTATAAAAAAAGTATCGGCACCAAATTCCAGGAGCCATTCTTCCAGCAGTTCCGGATGGCGTACGGCCATGCTGCCGATCGCGGCCATCTGAGCGCCGGCATTGAGTACCGAACCCACATCCTGGATGGTTTTGATACCGCCTCCATAATCGATGCGGAGCTTTGTGCCGGCAGCCACTTCCTCCAGCACTTTCAGATTGGTTAGCGTGCCGGTACGGGCGCCGTCCAGGTCAACCATGTGCAGGCGGGTGATGCCCGCGTCTTCAAACTCCCTGGCCACATCCAGCGGTTGTTCACTGTAGGTGGTCTGTTGCGTGTAATCCCCTTTGGTTAGACGAACGCATTTCCCTCCGATGAGGTCGATGGCTGGAATGATGGTCATGGTAACTGAATAAAGTTGTGTAATATTATTTCGCCGGTTCCCCCTGATTTCTCAGGATGAAACTGCACGGCATAAAAATTATTTTTCTGCAGGGCGGCGCTGTAGGGCTGTATATATTCCGTTGTGGCAACCGTATCCGGGCCACCGGCTGCATAATAACTGTGCACGTAATACACATACTCACCCTCCCGGATACCCGAAAAAAGAGGCCCTTCCAGTTTATAAATACTGTTCCAGCCAGTTTGCGGCACTTTCAGTCCGCTGTTGCCGGGCATAAACCGCTTCACCTCTTCTCCAAAAATACCGAGGCAGGGTGTATCCCCTTCCTCCGACCGGCGGCACATCAGCTGTAAGCCCAGGCAGATACCCAGCACAGGCTGCTGCAGCGATATGAGCACATCCGCAAGGCCCCTCTCCCGAAGGTAGTCCATCGCGGGCGCCGCATGGCCCACTCCGGGAAAAATAACTTTATCCGCTTCCCGGAGGAGAGAGGGATCATCCGTTACCACTGCCTCCACACCCAATCTGTGTAAAGCAAAGCACACACTTTGAACGTTTCCGGCGCTATATTTCACTACGGCTATCACAGCATTCCTTTTGTGGAGGGCAGGGCCCGGTTATGCAGATCCCTTTTCACTGCCTGCCGGATGCATTTGGCAAAAGCCTTGAAGATGGATTCGATTTTATGGTGTTCATTTTCCCCTTCGGCCCGGATGTGCAGGTTGCAGCGGGCGGCATCACTGAAGGATTTGAAGAAGTGAAAAAACATCTCCGTAGGCATATCTCCTATTTTCTCCCGGCTGAAGGCGGCCTCCCATACGATCCAGCTGCGCCCACCGAAATCGAGGGCCACCTGCGCGAGGCAATCATCCATGGGCAGCACAAAAGCGTATCGCTCCAGGCCCCTTTTATCCCCCAGTGCTTTCGCTACTGCTTCGCCGAGTGCGATGCCGGTATCTTCGATACTGTGATGCTCGTCGATGTGGAGATCGCCACTGCACTGTAATTCCAGGTCAACCTGCCCGTGCCGGGCCACCTGGTCGAGCATGTGATCGAAGAAGCCTAAACCGGTAGTAATGGCTGAGCGGCCGCTCCCATCCAGGTTGAGACTGATCCGGATATCTGTTTCATTCGTAGTGCGACGGTGTTCCACTTTCCGGGGAGGCAGTTTCAGGAACCGGTAGATATCCGCCCAGTGCGGTGTTTCCAGGGCCACCACTTCTTCCCGGAGGGCTTCCACGGCATCACTGATTTCGCCGGCACCCAACAGCGGATCAACACTCAGCCAGATACCCCGGCAGCCGAGATTTTTGGCCAGCTGAATATCCGTGATGCGGTCGCCGATCACAAATGAACCGGCCAAATCATAGGCAGGGTTGTTCATATAACGGGTAAGCATACCTGTTCCGGGCTTCCGGGTGGGCAGCTGCTCGTGCGGAAAGCTGCGGTCGATGAGCACTTCAGTGAAACGGATATTTTCATTCTCCAGGCTTTTCATCACAAATTGATGAACGGGCCAGAAGGTATCTTCCGGAAAGGAGGCTGTACCCAGACCGTCCTGGTTGGTTACCATTACCAGCTCATAATCCAGCTCTTCCGCAATGTGGCGGAGGTACCGGAACATATCCGGGTAGAATTCCAGCTTGCTGAAACTGTCGAGCTGGTAGGTAGGCGGCGCTTCCCTGATCAGGGTGCCATCGCGGTCAATAAACAATACTTTTTTCAAGCTGGAAATGATTTAAAGTGTTTGAGCAGAACAGCATTTTCATCAGGAGTACCGATGGTTATGCGCAGGCATTGTTCGCAAAGGGGTTCACGGCTGCGGTTACGTACAATCACGCCCTGTGCTGCCAGGTAGCCATACAGCCTGTCTGCATCGGTTACTTTCACGAGTATAAAGTTAGCATCACTCGGGTAAACCTTCTGCACAAAAGAAAATCCGCTGAGTGCCCGCTCCAGCTGCGTTCTTTCACTGGTTGACTGCCTGATCCAGGCGTTCACCGCCTCTGTTTCCTGCAGTGCAGCCAGTGCGAGTTTCTGAGAAGCCTCGTTGATGTTATAGGGTGGTTTCACCCGGTTAAACAAATCGATGATATCCATCGACGCGAACCCGATACCCAGCCGGAGCGCGGCGAGGCCCCAGGCTTTGGAAAGCGTCTGCATCACCACCAGGTTGGGGTATTCGGTGAGCTCCCGGATAAAGGAATGCTGCCGCGCGTAGTTGATATAGGCTTCATCCACCAGGATGATCCCGGGAAAACTATTGAGCAGCCATTCCACCTCCTGCCGGTTCATGCTGTTGCCGGTGGGGTTGTTGGGAGAACAGATGAAAAGGAGTTTTGTACGTTCATCCACCGCTTCCAGTATGGCCGGTACATTCAGCTGAAACCCAGGCGTGAGAGGTACTTCCCTTACCTCTACCTCATTAATGTCTGCACTAACCCGGTACATGCCATAGGTAGGCGGGCAGATGATTACATTATCCCGTGCCGGGTTACAGAATATCCGGAAAGCCAGGTCGATGACTTCATCGCTGCCGTTGCCGATGAAAATATTCTCCGCCGGCACCCCTTTAATCCTTGCGAGCTGGAACTTGAGCTGCCATTGCAGCGGATCGGGATAGCGGTTAAAATTTTCCGGGGTATCCGTAACCGTCAGGTGCCCGGGTGAGCCGTAGGCGTTTTCGTTGGCATCGAGGTACACAGATGCGGCTCCCTGGAATTCATGCCGGGCGGAGGAGTAAGGTTTCAGCCGGCGGATATTGTCCCGAACAAGAGGATGCAGGTTAAATGACATACAAAATATTTTAGAAAGACAGATTTCCGAAGTTTCAAAAACTTCGGAAATCTAGTTAGCTGCTTTCAACCGGATGCTCACCGCGTTTTTATGGGCCTGTAACCCTTCGGCTGCAGCCATTGCTTCCACAGCCGGACCAATATACTGCAGGCCTTCGCGGGTGATTTCCTGGAAGGTGATTTTCTTTACAAAGCTGTCTACCGATACACCGCTGTATGCTCTGGCCCATCCGTTGGTGGGCAGTGTATGGTTGGTACCTGAAGCATAATCACCGGCACTTTCGGGCGCATAATGGCCGAGGAACACACTGCCGGCATTGATGACCTTTTCTGCCAGCTGGCGGGCATCCGCGGCCGCAATGATCAGGTGTTCCGCCGCGTATTCATTCAGGAAGTCAAAGGCATCACTGGTATTATCCATCACCACCAGGCGGCTGTTGGCGAGGGCCTGTTCCGCTATCGCTCTGCGCGGCAGCACCGCGGCCTGCTGCTCCAGCGCCGCCATCACCTGTGATACGAGGTCAGGGGCGGTAGTTACCAGCATCACCTGGCTGTCGGCACCATGTTCAGCCTGGCTCAGCAGATCGGCCGCCACGAATGCCGGATTGGCGGTTTCATCGGCAAATACGGCTACTTCACTCGGTCCGGCGGGCAGATCGATGGCCACGCCTTCCCGTCCCAGTAATTGTTTCGCGCAGGTAACATACTGATTGCCCGGTCCGAAAATTTTGTACACTTCAGGCACCGTTGCGGTACCATAGGCCATGGCGGCAATGGCCTGCACTCCGCCTGCTTTGTATACAGAACGGATGCCGATCAGGCTCGCTGTATAAAGAATAGCCGGATGAATGCTTCCGTCTTTCGCCGGAGGGGTGCATACCACAATTTCCCTGCAGCCCGCCAACTGTGCGGGAATGCCCAGCATCAGCAGGGTGGAAAACAAGGGAGCTGTTCCACCGGGAATATAAAGCCCCACTTTTTCAATGGCTACCGGCTTACGCCAGCAGCTGATACCCGCTGCGATGTTCACGGCCGCAGGCAGTTCCATTTGCTGTGCATGAAAACTGCGGATATTTTCAGCGGCCAGTGCAATCGCGGCTTTCAGGTCATCGCTCAGCAGCGAGCCTGCCTGCGCCCATTCCTCCTCCGTAACCCGCAGATCATTCATGCTAACGCCATCGAACATACGCCCGTATTGCAGTACGGATGTATCGCCCCCGGCTTTTACATCGGCCAGGATGGCACGGACAGACTGCTCCAGTGATGCGCTGCTGATCGCAGGGCGCTGCAGCAGGGCTGGCCATTCTTCACGTGCAGGATAATTATAAATAACTGGTTTCATTTCCTCAAAAATTTAAGATCACTTACATACTGCATACGGATACCTGATAAGCGTAGCCATGATATCGTAAATGCTTAGAACAATTTGTTAAACAATCATTTGTTCAATTGGCATCACCAGGATGCCCTGTGCTTCAAAAGATTTGAGCTTTTCCATCACCTCCCAGAAATCATCCACATTCACCACACTCTGCACGCTGCTCCAGCCTTCTTCCGCCAGGGGTACGATGGTGGGGCTTTTCATCCCCGGCAGCAGCGCCGTAATATTTGCCAGCTGGTGATTGGGGGCGTTCATCAGGATGTATTTGTTTTTCCGTGCAGATTTCACCGCGTTGATGCGCATCAGCAGCTTATCCAGCAATTGCCGCTGCTCATCATTGAGCTGGTTATTGGCTACCAGCAGGGCTTCCGACTGCAGGATGACGGCCACTTCACGCAGTCCGTTGGTGAACAGGGTACTGCCGCTGCTCACCAGGTCACAGATGGCATCTGCAAGGCCGATGCCCGGCGCGATTTCCACAGACCCGCTGATTTCATGAATCTCGGCAGAGAGGCTTTGTTCATCGAGGTAACGCTGCAGTATGTGGGGATAGCTGGTCGCAATCCTGATACCATTGAGGGATAACGGTCCGGCATACTCGAAAGATTTGGGCACCGCGATGCTGAGCCGGCAACGTCCGAAACCCAGCCTGTAAACACTGCGCACCTCCTTCCCTTTTTCCAGCACAACGTTTTCGCCCACAATACCGATATCCGCCACCCCGTCGAACACATACTGGGGAATATCATCATCCCGCAGGAAATACACTTCCAGGGGGAAATTGAGGGCAACGGCTTTCAGTTGTTTGTTGCCGTTATTGAGTTCGATGCCGCATTCTTTGAGAAGACGCATAGAGTCCTCATACAGGCGGCCGGATTTCTGAACAGCGATTTTCAGCATACAATTACGTTGTTTTTAAAAGTTACGGAAGGCGCGGGCGGTAAACAAAAAGGCTTACCACCTGGTAAGCCTTTCCTTGAATTATATGAACATCATACATATCAGGCATGCTTACCCGGCGGGCAAGTATGGTGATGATGTGTATGGATGGTTATTTGCATTTGCTGTGCAAAGTAAAGGACTAATCGGTTTTCAACCAAAAAAAAGGATGTTGTGTACAGGATCGGGCAGGTTAATAGCAAAATTCTTTTAACAATAGCGATGACCCTGCTTTCTTTTTTGTCTCTTAAGTAACAAATCTCAAATTGTTCCCTTATTACTGATTTTAAGAGAATTATTCTAATACCCTTTGCCTCCTCAGCCGGCAGGCTGCGTACCTCTGTCCGCGCTCCACCCGCTTCTTTCGAAAAATATGCTGCGCATTTTTCGAATCCCCACCTGCGGTGGGGACCGAACCGGCTGAGGCGCTCCCAGAGGTACTGATGAACAATAGCAATCAGACTGAATACGAGATTTTTAAAATTCTTATAAAGCATCGTAATTTTTATAGAAGTTACTTACAGAAGTTGGGAGTAACCGCTGCTGAATAATTGAAATAAAAAAGAAGCAGAAAAATCAAGGCTGCAGAACGTACGTTTTTGAATGCTATTTTTCTGAGGCCGGGCTAAAGTTTGAGAGCATGCTACCTGATCCCATGTTGTATATACAGGTACCACCAGCAAAATGCCGGCAATGCCCAGGCCAGCAGCCAGATGAGCGCGAAGAAAACCTGTTCACGGACCGAGAGTGTATCACTGTATGGCGGTACGAGCACTGATTCCACGTACCGGATCAGGTCTGCCTCCTTTTCCGAGGGCTGTTCTTCCTGGTAACTCCGGCGGAGTGCAGCACTGTTCCGGATCAGTGCATTGCGGATCTGCCGGTATTCTTCATCGCTGAGATCGTCGTAACTGCAGGCATAGTCCAGGCCTTCAACATCCAGTTGACGCCGTACCTTACCGATGAAATGCAGGTAGCGTATGCGCACCAATACCAGCCCGGCAACCACCAGGAGTACCCAGTTGTAGTGGAGGCGAAAAAAAAGCCATACCAGTACAGCCGCAGATAAATAGAGAAATCCCAGTTGCAGGAAACGGCTGCCCCTGAAGAGCAGTACCTGGAAAAACTGGCCGCCATCGAGTGGGTACACCGGCAGCAGGTTCAATCCGTTGAGGAGCAGCATTGGCATGGCGAGGCTATAGTACAACAGTATGCCTGTGAACTGGTGCATACCCAGTAAGGCCATACCGATCAGCATACCTGGCAGCGGGCCGGCCAGCAGAACGATCAGTTTATTTCGCCTTGAGAGATTACTGGCGGTACCACTTACATAAGCCCCTACAAAAGGAATGAAGGTCATGTTCACAGCCCGGTACCCGAAATATTTCATCGCGATAAAATGCCCGGATTCATGGATCAGTAAGGTGCCTACCAGTGCGGCCGTCTGCAACCAGTCCTGAAACAACCAGTAATAAACTGCCACAAAGGCAATCAGGCTCAGCAGGGTGCGGGGCAGGGAAGTTTTTCCCGGATCCGATTCTTCCGGTTTATGTGCAGCCGTTGGTTCTTCTTCGTGTGTATTCATCCGTTGCGGTAGTGCTGATTAACCGTAATGCCTAATCCCGGCTGGTCGCTGATCCTTATGTTACCTGCTTCATACTGCAATCCTTCGGCCAGATCTTCCGCCAGCAGCAGCGGACCGTCCATATCTATCATATCCACGAGCGGTGCCAGGTGCGCAATGGCCGCGCTGCCGATGGAACTTTCATTCATACAGCCGATCATCACCTGCAGGTTCAGTTCACGCGCCCGTTTGATCATCCGGCGGGCAGGTGTAATGCCGCTGCATTTGGTCAGTTTTATATTGATGCCGTGGAAATGGCCTGCACAGCGATCCACCTCCGCTTCTGATACGCAGGCTTCGTCCGCAAACAGCGGCAGCGGCGACATTGCATATAATATTTTCATGCCCTCCCAGTTGTCCTTTGCGAGTGGCTGCTCTACCAGTTGCACATTCAGCTCCACCAACTGTGGAATGATCCGGAGTGCCTGCTCAACCGACCAGGCCGCATTGGCATCTACCCGGAAAGGCGCCTCTGTATGCCTGCGCAGTTCCCTCAGTATTTCGAGGTCCTGCTCCTGTCCTGCTTTGATTTTGTATACCGGCCAGGGAAGTTCCTTCATTTTCTGCAGCATCTTTTCAGTGGAGTCTATTCCGATGGTATAATCGGTAACGGGAGATGCGGCCGGATCCAGATTCCATAATGCATGGAGGGGTTTCCGTTTGATTTTTCCAAAGAGGTCCCAGCCCGCCATATCCAGCGCGCATACCAGGAAGGGGTTCTGCGGAAAAAGATGATGCAGGTAATGCCAGTATCGTTCGGGATCGGAGAAAGCGAATTTTTCGACGAACTGCTTTTTGGCCTGCAGATCAGCCGCCATCTGGTCTGTACTGATATTGTAATAGGTGATGGCAGGCGCTTCTCCATATCCCCGGAATCCGAAATGTTCCAGTTCAACAATGAAGGTGGGCTGATGGGTTTTGGTTCCTTTGGAAATCGTAAACGGATGCCGGAAAGGAAGCTGAAATTGTTTACACGATACTTTCATAATGCAGAGGAATGAAAGTAAGGGATTTTGGGGAGAAGAGGCAGGGACCCCGGCCCCATCCCCAGCCCTTCCCCAAAGGGGAAGGGAGTAACGGCATTTCGTTTAAATCGACAATGAACGTGCCTTATAGTATATACAGTGACTTTGTAGTGTAAGGGTCTTATCCCCTCCTTTGGAGGGGGCAGGGGGAGGCTCTACCTCCCGCTGGCTTGAACCCATCCGCCAAACTCATTATTAAAGCCTGTTTCCTGCTGCAGGTCTTCGAGTGAGATATGCATCCGGTACCGCCAGTAATGTTTGGGATTGGCGGGTTGGTTGATACGTTCATCGTTGGGATTATCGCGGCGGAGGGTTCCGCTCATACCCAGGATATCCTGCACCTGGAAGATACACCACATGGCCGGTGAATACAGGTGCTGAACGAGGATATCGCGGTTGATCCAGGGTTCACAATAGAAGGGTGACCCGCCTGGTTGACCCAGGATGTTATTAAAGAACCGCTGTGTTTTGGCAGTGTCTTCTTCCCACCAGCCCCGGATGGTACTCATATCATGCGTGGAGGGGGTTACTACAGAGAGGTAGGGTGCATCGGCCGGATGGAAAAATTCAGTTTGGGTATCCTTTGGCATTCTTTGTATTTCCAGACTGAGGAGGCCCAGTTGCCGCATCACATCGGGTACGCAATCGGGTACCATACCCAGATCTTCGCCGCAAACCAGCATATTGGTGGTGCGCTTCAGGTGGGGAAGTTTATTCATGGCTTCCTGCTTCCAGAAATCATCCTGGCGACGGAAGAAATAATTTACGTAGAGTTCTTTCAACTGCTGTTTACTGTGTTCATCCAGTTCCTGGAAGGAGCTGGTTTGTTCCATGCCGATGCGGAAATGGAAGTGCTGGTACTGACTGCCTTCTTCTTCAAACAGCAACACATTGCTGATGAGATCGTAGAGTCCCTGCCTGATTTGCTGGTTCAGTTCCGTATCCGCAAGACCGTTAAAGTACTGTTCCACCTGCCGCTGGGTGCGGAACGCTTCCTTCAGTTCAAACTGCTGACCATTCCATTGCAGGAAGGTGTGCATCACAAAATCCGCCTCAATACCAAAGCGGTTTCGAACCTGGTGTTCCGGAATGTAAGGACGGCAGAATCGTTGTATATCGAAGGAGATATGCCGCTGGTAGAGTTCATTGATGTGCAGCGGAATGGCGGGTACAAACCTGCCCATGATGCCTTCCACCGCATGGAGTGGGATACTCCAGATGCGGAAGAACCCGAGGATATGATCAATCCGGAAAGCATCAAAGTATTCATTCATCTGTGAGAAGCGGCGCCTCCACCAGGCAAAGCCATCCTCCTGCATTTTCTTCCAGTTATAGGTGGGGAAACCCCAGTTCTGTCCTTTCACTGCAAAGTCATCCGGCGGAGCACCGGCCTGCGCGTCCATGTTATACAGTTCCGGAGCCACCCAGGCATCACAGCTGTAGCGATAGATCCCGATGGGTAAATCCCCCTTCACAATGATCCCGTTGCTGTGGGCATAGGCAGTTGCGGCTTTGAGCTGCAGGTGCAGGTGGTATTGTATGAAATAATGCAGTGCGATGCCATCATGATGCGGCTGGCCGGGGGCTACCATTTGCAGGATCTCTGCTTCGTTGTACACACGGTTACTGCTCCACTGGTTATAATCGGGTGTTTTATACTGATCGCGGAGATAACAGAATGCAGCGTATGGAATCAGCCAGTGGCGGTTCTGGTCAAAGAAAGCTTTATAAGCCGCTTCTTTTCTGAAACTGCTTTTCTGCTGTTGAAACAGTTCGCTGATGGCTTCAAATTTGAACTGCATCACGGCCTCATAATCCACCTCGGACAGGGCATTCAGCGTCTGCTGCTTCTCCCGCCAGGCAGCCGGAATCTCTGCCTCTTTACCCGCTGCTGCCTCCAGGTTCAGGTACATCGGGTGCAGCGCGAATGCCGAGATGGCGGCATAGGGGTAAGAGTCTGTCCAGGTATGCGTGGCCGTTGTATCATTCACCGGCAGGAGCTGAATCAGTTTCAATCCGCAGATACGGGCCCAGTCAACCAGCGTGCGGATATCTGTGAATTCTCCGGTACCGCAGCTGTTGTTTGTACGCAGACTGAACACAGGAATGGCTACCCCCGCACCGCGCCAGCGGCCGTAAGGCACCTGGGCGAAACCATCATGCAGGATGGTGACCTTACCCTTACGGGTATCCACCTGCAGGGTGCGGTTATTGCCGTTTTCAAAATGTATAAAGCGTTCCTCGGCGATGTTGTAAACGCCGTATTTATAAGCGACCGGTACACTGTCTTTCCCGAAATTCAGTTTCACCGTCCACCAATTGCCCTGGCGATGCAGCAGCACGGGTGCATCAGTATCCCAGTCGCCGAGGGTTTTCCCGGTACCCGAAATGCATATCACTTCATTTTCCGCCAGCATCGGCGCTTTCACCCTGAATTCATGGGTGAAGTAGCGGATGGGTTTTACACGTGATTTCGCCGGGGGCGGCAGTAATACTTCCTGGAAAGGCTGGGTAAAAAAGGCGTTTTCAATTTCACCGGCATGATTCCAGGTATCTACGAGGGTAATTTCTTCTTTAGCGCCTGCTTTTTTAAAATCGATGATGCGGTCGTTGCCCCACTCCACTACTTCCTTTCCTTCTTCCCGCAACAGGTACCGGTATTCAATGGGCAGTGCGGTGTCAGGGGATTCTTCTATCTCGAGCTGCAGGTGCCAGAATTCATCATTAAAATACTGCAGGGGAATGGCGGCGTTGAGCTGGTTATCTCCCAGGCTGCTGTGGCTGCCGGAAACACAAAGCGACTGGCCGAGGCGGGAGGAAAAACGCAGGTAGAAGTTAAGCAACATCGTAAAAGATTAAGGGATGGCAATTTAAAACCTTTCCCCGGATATAATGTACTAAATACACGATAAAAGAGGCCATCAAGGTGGCTGCAATCGTTTGTTGTTGCAGAAAGATCCGAAACCGGGTAAAAAAGACCCGGATTTTGACTCAATTTCCTATTTTTGCCAAAATTTTTTCTGCATGGAAACAACCAAAAAATCCACCGGCCTGTACTGGCTCCTTTTCTTTGCTTCAGTTGCTGCCTTTTTTCTCGTGTATAAAGTAGGTGGCGGGTATTGTTCCATGGTACTGCCCTTCAACTGTACTTTCCTCGCCAAGGCGATGGACCTCATGTAATATTGCCGGTTCCGGCCGGTTTTGCGAACCCTACTGACTGCCTGATCAGGACGTGTCTGAGGTTCCTGTACCATCATAAAATGCGTCCGCTGCAGAGAGCAACGGACGCATTTTTATTTCACTGTTTTGCTTATTTCAGTCCGTTAATGATAGCGGTGAATTCCGTATCCACGAGGGAGGCACCTCCCACCAGGCCGCCATCCACATCCGGCTGGCTGAAAATTTCCTTCGCATTGGCAGCTTTTACGCTTCCGCCATACAGGATGGAGATCGTGGAGGCAATATCTGCACCGTACTGAGCAGCCAGTACTGAACGGATATGCTGTTGCATATCCTGTGCCTGCGCCGAGGTGGCCGTTTTACCGGTTCCAATGGCCCAGATGGGTTCATACGCAATTACGAACCCATTGATCTGTTCAGCGGAAAGGTGAAAGAGACTTTCCTTAATCTGTTGCTCCACGAAGGCGTTCTGGGTGCCGGCTTCCCGGATCTCCAGCGCTTCCCCGCAGCAAAATATGGGTTGCAGCCCATGCTGCAGGCAGAGGTTTACCTTTTCGGCCAGCTGGGCGTTGGTTTCCGCAAAATATTCGCGGCGTTCGCTGTGACCAAGCACCACATATTTTACCCCGATACTTGCCAGCATGGCTGCACTTACTTCGCCTGTATAAGCACCGGATGCTTTGTGATAACAGTTCTGGGCAGCCACATAGGTATGCGGTGTTGATTTGAGCAGTTCTTTAACCGTAATCAGGTAAGGAAAAGGCACTGCAAACACGGCCAGGTGCTGATCATCCAGGGTGATCGGGGATTGAAGAATACGGTTCACCAGGGTGGTACCCTCTTCCAGGGTGAGATTCATTTTCCAGTTGGCGGCTGCGATTTGTTTTCTCATGTCAGGTTGTTTGATGATATAATTGTTCAAGCAGGTTGATTTCTGATTCCTGCAGGGCATGCCCTTTTAATGCTTTCCAGTTGCGGATATGGGCCAGCGCTTTATCCAGTTCATACCGGTTATTACCCCAGGTAAAATCCGGAATGTACCGGGGCGGAAAACCAGTACTAAAGATATTGCAAGAAACCCCCACAACCGTACCTGTGTTGAAAGAGGTGTTGATGGCCGATCGGCTGTAATCGCCCATGATCAGACCAGCTTTTAATCCAATGGGATGGAAGGCGTTGTCGTGCCCGCTCCACATACTCACGGTGCCGGCTGTATTTTTTACATTGCTGTTGGAGGTACCGGCCCCGAGGTTGCACCAGGCGCCGATGACGCTGTCGCCAAGGTACCCGTCATGTGCTTTATTGCTGTAGGCCAGCAGGATGCTGTTTTTAATTTCACCCCCTGCCACGCAATGCGGACCAATGGTGGTGCCGCCATATATCCGGGCACCCATTTTCAGGGTGGCCCTTTCACAAATGGCAACCGGGCCGCGCAACAGGCATCCCTCCATAATGGTGGCGTTCCGACCGATAAATACCGGGCCCTCCGTTGCATTGATGATGCTGCATTCCAGCACTGCACCCGGTTCAATGAATACATTTTCCGGGCACAGCACGGTATTGGAGGCGGGGATGGGAGCAGAGGTGCGCCCCGCGGTTATCCATGCCCAGTCGGCCCGGATGGCCCAGTCGTTATATTGAAACAAATGCCAGGGATGAGCCAGTTGCTTACATGCATGCTCACTACCGGTAAGGACTATCCTGTTTTCCCGGTGCTCCCAGGTACAACCCGGAGAAGGTATCTGTCCGGCATCGGCTTCCACCTCATCCATCTCGGTTCCCGCCAGCAGTCTTTCCCATTTTTCCCGGATGGTAAGGATACCCAGCCGGAGATCGGCGGCCGAACGGGTGAGGGTCAGCGGCCGGAGGGCAGTTTTCAACGCATTTTCCTGGAAACGAAGATTCACCGGGTAAAACTAAACAAAAAGGATGGAGGAGGGAAGATGTGGGATGTAAGATGTAAGATTTAAGATTTACAATTTAGGATTGATGCAGCGTACTACTCGCGGAAAGCAGCTTCCATCAGGGGTTGCAGCAGTTGGGCCCATTGCCGGTAGGCCTCCCCGGAGGGATGAAGTCCGTCAGATGCAACCAGGGAAGGGAATATAACCGCCTGGCGGCTGGCGGGGGTGATATCGAGGTAACGCGCCTGGTACTGCTCCGTAATCTGCCGGTTGATCCGGTTGAAGGAATCAATTTGTGCGGCAATGAGGGTGGTATTGCTGCCGGCTGCAAAGGGGGTTACGCTGTAATCGGGAATGGATAACACCATCACTTTTCCCGGCTTTCTGCCAGCCAGCTGAATGGATTGTTCCAGCAACTGCGTAAACTGGTTGCGGTATTCATCCTGGCTCCTTCGCTGGTACTGGTTATTGACACCTATCAGTAAGGTAACTGCATCGTATTGCTGCCGTAAAGGAGGTTGTGCAGCCAGCCGGGCAAGCAGGTTTCCGGTCGTCCAGCCGGTGGTAGCAATGATTTCAGGAGGCAATACCCGGCGCCGGGTTCGCTGCAGCATCACCGCTGTTTGAACCGGAAAACGTTCTGAAGGCGGCACCGACTGTCCGATGGTGTACGAATCGCCAAGGGCGAGGTAGTGAAGAAGGGTGTCAGGCAGGTTCCAGCCCGGTAAGGTATCCACCGGCGTAACAATGAATGGGGGCAGTCTTCCGGAAGCTGGTGGCTTGGAGCAGGAGTGAGCCGCCAGCGCAGCCATCATCAAACAGCATAACAAACGCATATCCATTTAACAAGCCTGCCGTCGCCTTGTTCAGAAAATAAAGCCCGGTTTCAGAAGAATGCTAACTGGAGCAGCAAGCTGGAAAGGCACACCCCGTATTGCAAAGCGATGGCTATGCAGTACGGGGTGCCGAGAACCCTTACAATGAACAGGGATTATTTGTACAAAAGCTGGTAGTATTCATCCGCCATCCGGTTACTGTCGAACTGCACCTGCACATCCCGCATACCATTTTTCATGATATGCCGCCAGGTATCCCGGTTATCATAATAGAGCGGAAGAATCTGCTTTTCGAGGATATCATAGAGCTGGTTGAGATCATATTCATCCTGTTCCTGCACATGAACATTTTCATACTCGATGGGCGGCACCACAAAACCATTGTTACCATGGTTGATGAATTCGCAGATCCAGCCATCGTGTGTGCTGAAGTTCACCGCTCCGTTCATGGCGGCCGTCATACCGCTGGTACCGCTCGCCTCGCGGGGTACCCGGGGATTGTTGAGCCATACATCCGCCACCTGCTTCAGGCGCTTGCTGAGGGTAAGTTCATACCCGATGCACACGGCTACGTTATCGTATTGTTTGCTGAGGTGTACGAGGTGGTTGAAATCATTGATAGCCGGGTAATCCAGGGGATAGGGTTTTCCGGCCCAGATGATCTGTACCGGATATTTTTTGTTGCTGAGCAGGGCTTCAAATCGTTTGTGATCACGGGTGATCAGTTCCGCCCGTTTGTACCCGGCGAAACGACGTGCCCAAACGATGGTAAAAACATCCGGGTCCATCAGTTTACCGGTTTGGTCGGCCACGATATCCATTGCGCGCTTCTTGAGGTAACGCTTGCGGTCGTCGAACCAAACATCATTACTCTCATTCATCGCTTTGTACAGCTGCTTGTCTGCCCAATACGTCCAGTTCTGGGCATTGGTGATGGATTTGATCTCGCAGATACCGGGATACTTACCCCACATTTTGCGGCTCACTTCTCCGTGCAGTTTGGAAACCCCGTTGGCCAGTTTGGCAAAGCGGAGGGCTGCCAGGGAGTGATTGAACTGATCATCTGTCATGCCGGTGATGCGGCGCACTTCCTCCAGTTCCATGCCGCAGAAATAACTCATTTTCTGGCAAAGGAAAATATCATGCTTTTCGTTGCCGGCTTCTTCGGGTGTATGGGTGGTGAATACCAGCCGCTTTTTCACATCGGCCAGGTTACCGAATTTACGGTAGAGGTAGAAAGCTGCACTGATGCCATGCGCTTCATTGAGATGGTATAAATCGGGATTGAAATTGATTTCGTCGAGCAGTTTGGCGCCGCCAACTCCCAGGAGGATGAACTGGGCGATTTTGGTGGCTACATTGCCATCGTATAAACGGTGGGTGATGGTTTGGGAAACATAATCGTTCTCATGCAGGTCGGTGCTCAGGAGGAACATCGGCGCTGTTTTGAACGTTTCGGGATTCAGGTACCAGGCTTTTACCCAGATCGGAGTGTCGTGGATCGTGATCTGAAATTTGATACCGGTATCTTCGAGAAAGTTGTAGATTTTTTCGTTCCACTGCACCTGCAGGGTCTGATCGGCATTGCGTGCCTGGTCGTAATAGCCATATTTCCAGAGTATCCCGATGCCTACCATGTTCTGCTTCAGTTCATAGGCACTGCGCATGTGTGAACCGGACAGAAATCCGAGTCCGCCGCTGTAGATTTTCAGCGGCTGGTGTACCGCGAACTCCATGGAGAAGTAGGCTACGCGTTTACGGTAGTTTTCGTTGAGGCTGTAGGGTACTTTGAAATTAGAAAAGCTCATATCGCAGGGGGATTGTTGAGGACGCAATATTAACTGTTTTTTTTATGAAAACGGGGAATAACAGCAAATATTGTGTAAAAGATACACGTACTAAAATCAACAAAATCGGGCGCAAACGATTGTGCTGGCAATCCCGGCACAACTTCAATCTTCAACCACTGCGGTGGCTTCGATTTCCACCAGCAGTTCATCACTGATCAGGCGCTGCACTTCCACCATAGTGGCGGCCGGCCGGATATTGCCGAATACTTCCCCATGTGCGCGGGCCACTTCTTCCCAGCGGCTGATATCCGTTACGAACATCCGGGTACGCACCACTTGCTGCAGGCTGCCCCCCAGGGCAACCAGCGCCTGTTCAATTTTATGGAGAATGAACTGTGTTTGGCGGTAGGGATCCCCCACCCCTACCTGCTGATCGCCGTCCATCGCGGTGGTGCCCGCAACTTCAATCATATTGCCCACACGCACCGCGCGTGAATAGCCTGCAATCGCCTCCCAGGGCGTACCTGAACCTGTTTGCTGCCGCATCGGGAAAATTTTACAGTAAGGTACGCATTGCCCGGGAACCGCTTAATTTTAGACCAGCCTAATTTTAAAATTAGCGCGAGGTAATTCCTATCCGCCGATTCCCTATCTTTAGGGGGTTCCAGTCAACAGTCCGGATGGTACAACACCTGAATGAACATACATCCCTGAGTGAGGTGCACCAGAGCATCGACACTACCGGCAACCGGAAAGGCTGGCGGAAAGTGCTGAGTTTCCTGGGACCCGCCTACCTGATCAGCGTGGGCTATATGGACCCAGGCAACTGGGCCACCGATCTCCAGGGCGGCAGCCGCTTTGGTTACAGCCTGATCTGGGTGCTGCTGATGAGCAATATGATGGCGCTGCTGCTGCAGGGCCTGTCGGCCCGGCTGGGTATTGTGCGGGGCCGCGACCTGGCACAGGCTAACCGGGAAGCGTACCCCAAAATCATCAACTATGCGCTCTATGTACTGGCGGAAATTGCCATTGCAGCCACCGACCTGGCCGAAGTACTGGGAATGGCCATCGGCATTCAGCTGCTTACCGGGTTACCGCTTGCCTGGGGCGTAGCGATAACGGTGCTGGATACCTTCCTGCTGCTGTACCTGCAGAAACTGGGCATGCGCACCATGGAAGCCTTTATCATTACCCTGGTAGCGATTGTTAGTATTTCCTTTCTCACAGAGATCATACTGGCGCAGCCCCGGCCCGGGGAAATCATCCGCGGTTTCATACCCAGCCTGCAGAATGATGAAGCACTGTATATTGCCATTGGTATCATCGGCGCCACGGTAATGCCGCACAATCTTTACCTGCATTCCGCGCTGGTGCAGACACGCAGGATCAAACCCACTGAAGCCGGCATCCGCCAGGCCATCCGCTTTAACCTGATCGACAGTTCCATTGCCCTCAACATCGCCTTTTTTGTGAACGCGGCCATCCTGGTGCTGGCCGCCACGGTCTTTTTTAAAACCGGCAACTCGCAGGTGGGTGAAATCAGTGAAGCGCACCGGTTGCTGGAACCGCTGCTGGGCAGCACCCTCGCTCCTGTGTTATTCGCGGTCGCCCTGATTGCGGCCGGGCAAAGCAGTACCATCACCGGTACACTGGCCGGACAAATCGTGATGGAAGGCTACCTGCGCCTGCGGATCAATCCCTGGGCCCGGCGCCTGCTTACGCGCCTGCTGGCCATCATCCCTGCGCTCCTGGTTATCCTGCTGTACGGCGATGAAAAAGTGGATGAACTCCTGGTATTCAGCCAGGTGATCCTGAGTCTGCAGCTGGGCTTTGCCATTATACCCCTTATTCATTTTGTGAGCGACCGGAACAAGATGGGTGTATTCACCATCAACCGGATAACACAACTGGCAGCCTGGCTCATTGCCGCGGTACTGGTAACCCTTAACCTGAAGATGCTCCTCAATGAAGCCAGCCCGGTATTTGAAAACGGCAACGGGTGGCTGAAAGTGCTGGTGATACTGGCAGGCCTTGCTTTTGCCGCACTGCTGCTCTATATAATCTTCCATCCCCTGCTGCAACGCAGGCAGGCATCCGGCAATATCCGTATTCACCCGGAAAACAGCCTGCTGGAGCACCTGCACACACCTGTATTCAGCCGGATTGCTGTTGCACTCGACTTTTCATCCAGTGACGGTCAATTGATAGCCCATGCACTGGGGCAGGGACAGGCTTCCAGTCATTATCACCTCATCCATGTGGTGGAGAGTGCTTCTGCCAGTTTACTCGGACAACTGAGCAATGATTATGAAACGCAGAAGGACACGGAAAAAATGAAAGACTATGTGCAGCAACTGCAGGCGCGTGGTTACCAGGCGGAGGGACACCTGGGCTTCAATCACCGCTCTGCAGAAATCATCCGCCTCGTGAAAAGCACCGGCGCCGACCTGCTGATTATGGGCGCCCACCGGCACACCGGCATTAAAGATATCCTGTATGGTGAAACCGTAAATACCGTTCGCCATGAACTCAATATTCCCGTACTGATCATCAGCCTGCAGGCGCCTGCGTAACGGGCAGTTCCACAAAAAAACAGGTACCCGATCCTTCGGTGGTTTCAAACCAGATGCGGCCATGGTTCTGCTCTACAATGCCCTTGCACATGGCAAGACCCAGCCCCGTTCCGGATGTTTTCGTGGTGAAATTAGGTGTGAAAATGCGCGGTATCATGGCTTCAGGAATGCCGCTACCGTTATCCTGAACGGTTACGAGTACCCGCCCTTCCTGTACAGACGCATCCACGTAAATTTCGGGAATCCTTTCGGGTGGTACTGCCTGGATGGCATTCTGCAGCAGGTTGGTGAACAGGCGGTTGATATGTGTTTTATCAGCCTGAATCCAGATCCGGTCAGCAGGTCCATTCCAGTGAATCTGCACTTTTTCCTCAGCGCCGTGCAGGTGTGTTACCAGGTTGAGGGTTTCCACCAGATCGAAGGTTTCGTTACGTGGGTTACCAATATTGGCAAACTGAGAGAACTCACCGGCAATCTGGCTGAGGTGGTCGATCTGTTCTACCAGGGTACGGGCAACGCTGCGGGCGAGTTCATGCACATTACCCGAATTACTGTCAATGGCTTTTTGCAGGTACTGAAGGCTCAGCTTCATGGGCGTCAGCGGATTCTTGATCTCATGTGCCACCTGGCGTGCCATTTCCCGCCAGGCACCCTCCCGTTCACTCTTCGCGAGGGCCAGGGCACTTTCATCGAGTTTCGAAACCATTTTATTGTATTCCTCTACCAGCTCACCAATTTCATCTTTCCGTTTCCAGCGGATGGCTTCATTGATTTTTCCCAGGTTCACCTGTTTCATCCGGTTGCTGATAAAGGTGAATGAGCGGGTGATCCGGTTGGTGATGAAAAGTGCCACCACACCGGCAATGAGGAAGATAAAAGCATTCAGGTTGATGATGGCCACCAGGAAATTGGAGATTTCCTGGCGCAGTTTGGTCTGGGAGGTGAAGTAGGGAATA
>WBZP01002809.1_pt1 | contig 19628 bp, 24 predicted proteins | sample 5204301 | NCBI WGS metagenome assembly WBZP01 (sample SAMN12412401, study PRJNA552823) | activated sludge metagenome | isolation source: activated sludge from nitrification reactor of wastewater treatment plant... | place: USA: Pennsylvania | collected 2017 | reverse complement strand
CATAACCCCGATCCAGCGCCGCATGGGCGGTGGCGCGTATGCACCAGTTGCTTTGGGCACCGGCCAGCACGAGGTGGCTGGCACCCAGGCGGTCCAGCGTGGCGTCGAGCTCGGTGCTCTCGAACGACGAATTGAACCGCTTGCCGATGTGGGCGTCACCCTGCCGTGGCTGCAACTCGGGCACCCATTGCCAGGGTGCACTGCCGCGCACCACCAGTTGATCATCTTCATGCTGCACCCACACCACCGGCACAGCCTGAGCACGCGCCTTATCCACCGCGCGTGCCACGTTGCCGATCACGCGCGCCGCGTCCCAGCACTCGGCCATCACACCAACTTGCACATCCACGACCAGCAGCACGGCCTGCTGGCCTTCACGCACGGTTGCCATCGTTGTAACTCCACTTGAAGGTCGCCGGGATCATGGCCCGTGCGGAATTCAGCTCGCCCCCGACCGGGTGCACCTGCTCGAAGTTTGGGGCTTGGCCGTTGCTTGGCTTCACGCCGGCCCTGGAAAGCGGCTGAGGTGCTCATGCACGATGCGCAGCTGGCCACCTTGCAGCCTCAGCACACGGGTGCCTCGCCCCCGGATCTGGAAACTGCGGCCGTCTTGCGAGCCTTCCCAGTGGTAGGTGTAGGTGGCCGCAGCCGAGCAGGCGTCAGTATTGAGCACGACGATGTCGGACAGGTAGAAGCGCGCCTTCTTCACGCCGGGGCTGCCACGCCAGGTCTTCTCGAATGCGGCCTGAATGGCCGGGCGGCCCATGAAGTCACCATCGTTGAAGCGGAAGAAGGCGTGTTCGTCGATCAGCTCGGCGATCAGGCTGAAGTCCTCTTGCATGGCCAGCGCTTCGAAGTGGTCCAGGAAGCGGACCACGGACTCTGCGGTCGGGGCCTGCCAGGTGGCCTGTGGAAGATTCACCTCACGCTCCCGTACCGGCGCTGGACCTCGGCTATCGAGCCGGCGATCAGCTGCTCCAGGACCTGCAGATCGACGTCGGCCAGCCGGCGCAGGTACAGGCAGGCCTTGCCCATCCTGTGCCTGCCCAATCGGGCCAGCAGCGCCTGCTGCTCGGGACCTTCGGCCACCAGGTAGACACTGATGTCACCCTTGCGCGCGGCAAAACCCGTCTGGCAGGACTCGCCGCTGTGACCGCTGTCATAGGTGTACCGGTAGTGCCCGTAGCCGACGATGCTGGTTCCCCACATCCTGGGCTCCTGACCGGTGAGCTTGCGCATGAGGCCGCCGATGGCTTCGCAATCGGCGCGTCGCCCTGGGTCTTCGATCGAGGCCAGGTAGGCCGCGACGCTGGCGGCGCCGGGTTTGGTCTTCGCTTCGGCCATGCTGGAGTCTGAAGGGCGGGCGATGTCGAATCCTGGTGCGAGGTCTCGCGGTCTCGAGCGCGACTCGGAGCATAACGCGCAAGCGGGGTGGAACTCACACCACGACCCGGCGTGCCGGGAAGGCCGGGCTCCAGTGCAGGATCTGCACCGTATCGCGCAGGCCACACTCGAAGAAGGGGTCTGATCTCATCCGGTCATGGACGGCTTGCATGGACTCGGCTTCGACGATCCACAGGCCGCCCAGCGGCGTGTCCTCGGGTTGCACACGCAAGGAGCCGCCCACCAGCACCCAGTCCCGGTTCTCGTCCAGCCAGCGCAGATGCGCCTGCAGATGTTGGGCGCGCAGCGCGCCATGCCCGGGTCTGTCGTGGAAGATGACGGCAAAGCGCATGCTCAGCGGCGCCTGCCGTTTGCCGCGCAGCCCACGTGCGGTCTCACTTGCGGGCAGTGGGTGGGCGGATGATGGTCTTCTGGTGCCAGGCTTCGTTCATGCGGCCGAGGAACTGTGCGTCGATGCGGTAGCCCGAACGGTCCCCGATCACCGATTCGCTGCCGCAGCGCGGGCACAGCGCCGTGCCGCCCTTGAGGGAATCCGGGTTGGCGAAGTCGGCAGCATCCAGTCCCGCGAAGGCGACGATCTCGGAAGGCGCGAAGACCTGCACACAGCAAAAACAACCACAAAGCGTGCTGCCCTCGATCTCGGAGCGGTTGTGGCTGGCATGGCGGTGCGCAGCAAGCAGGTTGACCATGGTCGGTTCACCCAATGCGTTCGGTGGCCGGGGACTTCGCTTCACCCCGATGCCCTGGTAGCGAATCGGGGGTGCCGGCGGACTCCTGCCACAAAGCATAAACCAGGCTCCGGTCATCACCACCAGGCACGGGCGCGACCCTGGCGCCGGCATCCAGCTGAGCACGCGTGCGCGAGGCCAGTTCAGGCTGGTGGTGATCCAGACTGTGGATGACCCAGGCAGGGCACCTCATGCCGGATCGCCAGCGGCGGGATCCGGCAGGCACGTGGCCTGCGACCAGACGGCCTGCCAGGCCCCCGCGCGCAGTTCATAAACATCGGTATGCCAGCAGTCGAGCACTGCACCGGAAGGAAACCCGAGTCTGGCCCGGTACCTTAACGCGGCCATCGCTGAGGCGCAGCGAACGCGCACCGCGCCCATCGCCCAGGCCGTGTAGAAGGGCCGATCGGCAATGGCAGCCAGATAGCGCGTGCGTGTCAAGATCCGGCCCGCCGGCGTGATGAGTTCGTATTCCGGGGCGTGAAGTCGCTCGATGGCCGGCAGGTCGCGCTGCACCAGGGCTTGGGTACGCGCCCGCTCCAACGCGCCAAAGTCCTGGTCGGTCATCGCCGGCATCGGTGTGTGCTGCCTTGTTGCAAGGCCGGGCGTTCAGGGCGGGCCAGCCAGCAGCTTGTGGCACAGGTTTTCTGTGAAGAACATCCGGCGCTCGTCGTCGAGTTCCTCCTGCGAAGGCTGGGCCGGAAAGAGCACGCGGACGATGTCGGGGTCGCGCGGGTTCACCACGAGCTCCGCGATCTTCTTGGACTGCTGGATCATGTAGGTGCATACGCCACGCATCACGACCGTCCGCCTCGCGTGCGGCGGGCCCTTGCGCTGGATCACCCGCAGCACCAGCTCGTCCGTGCTGCGCCCGACCTCCTGCAGGCGGATGCTGACGCGGGCCCCGCCCTTGAGCCGGCCGTCCGGAACTTCGAAGACAAAGGCCTGTCCGGCTGGCTGGGCTGCTGCTGACACGGCCAGCAGCCCCACGGCGCCGGCAAGCAGGTGCCCAAGTGCCTGACCCCACAAGCTCATCAGCCTTCTTTCAACACTGGAAGCGGACTCTTCAGGACCCGAGGTCTTGGACATCGACCCTGGTCTCATCGCCCGGTGACTCCAGCGCATGGCATCAGGGCGCAGTTCTTGGCGCAAGCCCGGCTTTGGATGCAGCGGCCGCGGTCGGGAGCGGTATGCCCTGGTCCGGCGCGTCCAGGCGACGCGCTTCCTGGAGGGACTTGCCACTGGGCGCAGGCAATGCGCTCAGCCACCTGGGCCGCCAACCGGCGGCCACAGCCGCCTGACTGGCAGGCTGGTCCGCTGACGCAGCGCTGGCTGAAGCCGGCGACCCGGCCTGCTTTGCTACGCCGAAGTCGAAGATGACGATGCCAGGCGTGGTACCCCGAATCACGGCCAGGCGCTTGTCCTGCAGCGTCGGCGTCGCTTCCGAACTCCAGATCGTCTGGCTCGACAGCATCAGGGCCAGCAGCATCCAGCCCCGAAGGCACCATCCGCGCTGCAACCCAAGCGACATCGGTTGACTCCCGGATCGGCGGCTGCTCAGTTGTGGTGCTTGTCCACGGCGCGGCCCCAAGCCTGCGGCAGACCCCGCTGCCATCAGGGCCTGGCCCGGCCAAGCCGGGCGACGGTGCACGCTTTGCGCCGCAGCGCCACCCGGCACGGCACCGAGAACCCTTGTGGCGGCTTGTTCATCTGGCAGTACCACGCGCAGTCTTCCCCATTTCCAGATCGTGCCTTCGCTGGCAGCACCCGAGAGCTGAAACCCCTGGCAGCCCCGTCGCGGCGAAAGATACACCAGAGTCGGCCTATGACGCGTACCGATGAGCCGACAAGACCCGCATCGGATGGCCAATGTCGGACTTGAGCATTCTCAAGATCATGGCGCAGGGCGATCCGGCCAGGGATGTTCCACTGCAGACCTGGCTGGACCAGAAGTTCAGTCATGCGGACCTGCACGCCATCGCGGTCCGCGATGTCCCGACCGACCGCCTGGCGGTCATCGGTGGCCCCCGCCACGATGGTGATGCGCCCCACAAACGCCCGCAGCTTGTCCACACTGCGCGCACGGCAGACAGCGACCACCGCGTACCCGCGGTCCAGGGCATGCTGCACCATGTAGCGCCCCAGCTTGCCGGGACTGAAAGGCCGCGACGCATTGCAGCTTGGCAGAAGTCCTCACGGCATGCTGCGACGCTGACGGTTCTGGATCGTGCCGCCGTAGAACACGGCAAACGGATGCAGTTCGTACTTGAAGACCTCGGCCTTGAACGAGGGGTCCTCGTCCAGCATGGCGCGGGCTTCGGCAGCTCCCTTGGCTGCCAGCACGATGATGCCTTTGTCCGAATACCGGCCCCCGATGAGCAACGCGCCGGCGTCGCGCAGGCGCTTGAGGTTGGCGCTGTGCTCCCGGAAGTGCTGCTGGTCCTGGGGTGATCTGGCAGCATCCCAGTTCCTGCCTACGGTGATTTCGGCGACGAACAGCGGCAGTTCGCCCGCCGCCGGTGCGGATGCAGCGGTTTGCGCAAAGGCGGGCTGCGGGCAAGCCGCTCCAAGACAGAGGGCCAGCAACAGGCAGAAGCGGGCTGGGCGCGGCACGGTGGCTCCCTTGAGTTCGCTCAGGGTGGTGTGGGTGGCTGCATGCCGAGGCTGGCCGCCTGGGCGCGCTCTCAAACCATGAACTGACGGATGGAGCCGCACACCGAAAGCAGCTGCGTGTCAGACATGCGGCCGAGCACGTTGCGAATGACCGTGCCCATGACCTTCTGCACGCCCACCAGCCCAAGCGAAGCGGACTGCTGCACCACGAAGCTGACCTTGGCCGCCTTCAGCGGCTGCACGAAGTACTGGTCCAACCCACTTTCGGTCAACTCGAGGACCAGCCCGGCCAGCTGCCCGGAATGCGCGCCCGCGGTGTCGGCGCCCTCGACGACGGCAAGCAACTTCAGTGTCTTGGTTCTCAGGGCAGGTGTCTGGTAAATGCGCATGAAGGGCTTCGAGGCCTTCTCGGCGACCCTTTCAGCCACCTTTTCAGCGACCTTCTCGGCAGCTTTGACAGGCGCCTTCTTCCCGACAACCGGTGGGCGTTTCGTCGACGTAGGCATGGTCCGAACCTTTCGCAGTGTGTGCCCTATCGTACGCGCTGCATGTGTGCGCCGCCCCTGCCGCTAAAGCCGCATGCCGCCGCGGCCGATAAATCACTGGCCAACGGGAAGCACAGCTCATGTTGAATCGGGCGTGGATTGCTGACATCGCCGATGCGGCCACCACCATCGGTGCGTGGCTGCGCACGATCTGGACACGCGACGTCTGGCCCCTGCTGATGACGAGCTGGATTCTGTTCGTGCTGGCAGCCCCGCTCATCCTGGTGATCCTGGTTCTCTGGTACCTCGACTCGATCGGCTGGCAGGCCGGAAGCGGCTTCTACACCATCGGCTCCGCGGCGGACGTGCTCGCCCAGTGTTCCACGCTCTGCAGCATATAAGACCCGAACACTGCACCAGGGTGGCGTGCTCACTTGACCAGGGTGACCGGCACTTGCGTCAGGTGCACGACCCGGGTGGCAACCGAGCCGAGCAGCATACCGGCCACTGCACCCTTTCCACGCGTACCCATGACGATGGCATCGCAGCCTTGCTCGGTGGCACAGGCAGCGATTTCGGCCGCGGGATGCCCGACGCGCACATGGTGCACGACGGGCGTTCTGGTGCCAGCCGTCACGGCCTCGGCCTGCACCAGCAGGGCTTCGCCTTTGCGGCGGAGTTCCTGGTCGATCAAGTCGGGCGAGACCAGCTTGCTCGGGCAAGTGTGCAACGGCGGCAGCTGCACGTTGAGCAGATGCAGCTGCGCCGCGGCGCGGTCCTGCAGCTGATCCAGCGCATGCTGCAGAGCCCGCGTGGCGCTGGCGGATCCATCGAAAGGCACCAGAGGTCTGCGCATCCTTTCCCCTCACGCATCGGCAGGGCACTTGCCACGGTAGGCACGACGGCCCCTGGCTTGAAGGCTGAACCCCGACGCCGCATCCGGCCTTGAGTAGCGTCAACTTCGTGGTCCGTGCGAGCGTTGCATGCCGGCCCCGCATTGGCCCGACGGCCACGCGGGTACTCGCCCCAAACCGGTCACGTCCCTGGGTGGACTGCACAGAGGCGTTGCAGGCTCGGGCTCTTCCGGCCCTCAATGGAGTTCGGTCAGTCGTTTGACCCTGCAAGCCGTTGCGGCACAGGAGAATTCGCTCAGTCAGCCAGTCTTGAACATCGGTCCGGTGCTGCTGGACAATCGTCCCTTCCACATCGTGTCCATCGGCCCAAGCGCGGGTGCAGCCGGCCCGGGTGGACAAGCACGGCGGGTCGCACCTGTGCTGGTCCACCGCGCGCCACGAGCCGCGCAAGTGCCAGCCGAACACGTCGCCCAGCTGGCCCTGGCGTTCATGCCGGCACTGCAATCCAGCGATAGCGAGCACCCCTTTGCCTTCCACGACCAACCCGAGGAGATCAACGTGAACCATCGCCACTTGCGCCCGAGCATGCTGATGCTGGCCTGCGGCCTGTCGCTGGGCGCCGGCGCGGCCCAGGGCCAGCAGCTCATCAAGCTGACGGCCGCGTCCGGCCACCCACCGGTGTTTCTGTGGGTCAAGACCCTGGAAGAGACCTTCATCCCCGAGGTGGACAAGAAGCTGGCCGCGGCGGGCAACAAGTACAAGATCGAGTGGACCAAGGCCTGGGGTGGCACGTTGATCAAGCTGGGTGCCGAGTCCAGGGGCATCGCCGACGGCGTGGCCGACCTGGGCATGGTCAGCACGATCTTCGAAGCTGCCAGATTCCCTCTGCAGAACGTCAGCTACTACACGCCTTTCGGCACCGACAGCATCGACGTGGTGGGCCGGACGATCGCCGAGCTGCAGCGCACCGTGCCCGCGATGTCGGAGGTCTGGACCAAGAACAACCTGGTGTTCCTGGGAGGCATGTCGCTGGACAGCTACCACATCTGGACCAAGTTTCCGATCAGCCGGATCGAGGACCTGCAGGGCAGGAAGATCAGCGCCCCGGGTCCGTCGGCCAACTGGATCCGCGGCACTGGCGCAGTGGGCGTGGCGGGCACGCTCAACACCTATTACGAGGACATCAAGTCCGGCGTGTCCGATGGTGCCATCACCTTCATCACCGGCGCCTGGGGCGTCAAGCTGCACGAGGTGGCGCCGTACGTGACCCGGGTCAACTTCGGTGCCCAGTTCGCCGGCGCCATCGTCATCAACAAGAAGCGCTTCGACAAACTGCCACCCGAGGTGCAAAAGGCCGTGCGCGAGGCCGGCGACGCCTGGGCGGTGCAGTATGCCAAGGCCCAGTCCACGCAGGCGGCGCTGCTGGCACAGAAATTAACCGCCGCAGGCGCCCGGTTCGCTGACCTGAGTGAAGCCGAGCGCAAGCGTTGGGCCGACGCGCTATCGCCGGTGGCCAAGGTGTGGGCCGCCGACGCGCAAAGCAAGGGTCTGCCGGCCGATGCGGTACTGAATGCCTACATGGGTGCGATCGTCAAGTCAGGCGCCAAGGTGCCACGCGACTGGAGCAAGTAGGTGAACCAACCCGCCCGTCACCCCGCGGGGCCGGGCGACAGCTACGGCCGGGAACTGCCGCTGGGCCTGCACCGTGTGTTCAGCGCGATGAACGCACTGGGCACACTGTGGATCCTGGCCCTGATGCTGTTGATGAACCTGGACGTGCTGGGTCGCAACCTGCTGGGCATGCCGGTGCGCGGCGTCACCGAAATGGTCTCGCTGTCCATCGTGGGCATCGTCTTCCTGCAACTGGCCGACACGCTGCGCATGGGCCGTTTCACGCGCGCCGACGTGCTGCTGCAACGCCTGAAACGTGAGCACCCGGTGCTGGCCGATGCGCTGCAGGCGCTGTTTCACCTCGTCGGCTTTGCCCTGATGGCGGTGATCCTGCTGGCCAGCTGGGAACCGCTGGTGCAGGCCGTGGTCATCCGCGAATATGTGGGCGCGGTGGGTGACTTCCAGGCTCCGGTCTGGCCGGTGCGCCTGATCACCCTGCTGGGCCTTTGTGCGACGGCCATGTGCTTTGCCGTGCTGGCGGGAATGGACCTGCGGCGCATGCAAGGCCGCATCCAGGGCAGGTCGTGAGCGGCGTCACCATTGCACTGGGCTCCCTGGCGCTGATGCTGGCGCTGATCTATGCCGGCATGCACGTGGCCATCACTCTGGGCTTGCTCAGCTTCATTGGCGTCTGGCTGCTCCGCGGCGAGGTCGGCGTGGCCGCCAGCCTGCTGGCCCAGGCGGTCAGTGACGCCATCGCCAGCCACATTTTCGGCGTCGTGCCGCTGTTCGTGCTGACCGGCTTCCTGGTCGCGGCCGCGGACGTGGGCAAGGACGCGTTCGAGGTCGCCAACCAGGCCTTCCGCCGCATGCGCGGTGGCCTGGGCATTGCCACCGTGGTGGCCAATGCGGTGTTCGCCGCCATCACCGGCATTTCCATCGCGTCGGCCGCGGTGTTCAGCCGCGTGGCCGTACCGCAGATGCTACGCTTCGGCTACCAGCCCAGGTTTGCGGTCGGCGTGGTGGCCGGGTCTTCGGTGCTGGGCATGCTGATCCCGCCCAGCCTGCTGATGATCCTGTACGGCTTTCTGTCGGAGCAGTCGGTTGGCGATCTCTTCGCCGCCGGCATCATCCCCGGCCTGTTGCTGGCCCTGGGCTTTTCGCTGGCCATCCTGGTCATGGCCTGGCTGCGACCGGCGATGGTCTATGCCGGCGGCCGGGCGCAGCCGCTGACGGACGACGCGCTGATGCCGATCGGCGAGATGCTGCTCAAGATCCTGCCCATCGTGCTGCTCATCGCCTCGGTGCTGGGCGGCATTTACGCCGGCCTGTTCACCGCCACCGAGGCCGGCGCGGTGGGTGCGCTGATGGCCCTGGTCATCGCGCTGCTGCGGCGCAAGCTCAGCTGGGCCGGCTTTCGCGACGTGCTCAGCGAAACCGGCCACGTCACGGTGTCGGTCAGCTTCCTGATCATCTGCGCCAACATCTACACGCGCATGCTGGCCATGAGCGGCACGCCGCAGGCCATGGTGGACTGGATGGCGGCTGCAGGCCTGGGCGTGGCCGCCTTCATGCTGCTGTACCTGCTGCTGATCCTGCTGCTGGGCACCATCATCGATTCCTCGTCGATCATGCTCATCGTGTTGCCGCTGATGCTGCCCATCGCGCAGCAGTTCGGCCTGGACCTGATCTGGTTCGGCGTGGTCACCGTGGTGGCGGTTGAAGTCGGCCTCTTGACACCGCCCTTCGGGCTGAGCGTCTACGTGATCAAGAGCACCGTGGGCGACACGCTGGGCATCACCTTGAGGGAGATCTTCCTTGGCACAGGGCCCTTCACGCTGACCATGCTGGCCGTGCTGGTCCTGCTGGTAGCCTTTCCGCAGCTCTCCCTGATGCTCGTCAAGTGATCACGGTGCACCCCCCGAACGACCTGCCGAGAGTCCACCGGTAGACCCACGCTGACACCTTTGCCCGAAAGGACACCCATGAGCCGCAGATTCGTCGACCTCTCGATCTACCTGGACAACGACGCCTCGTCCGACCCGCCGGGCTATGCGCCAAGGATCCAGTACCTCAATCATGAAAGTACCTTTGCCCAGATCGCGCCCTTCTTCCCGGGTCTGAAGAAGGAAGACCTGCCCGATGGCGAAGGCTGGGCCATCGAACTGGTGCAGCTGACCACGCACAACGGCACGCACCTGGATGCGCCCTACCACTTCCACTCCACGATGAACAAGCGCTCGGGGCACAAGGAGCGTGCGATCGCCATCGACGAAGTGCCGCTGGATTGGTGCTTTCAGCCCGGCGTGAAGCTGGACTTCCGGCACTTCGCCGACGGCTATGTGGTGACGGCGGCCGACGTGCAGGCCGAACTGCAGCGGGTGGGGCACGCACTGCAGCCGCTGGAGATCGTTGTCGTCAACACCAGCGCGGGCCAGCGCTACGGCCAGCCCGACTACGTCTCGGCCGGCTGCGGCATGGGCTACGAAGCCACGATGTATCTGCTGGAACGTGGCGTGCGCCTGACTGGCACCGACGCCTGGAGCTGGGACGCACCCTTTGTGCACACGGCCAGGAAGTATGGCCAGACGCACGACGCTTCGCTGATCTGGGAAGGCCACAAGGCCGGCCGCGACATCGGCTACTGCCACCTGGAGAAGCTGCACAACCTGGAGGCGCTGCCGGCCGACGGCTTCTTCATCAGCTGCTTTCCGCACAAGATCCGCGGCGCTTCTGCCGGCTGGACACGCGCGGTGGCCATCTTCGACGAGTCGCTGCAGGCCGTTGCGTGCTGAGGCTCGAACCTGCCCGCGAGGTCCATGGCTGACCCGGCGCACGCCCCACCAGAGGTTGCCGCCGTGGCCCGCCGCGCCCTGCTACGCTGGGCGCCCGGGCTGCAGACCTTGCTGCACTACCCACGCCGCTGGTTGCCCGGGGACCTGGCTTCGGGGCTGGTACTGACCGCTGTGCTGATCCCGGTAGGCATGGGCTACGCCGAGGCCTCGGGCCTGCCGGCCATCCACGGCCTGTACGCCACCATCCTGCCCCTGCTGGCCTATGCCATCTTCGGCCCCAGCCGCATCATGGTGCTGGGGCCCGATTCGACGCTGGCCGCAGTCATCTCCGCCATCATCCTGCCCATGTCGGGCGGCAGCGCGGAGCGCGCGCTGGCGCTGGCGGGTGCGCTGGCCCTGCTGACCGGTGGCTGCCTGCTGTTGATCGGCTTTGCGCGGCTGGGGGTCGTGGCCGACTTGTTCTCCAAGCCGATTCGCATCGGTTTCATGAACGCGATCGCGCTCACCGTGATCGTCGGGCAGTTGCCCAAGCTGCTGGGTTTTTCGGTGCCGGCGGATGGCCTGATGCAGCGCCTTGCAGGATTGTTGGAAGGTCTGGCCGGCGGCCGGGTCCATGTGACTGCTGCCGCCATCGGCCTGGGCAGCCTGGCCATGATCCTGCTGCTCAGGCGACTGCGGCCAAGCTGGCCCGGGGTGCTGCTGGCCATGCTGATGACCTCTGCGCTGAGCGGCTGGTTCGACCTGGGCCACACGGCGCAGGTCGCCGTGCTGGGGCCGCTGCCACAAGGCTTGCCGGCCCTGGCGCTGCCCTGGGTGAGCCTGGCCGACCTGCTGCAGCTGTTGCCCGGTGCCGCGCTGATCGCCGTGCTGTCCTTTGCCGACACCAGCGTGCTGTCGCGCGCGCTGGCCGCGCGCGGCGGCTACAAGGTCAGCCAGGATCAGGAGATGATCGCGCTGGGCGCGGCGAATCTGGCAGCGGGCCTGTTCCAGGGCTTTCCGGTCAGCAGCAGCGCTTCGCGCACACCGGTAGCCGAGGCGGCCGGGTCCCATTCGCAGCTCACCGGCGTCGTTGGCGCGGCGGCCATCGCGGCGCTGCTGATCGTGGCACCCGATCTGCTGCGTCACCTGCCCGGCGCATTGCTCGGTGCCGTGGTCATCGGCGCGTGCCTGAGCTTTGCCGATGTGCGGGGCATGTTCGTCCTGTACCGGCAGCGCCGCATGGAGTTCATGCTGTCGGCCATCAGCTTTCTTGGCGTGGCCTTCGTCGGCGTGATCCAGGGCATCGTCATCGCGATCCTGCTGGCCCTGCTGCTGCTCGTCTGGAATGCCTGGCACCCCTACTACGCGATTCTGGTGCGCGTCGACGGGCGCAAGGGCTTTCACGATGCGCAGCGCCACCCCGAGGGCCGCGTCGTGCCGGGCCTGGTGATCTTCCGGTGGGACGCCGAGCTGTTCTTCGCCAACGCCGAGGTCTTTCGCGACCGTGCAATGCGGGCTGTCGATGACTCACCAACACCGCCAAGACGGCTGATCATCGCAGCGGACGCCATCACCGACATCGACATCACGGCTTCGGAGTCGCTGCTACTGCTGCTGCAGGAGCTGGAGCAACGCGCAATCGAACTGCACTTCGCGGGTCTCAAGGGCCCGGTCAAGGACAGGCTGGTGCGCTACGGGCTGTTGGCCCGGATCGGTGAAGACCGCTTTTCGTCAACGGTCGGAAGCGCCGTGAACCGCTACCGCAGCCAGCATAGGGTCGACTGGAAGGACTGGGACGAGGACTAGCTGCGCAGCGGCCGCGTCGATGTCATGCAGGGACACGCTGACCGCTGTGCGGCAGGCGCCAGGGCACCGAGGCGAATTTCTCACGCAGGAACTGGATCATCGCCTCCACCTTGGGCGGACGCCGACGTGCCGGCGTGCACACCGCGTGCAGCGGCAGCGGTTCGGGCTGGTGTTCGTCCGTCAGCACGGCCACCAGCTGGCCGCTGCGGATGGCCGGGCCGACGATCAGATCTGCCAAGCGGATCAAGCCCACGCCCAGCAGCGCCAGTTCGTAGAGGGTTTCAGCGTTGTTGACGACCACGTTGCCTTTCACCGCCACCGAGCGCACGCCAGTGGCACCATGAAACGGCCACTGCGCCTGGCCTGCGATGCCGGCCAGCGTCAGGCAGTTGTGCTGCGCCAGATCTTCGGGTGTGCGCGGCACGCCTTGGCGCGCCAGGTACGAAGGAGCGGCGGCAATCACGCGTTCATACTCGCCGATACGACGTGCCACCAGATTGGCGTCTCCCAGCGGACCGATGCGGATGGCGATGTCGATGCCCGCCTCGACCATGTCGAGGTTGTACTCGGTGACCACAAGGTCCAGCGAGACATCGGGGTAGCGGGCCAGGAATTCGGGAATGGCTGGCACCAGGGCGTAGGTGGCGAAGGCAGTGCCCACGCAGATGCGCACCCGCCCACGCGGCTGCTGGCCGAAGCGCATCACGTCGGCCTCGGCGTCCTCGATCTCGGCCACGATGTGCTGGACGCGTTCGAAGTAGATCTCGCCTTCGGCCGTCAGCGCCAGATGGCGCGTCGAGCGTTGCAGCAAGCGCACGCCCAGGCGGCGCTCCAGCCGGGTGACGAGCTTGGACACCGCCGACGGTGTGACGCCCAGATCCTGGGCCGCGGCCGAAAACCCCTTGCACTCGACGGCGCGAACAAACGCCAGCATCGCCAGGCTTGACTCCATTGCGGCAGTCTCCCAATACGATTGATTCCAAAGTGGCACAAATAATGTGCCGAAGCGAAGCATTGTAGGTTGATCCGGATAGAACTAAGCTTACCGCATAGGTCATTGAGATAGCTTCCCTGGAGATCGTCATGAACCGCTTTAATCCCTACAGCCACCCCGATCACTTCGACCTTGAAGACGGTGTCCGCAAGATCCGGTCAGAGGAAATCGACAAGTTCTTCCATGCCCTGGGCATCTGGGTCATCGCTCGGGAGCGCGCCCTGGCGCGGGGTCTCGCGCATCTTGGCCACTCGCTGCGGCACCACGAGCCGGCCCGTCACTCCTGACCGCAACGGCACCCCGCAGTGCGGCCGCGAGAACCATCGTCTTGCTGCCCGCGCCTCTGGACCCAGGCTGACCAAGCGCATATTCAGGCTGCGTACCCCGGTACGCAGCCTGCTTGTGCTTGCACGAGATTGGCTCCCCGTTTTGGAGTGGGACATCCAAAGCGCCCTCTTTTCACCTTTTTCGCGTCAACCTGATAGCTGAAAATCAACTTAAGGGGAAACCCTGACGATAATTGATGCATCCTTCACCCGAAAGCACGTCATGTTCAATCTGCTGGAAATGCTCAAAAGGCTCTGGTCCAGCTTGTCGACAATACCCAACGCCGACGAACAGTACCTGGCCGAAGCTGTGGACGCGTGTGACCTGGAACGGCGCATGCGCAATCTGGAGGTCTATGATCGGCCAGTCGAGTCCGGCTTGCCGTTCGGCCTATACCCCCGCTGAAGGAGGATGTGATGTCCTTGCATGCCCATACTGCCGCAACGACCGCATGGCCTTGGGCAACGTGCCTACAAGCATCGCCCCCGGCCGAGGTGGCCGCCGGGCTCGAATTCCTCAGCCAGTCGCTGCAATGGCCGTTCGATGCAATGCGGTCGCACCACGCGCGCGCGGTGCAGGTCGGGCTTCTTACCAAGTCCATGCTGGCCTCACGCGACTTCGAGCAGGCCGTCGACGCGCTGGAGCACCTTACGCTGGGGCCGTTCGCGCGCTCGGTGTGATGCCGCGCCGCCTGGTGCGCCCAGGCGCGGGATGTCAGGCGGCCACGGTGTCCGCTTGCGGCAATTGCACATGCCCCTCGGTGCTGAACTGGTAGTCCTTGAAGACATGTTCGGCGCGCAGCAGCTGGTAGCTGCCATCGGGCAGGCGCAGTGTGGTGTCCTTCAGCCTCCAGGTCAGTTGCCCGCAAGTCCAGATCGCGAAGTTGCGCATGTGGGTGCACAGGCAGGTCTTGTCCATCACTGAAATACGACGCGCATCGGGGTGTGCCGCCAGTTCGCGGTTGTAGGCTGCGATGTAGGCGCATTTGCCATTCGCGTCGAGCAGGTAGCCGTAGGCTTCGCAGTTGGGGCGGATGCCATCACCGATGCCCGGGCTGGACTTGATCATGCGCATCGGGTAGCCGGTGGGTGAGATCTCGTTGACCTCGATGTCTTCCTCGTTGGCCTTGAAGTACTCCTGCTTGATGTCGTCGGGCAGGCCACATTCCTGCGTCACGGTGAAGCGGGTGGCCACCTGTACCGCGGCGGCGCCCATTTCCATGAACCGAACGGCGTCGCTGCCAGTGAAGATGCCGCCCGCGGGAATGACCGGAATCACGAGATGTTCGGTCCTCAGGTATTGCAGCACTTCGGCCACGATGGTGGCCAGGTCGTACTGCGCCCAGTCCATCCCGAAGCCCAGGTGGCCACCGGCCAGCGGGCCTTCGACCACGACATAGTCGGGCAGGCGGTTGAGCCGGCTGCTCTTCTTGAGGAACAGCTGCAGCGCACGCAGCGATGACACGATGATGCCAAGCTTGGCATCGCGAAAGCGCGGATGGTCCTCGATCAGCGCAAAAGACCCCAGGTGCAGCCCCGCTGCCAGCGTGATGCCATCGATTCCGGCATCGAGCGCCGCGCCCAGGCGCACCTTGAGCGTCTCCCTGGGCGCGTTCATGGTGAGCTTTTCCATGCAATTGATGAGCACCATGCCGCTGCCCTGCTTGCGCGACATCGTGCCTTCCACATGCAGTCGCGTGGCCTCCGCCAGATGACCCAGGTCGAACTTGATCAGCGACTTGTCCAGCGAGTCGACGTTGGCCTTGTACATGGCCTGCTTGGCCTTCACGAACTTGGTCTTGTAGCGACGGTCGGTGACCGTCTTGACCATCGCATCCGAGATGTGCCCGACGCCGCCCAGGCGTGCGGCCTCCAGCGCCAGGTCTGACGAGGAGATGTCCACCCCCATGCCACCGACGACGATGGGCACCAACTCATGCCGGCCCAGTTGCAGGCGGAAATCGTTCAGGCGTCTCATGGGTCTCGCATTCCAATGTGGACTTCGGCCAACCAGGGGCCCGGCCGAACCGCGGGCCGCCTATCGTAGTCAAACTGTCGCCTGCCTACCTGACGGCAGTCGCACGGGTCGATCGACCCGCTGCTGCCCGCACAATGTGCCTGCAGACCTGGAGCACTTGCATGGCAGACGGAACCAAGGCCGACAGCACCCGGCCCAAGCTGGAGTACCCCTATCCCGAACCGCCCGCGCGCGGCCGCTCGCTGGAGGTGGCGCCCGGCGTGCGCTGGATCCGCATGCCCCTGCCGTATACGCTGAACCACATCAATCTGTGGGCACTTGACGACGGCGCCGGCTGGGCCCTGGTGGATACCGGCGCTCGCACCGACGAAGCCGCGCTGGTCTGGCGCGAACTGTTCGCCAACGCGCCGGACCAGCGAGGGATGACCCGCGTGTTCGTGACCCACATGCACCCCGACCACGTCGGCCTGGCAGGCTGGCTGACGCGCAAGTTCGGTGTCCGTCTGTGGATGACCCAGCTCGAGTACCTGTACTGCCGGGCAATGGTGTCGGACACCGGCCGCGAGGCACCCGACGATGCCCTGCGCTTCTACCGCCGGGCCGGCTGGAGCGAGACCGCGGTCGAGAACTATCGCGCGCGCTTCGGCAACTTTGGCAAGCACATCCACACCCTGCCCGACAGCTTCAGGCGGCTGAGTGACGGCGACCGGGTGGACATTGGCGGGCACTGCTGGCTGGTCATCGTGGGACGGGGTCACTCGCCCGAACATGCCTGCCTCTACTGCCCCGATCTGAAGATCCTGATCTCGGGCGACCAGGTGTTGCCTCGCATCTCATCGAACGTCTCGGTGCACCCGACAGAACCCGAGGCCGATCCGATGAGCGACTGGCTGGCATCGCTGGACCGTCTGCAGGCGTTGGTACCCGACGACGTGCTGGTGCTGCCCGCGCACAACGAGTGCTTTCGTGGCCTGCACACCCGCATAGAGGCCCTGCGCCGAGGCCAGGCCACGGCCCTGCTGAGGCTGCAGCGCACACTCTCGGAACCCCGGCGCGCGGTGGATGTCTTCGGCGCGCTTTTTGGTCGCGCCGTGACCGAGGCCGACCCGGCCTTGCTGGGCATGGCCACCGGCGAAAGCCTGGCCTGCCTGAACCACCTGCTGCACCGCGGCCTGGCGGGCTGTGAACTGGACGCGGCCGGCGTGGCCTGGTACCGGATGAACGACACTGGCCTGGCACCGGCCGAGCCATGAAGCCCGCCTACCGCCCGCGCCGTGCAGCCAGCAGCAGCCACCACACCGTGCGTGGCCTGCGCTATCACCTACTGCAGTGGGGCGGCCCCGAACTGGCCACCACCCACCGCCCCCCCTTGCTGATGCTGCACGGCTGGATGGATGTCGGCGCGTCCTTCCAGTTCCTGGTCGATGCATTGGCAGCGGCCGAAGGGGAATCACGCTGGATCATCGCCCCGGACTGGCGCGGTTTTGGCCTGACCCAGGCGCCCGGCGCGGATTGTTACTGGTTTGCCGACTACCTGGGCGATCTGGATGCGATGCTGCGCGCGCTGGACATCGCCGGCCCGATCGATCTGCTGGGCCACAGCATGGGTGGCAACGTGGCGATGAGCTACGCCGGTGTGCGCCCGCAGCGCGTGCGCCGGCTGGTCAACCTGGAAGGATTCGGGATGCCGGCTACTGAGCCCCGGCAGGCGCCAGCACGGCTGGCACAGTGGCTGGACGAGCTGGCGACGCCGGCCGTGGTGCGTGGCTACGCCGATCTGGACGCGGTGGCGGCGCGCCTCAGCGCCAACGACCCGCTGCTCAGCGCCGACAAGGCCGCCTGGTTGGCGTCGCACTGGGCCGCAGCCGATATCCAGGGGCGCTGGCAGATCCTGGGGGATCCGGCCCACAAGCGTGTCAATCCCATCCTGTACCACGTCGACGAGGTGCTGGAGACCTGGAAACGCATCGTCGCGCCGGTGTTGTGGGTGCAAGGCGACCTGACCGACGTGGCCAAGTGGTGGGGGCACCGCTATCCGCGCCACGAATTCGACGCCCGGCTGGCTGTCGTACCGCAGGTGACCCGGGCCGAGCTGGCGCCTTGTGGCCACATGCTGCACCACGACCAGCCAGAGGCCCTGGCTGCCCTGGTGCAGCAGTTCCTGGGCAAGGGTTGACATGCGAGAATCGACTGTTTGCACCCAGGCACGACGCCGACCATGGACATCGAACACATCAACTCGATCGGCACGCTGCTTGCCGACCTGAGCAAGCGCACCGAGCAGCTTCGGGGGTATCTTTGACTACGACCGCAAGTCCCTTCGCCTGAGCGAAGTCAATGCCGCGCTGGAGAACCCCGCGGTCTGGAACGAGCCCAAGCGCGCCCAGGAAATGGGCCGCGAGAAGAAGACGCTGGAGACCGTGGTCCGGACCATCGACCACCTGGCCAGCAACCTTGCCGACAACGCCGAACTCTTCGAGATGAGCAAGGAAGAGGGCGACCAGGCCGGCCTGAAGGCCATCGAAGCCGAGGCCCATGCGCTGCGCGCCACGGTGGAGGAACTCGAGTTCCGCCGCATGTTCAGCAATGAGGCCGACCCGCTGAACTGTTTCATCGACATCCAGGCCGGCGCCGGTGGCACCGAAGCCTGCGACTGGGCCAGCATGCTGCTGCGCCAGTACCTCAAGTACTGCGAACGCAAGGGCTGGAAAGCGACGCTGGAAGACGAAACCGCGGGCGACGTGGCCGGCATCAAGAGCGCCACCATCAAGGTCGAGGGCGACTACGCGTTCGGCCACCTGCGCACCGAAACCGGCGTGCACCGCCTGGTGCGCAAGAGCCCCTTCGATTCATCCGGCGGCCGGCACACGAGCTTTGCGTCGCTGTTCGTCTACCCCGAGATCGACGACACGATCGAGATCGAGATCAACCCGGCCGACGTGCGCACCGACACCTTCCGCGCCAGCGGTGCGGGCGGCCAGCACATCAACAAGACCGACTCGGCGGTGCGCCTGACGCACCTTCCGACCGGCATCGTGGTGCAGTGCCAGGACGGGCGCAGCCAGCACAGCAACCGCGACGTGGCCTGGAAGCGGCTGCGCAGCCGGCTGTACGACCACGAGATGCGCAAGCGCCAGGAAGAGCAGCAGAAGCTGGAAGACACCAAGACCGACGTCGGCTGGGGCCACCAGATCCGCAGCTACGTGCTGGACAACAGCCGCATCAAGGACTTGCGCACCAACGTCGAGATCAGCAACACGCAGAAGGTGCTGGACGGCGACCTGGATGCTTTCATCGAAGCCAGCCTCAAGCAAGGCCTGTAGAAGAAAACCTGGCCGCCTGCGGCCGCAACGAGGGAACCCGACGCCATGCGTGAAGCCAGCACCTGCCCCGTGCGTCGCGCGGACTACGCCCCGCCGGGCTACACGATCCGAATGGTCGAACTCTGCTTCGACCTGGACCCGGCCAAGACCATCGTGGCCAGCAAGCTGCAGATGCAACGCGGGGCGCAGACCGAAGCCGGCACGCCACTGCGCCTGCACGGCGAAGGCCTGCACCCTCTGCGTGTGCTGGCCGATGGGCAGAGCGTGTCGTTCCATCAGGAGGGCGACCAACTCGTCATCGACAACCCGCCGCAGGCGCAGGATTTCACGCTGGAGATCCGCAACACCTGCGCGCCGGACAAGAACACCGAATTGTCGGGTCTGTACACCAGCGGTGGCAGCTTCTTCACGCAGTGCGAGGCCGAGGGCTTCCGGCGCATCACCTATTTCCTGGATCGGCCTGACGTGATGGCCCAGTACAGCGTGCTGCTGCGCGCCGACAAGGTCCGCTACCCGGTGCTGCTGAGCAACGGCAACCTGGTCGAGCACGGCGAGCTGGACAACGGGCGCCACTTCGCACGTTGGGTGGATCCGCATCCCAAGCCCAGCTACCTGTTTGCGCTGGTGGCCGGCAAACTGGCGCTGCGCGAACAGGCGATCCGCACCCGCGGCGGGCGTGAGCACCTGCTGCAGATCTACGTTCGCCCGGGTGAGTTGGACAAGACCGGGCAC
>WBZP01001973.1_pt1 | contig 19628 bp, 15 predicted proteins | sample 5204301 | NCBI WGS metagenome assembly WBZP01 (sample SAMN12412401, study PRJNA552823) | activated sludge metagenome | isolation source: activated sludge from nitrification reactor of wastewater treatment plant... | place: USA: Pennsylvania | collected 2017 | reverse complement strand
GTAGAAACCTTCCGACGTGCGCTCCCCGGTGACAAATGGCTGGTCGTTGCTGTCACAGTCCGAAGTCAGCAGATCGGCCGCTTCGGCGTCGGTGCGTGCAATGACGAGCGTCGGTACACCACAGACGTCGGCCGCGAAACGGGCGGCAATCAGTTTCTGCACGGCCTCCTGCGTCGGAACCAGCACCTTGCCGCCCATGTGGCCGCATTTCTTGACCGAGGCGAGCTGATCTTCCCAGTGGACACCCGCAGCCCCGGCGCGAATCATCGCCTTCATCAGTTCGAACGCATTGAGGACGCCACCGAAACCGGCTTCCGCGTCGGCGACAATCGGCGCGAAGTAGTCGATATAGCCTTGGTCGCCGGGGTTGAGGCCCTTTGAAAACTGGATCTCATCGGCCCGGCGGAATGAGTTGTTGATGCGCTCAACAACCTTTGGTACCGAATCAACCGGATAGAGCGACTGGTCGGGATACATTGCGGCGTATGAGTTGTTGTCGGCCGCGACCTGCCAACCGGACAGGTAGATCGCTTTGACGCCTGCCTTCACCTGTTGCATCGCCTGCCCACCCGTCAGCGCGCCAAGGCAGTTTACGTAGGGTTCGCTATTGACGAGATGCCACAACTTTTCGGCACCACGCCGAGCGACGCTGTACTCGATGGGGAAGGATCCGCGCAGACGAACGACATCGGCCGCTGAATAGCCGCGTTTGATCCCCTTCCAGCGCGGGTTTTCCGCCCAGTCTTTCTCCAGCTCGGCGATCTGCTGCTCTCTAGTACTCATGGTTTACCTCTCCAAAGATAACGAAGTACGGTTGGGACAATGGCAACACCCACGCGTCAAACAATCGACATTCGAGCGTCCAGCGCGAGCGACCAATGACGAGAAGTATAGAGACCTTTCCCCACGCAATCAACAGTCTTATATAAGACATAAGATATATTTTTTGCGGCTAATAAACAGTGTGTTATTTGTCCCATTGCGGATTGTGAAAACAAATGCTCACGTGTGAAATCCCCATTGTGCACCCAAGGCCAGCATCCCCATGGAGAGGCGGCCATACGCCGAGCGCTTGGCCTGCGGTCATGATGACCGTCGGCTCAGAGGTCGGGGCCGATCGCCAGTCCGTGAGCGGCAAGCAGGAGCAGCGCGCTTTGTCCAGTCGACCGTGCGCGGGGTTGCCCCAGCCAGCCTGACACGGCGGCGTGTGCCGGTCGGCGGCAGCCTTGATCTGCCTTTTTCGCGGCGCAGCACGGAGCGTGATGCGCTGCCGAAAACACGGCGAAATGTGGACTATTTGACGGGCGCGGCGTTTCAGCGCAGGTATTCTTCATGCATTCGGTGAATCGGTGACGGACGGCCTTGGCGTCGGAACAACATTGCTTGCCGGGCGATTTACACTATACTGTCACGCTCTGCATGATGCCCATCGAACATGGGTATGCCATGCCAGCGAAAAGGCATCGCAATCAAACGGCGACCAACCGAGAATAGAGAAAAGGAGAGAGTGATGTTGTCACGCCTGTGTACTGTGTTGGGCGCCGGGCTGCGCTGCTTTGTCATTGCCGTCTTCGGGGTGCTTGCTGTCGGATGTGCATCCTCTCATCCGCCGGCGCCGACCAATGCGGCATCGCCAGACTATCGTTACATCATCGGGCCTGGCGACAGTGTCAACATCATCGTCTGGCGCAACCCAGAACTCTCAATGACCGTCCCGGTGCGTCCCGACGGGCTGATTGCCGCACCGTTGATCGAGGACATGCCGGCGATGGGCAAGACGCCGACGGCTTTGGCACGTGATATGGAGAAGGCGCTCGGCACTTTCATTCGCGACCCGGTGGTAACCGTTGTGGTGACCAGCTTCGTCGGCACGCAAAGTGAGCAGATCAGGGTCGTCGGGGAAGCTTCGAAGCCGCAGACACTTCCCTACCGTCAGAACATGACCTTGCTCGACGTGATGATCGCCGTCGGCGGCCTGACCGACTTTGCCGACGGCAATGGCGCGAAGCTCCTGCGCAGTGCGGAGGGCAATAACCAGTACAGTGTTCGCCTGAGCGACCTGATTCGGCGCGGCGATATTTCGGCCAATGTCGACATGCGGCCAGGTGATGTACTGATCATTCCGCAGAGCTGGTTCTGAGCCAGCGGCTGGTCGCACGCCGTCTGCTCTGGCTGTTGCCGCCCCCTGCGTGCGGTCTGCGGCTGGGGCTGGCCACTTTGTCACCCTCTTCTTGCTAAAGTCTGAATCCAATGGATGAACTGCTCCGACAAGCGACTGCAATGCTGCGCGGCATGTGGAAGCGCCGCTGGCTTGGAGTGATTGTCGCCTGGGTTGTCAGTGTCGCCAGCGTGGCCATGGTCCTGCTCATGCCGGACAAGTACGAGGCCTCGGCTCGCGTCTATGTTGACACCCAGTCGATCCTGCGACCGCTGATGTCGGGCCTGGTGACGCAGCCCAACTTCGACCAGCAGGTCATGATGCTCAGCCGCACGCTGATTTCCCGACCGAACGTAGACAAGCTCATCCGGATGGCTGACCTGGATCTTAAGGTCCAATCCAAGACAGAACGCGACGCGCTGGCCGAGGATCTGATGACCGCACTGAAGATCCAGAACACGACGCGCGACAACATCTATACGATCGTTTTCCGGGACAGCAATCCTCAGCAGGCAAAGCGCGTCGTGCAGTCTCTCGTTTCGATCTTTGTCGAGTCCAACCTTGGTGACACGCGCCGGGACGCGGAATCGGCAAAGAAATTTCTTGAGGAGCAAATCAAGACTTACGAGAAGAAACTGGAGGAAGCTGAATCACGCCTGAAGGACTTCAAGCTACGCAACCTCAGCCTCCAGGGTTCCGAGGGAAAGGACCATCTCACACGGATGGGTGAGCTTGCCGGATTGCTCGAACAAAGCCGGCTTGAGTTGCGCGAAGCCCAGGAATCGCGGGACGCGCTGAAGCACCAGATTGTCGGCGAAGAACCCGTCATTCAGTCGGAGGCCGCCGGTCCTGAAGCGATCGCAGGCGTTTCCGTGCCCGAAATCGACAGTCGCATCGATGCCATGCGGCGCAACCTGGACGCCATGCTGCAACGCTTCACCGAGCAGCATCCGGATGTGGTCAGCACGCGCCGGCTGATCAAGGAACTCGAGGAACAGAAACAGCAAGAAATCATCGCTCGCCGCAAGACTGCACTGAGCAGCCCGTCGTCTGCGGCCAGCAGCAATCCGGTCTACCAGCAGCTGAAGGTTTCGCTCTCGGAAACCGAAGCCAAGGTCGCTGCGCTGCAGACGCGGGTTAACGAATATCAGTCGCGCTACGACCGGATGAAAGCTTCGATCAATCTGGTTCCCCAAATCGAAGCCGAGTTTGCTCAGCTCAACCGCGATTACGATATCAACAAGAAGAACTACGAGCAGCTGGTCCAGCGCCGCGAGTCGGCGACCATGGGAAGTGAAATGGACAGCACAGCTGGCGTCGATTTCCGTTTGATCGACCCGCCGCGCGTCTCGCCAAAGCCAGTGGCACCAAACCGCACGCTGCTTCTGCCGCTGACGCTCGTCCTTGCGCTGGCCGCCGGCATTCTCTCCACCTTTGCCGCCAGCCAGATCCGTCCTGTGTTTTTCGATTCGCGTTCCTTGCGCGAGGAATGCGGCCTTCCTCTGCTCGGCACCGTGTCCATGCTGGTTAACGCGGATAGCAAGCGCCGGCAGAAGAAAGATCTGCTTCGTTTTCTCGCGGCGTCCGTTGCGCTCGTTGCGGTATACGGGGCGGGACTGGTCGTCCTGTTCGTGTTTTCCATCCGTAATGTCTGAGGAAAATTCATGAACCTCATCGAACAAGCGGCCAAACGTTTAGAGCAACTGCGGCGGGCCGGGGTGGACGTTCCGCAGCCGGGCGGCGAGACGGAAGAGTGGCCAGCGCAAGCTGAATCGACTTCGTCGGCAACGCCCGCAGGAGGCGCCAGCCCGGCGTTGTCGTTGCCCATCGCCGAGGCCGGCAGCACAACACCCCTGGTCGTCGCCGAGCCGGCGCCGGTGGTCTCGCGCCGGGTCGACCTCGACCTCGGTACGCTCGCGACGACCGGCCTGATCAGTCCCGATGCGCCACGCTCCCAGCTTGCCGATCAGTATCGGGTGATCAAGCGGCCCTTGATCGCCAATGCCATGGGGAAGGGAGCCGCGCCGATCAGGCGAGGCAACCTGATCATGGTCACCAGTGCACTGCCCGGCGAAGGCAAGAGCTTCACGGCAATCAATCTCGCGATGAGCATCGCCATGGAACTGGACAACACGGTCATGCTCGTCGACGCCGATGTGCCGAAACCCTCCGTGCTCAAGATGCTGGGATTGACTGCTTCGGCTGGTTTGCTCGATGTGTTGACGAATGAATCGACCGAGTTGTCGCAGGTGCTGCTGAGAACCAACGTCGAAAAGCTGACCCTTCTGCCGAGCGGTACCCAGCACCAACGCGCAACCGAGTTCCTTGCCAGCGATGCGATGATTGCCCTGCTTGATGAGATGGCCAATCGCTATCCGGATCGAATCATCATTTTTGACTCACCTCCCTTGCTGATGACGACGGAGGCGAGAGTGCTCGCCACACACATGGGACAGGTGGTGATCGTGGTGAGGGCCGAAAACACGACGAAGAACGATGTCAAGCATGCCTTGGCCGCCATTGATTCATGCCCAGTCAAGCTCTTGCTCCTCAACCAGGCGAGAGCGAGCACTCAGGATGGGTACGGTTATGGCTACGGCTATGGCTATGGTTACGGTTCCGGCTACGGCTATGGTTATGGCTCGGACGGCAACTGACCAGATGCGCAGCTTCAATTGCGCGGCAGGACGCTCTCCCGGTCCTGCTGGATCTCGTCGAACGATTTGCGATGGCGACAGGCGGAGGGCGCTGCCGGTGGCCGCCTTGCAGGCAGTGGTCCTTATTTTCCTTGCGGCGCTCCCGGCGCATGCCGAAAACTGGCACGTGACTCCGACACTGGCGGTCAGCGAAACGCTGAGCGACAATGTCTTTCTCAGACGTGCCAACAAGGTGGGTGATCTCGTAACGAGCCTGACGCCAGGGATTTCGATTGATGGCGCGGGCGCCCGTACGAAGTTGCGCCTCAGCTATTCTCTGACACAAAACCTTTATGCGCGAGAGGCCTCAGCCAACAACCACCACAACTCGCTCAGCGCGGTTGGTATGGTCGAGGCGATCGAGGACTGGCTGTTCATTGACGCCACGGGAAACATCTCGCAGCAGTATCTGACTGCGCTCGGGACTGTCTCACCGAGTAGCGGGAACGTCAACACCAACCAGACGGAAACCTCGACCTATGCGCTGTCGCCGTATGTCCGAGGGCAGATCTTCTCATCGATGGACTATCTGCTGCGCTACAGGGCAGGCATCAGCCGCTCGCAATCTGGTCAGGGCGACCTCGACTCCAGCGAGTGGCAAGGGAAGCTGTCGGGTAATACGCGCTGGGGAGCTCTCGGTTGGGCGATCGACGCCAGCCGTACGAGCACAGACTACGACAGAGGCAGAGATCTCGACGCCACACGCTATGCCTTGACGCTACTCTACCGGATCAACCCCCAGTGGCAGGTCTGGCTGAGCAATGGCAGGGAAACAAACAACTACGTCAGTTTGCAGCAGGAGAGCAACAGTACCGGCAGCTACGGTCTTGTGTGGACACCCGACCCTCGAACGAAGCTTTCGGCGAGCAAGACCAGGCGCTTTTTCGGCGACGGGTACGCCGTCGACTTCAGTCATCGCATGCCTCGCTCGCAGTGGACCTACAGCGCGACGCGGGATGTGTCCTTTCAGCCGTCCGGCGCGGCCACGACTGGGATCGGTTCCAACTACGATGCCGTCTATTCGCTCATCGCCGCCAATAACCCCGGGCTTTCACGCGAGGCCATCGCTGCGCAGGTTGTCCAGTTCCTGCAGAGCCGGGGGCTGCCGGTAGACGGCACCGTCGTCAATGGCTACCTCACGAATACGGCGCTTCTTCAGAAGCGGCAGCAATTGTCGGTGGTGCTGCTGGGCGCGCGCAACACGGTGACTCTGACGGCCAGTGAGAGCGAGCAACAACCTTTGGGCGCGGTCAACGGAGTGAGCGGAGGTTTCTCGACGCCCGACCGGACTCGGCAGCAAGGAGTCGGTGTCAGTTGGGGACATCAGTTGTCGGGGCTGTCGTCGTTGTCCGCCCTGCTGAACCAGCAACGCAGCACGAGTTTTGCAGCCGGCTCGCCGCAGACCAAGACGCAGGGTGCATATCTGCTTCTGACGACGCGGGTGTCGCCGAAGACGAACGCGAGTGTCGGTGTGCGCCGGGTGGTTGCCACCGGCGTCGGCGGCTACACGGAGAATGCGCTGACCGGCGCACTCTCGCACAGTTTCTGATTGTCTGCCATGTACGAATCCTATTACGGCTTGACCAGCAAGCCTTTCCAGTTGAATCCGGATCCCTCGTTCTACTACGCCAGCAAGCAGCACCGCCGCGCTATGGCTTATCTCGAGTACGGCCTGAGTCAGAATGAGGGTTTCATTGTGGTCACGGGCGAGGTCGGGGCAGGCAAGACGACGATCGTGCGCGGCCTGCTGAACGATCTGGATCAAACCAAGGTGGTCGCCGGGCAACTCGTCACGACCCAGCTCGGTGCCGAGGACACGCTGCGCATGGTGGCCGCAGCATTCGGTGTACCGACGAAGAACGCCGGCAAGTCCGATATGCTGCTGTCGCTTGAAGCTTACCTGATTGATGTCACACGCCAGGGAAAGAGATGTCTGCTCGTCGTTGACGAGGCACAGAACCTTACGCCACGCGCGGTCGAAGAACTGCGCATGCTGTCGAACTTCCAGTTTGGCACGCAGGCCCTGCTGCAGAGCTTCTTGATTGGCCAGCCGGAATTCCGCAAGATCATGCAAAGCCAGGAAATGCTCCAGTTGCGCCAGCGCGTCATTGCTGCATGCCACATTGGGCCAATGGACCGCGAGGAAACCCAGGCCTATATCGAGCATCGGCTTCGCTGCGCCGGATCAACCGGCTTGCCGCGCTTCGACAGCGAGGCTTTCGACGCCATCTTCCAGGCCAGCGGCGGCGTGCCCCGGCGTATCAATGCGCACTGCGATCGTCTACTCCTCTCCGGCTACCTGAATGGAAAGAGCGAATTCGTGCGCGCGGATGTCGAAGACGTTGCGCGGGAAATCAAGGAGGAGACACAGTCCAGCGTGCCGCTTACGGCAGCGCAAGCCATCGACCGGGAGCACGCCGGGACGAGTCTGCAATTGACCGACAGCAGTGTTCTCGATGTCGATCTGTCGCGCCTTTCGCTCGATGCAAGCACTGCGGATCAAGCTTCGCGCGTCATCGCCGACATGAAGAGCGGGCAGGCCGAGCAACGAATGATTCGCATCGAGCGCGGCATTCTCCGCCTTGAACGCAACAACGCAGCGCTTCTTTCCCTGCTCCAGCAGCTCATCGACGCTGTCCGGACAAGACAACAATAGGCCGAAAGGAAGCCCTCCCGTGACAGACAAGCAATGGCCCGCCGACTTGGGCCCGGTGGCCTGTATCGTTGGTGCGCGGCCGAACTTCATGAAAATGGCGCCGATTCTGCGCGCCTTCGGGTCGCATCGACCGGCCTTGCCGACACTGTTGGTACACACCGGCCAACACTACGACAGAGACATGAACGATCGGCTCTTCGTCGATCTGCGCCTGCCGCAGCCCGACATCAACCTGGAGGTTGGTTCGGGAACGCACGCCGTGCAGACGGCGGAGGTCATGCGCCGCTTCGAGCCGTTGCTCGACGAGCATCGGCCATCGTGTGTTCTGGTGGTCGGCGATGTCAATTCCACGCTGGCCTGCGCGCTGGTGTGTGCGAAGAAGCACGTTCCCGTCGTTCATGTCGAAGCTGGGCTGCGCAGCCATGACCGCGCGATGCCGGAAGAGATAAACCGGCTATTGACCGACCAGATTGCCGACCGCCTCTACACGACAGAACGCAGCGCGCACGATAATCTGGCGCGCGAAGGCATCCCCGTGGACCGTCAGTCGTTTGTCGGCAACGTCATGATCGACTCGCTGCTGGCCAATCGGCAGTTTGCCCACGCCCCGGAGCAAACACTGGGTCGGGCGGGAGTCGATCCGATGCTTCTCCGCGACGCCCAGGGCTATGGCGTCGTCACCCTGCATCGTCCATCCAACGTCGATCAGGTGGAAACACTCGCGCCGTTGTTGGCCGTGCTGCGCGAGACGTCCGAGCGCATCCCTCTCGTCTGGGCCCTGCATCCGCGTACCCGGGGCAACGTGGAACGGTTCGGCCTTTCTCATCTTCTGGCAAGCCCGCGTATCGTGTTGTTGCCACCCCAGGGCTACCTGGAGATGCTTGGTCTGCTGAGCGGCGCCCGGCTTGTTCTTTCCGATTCCGGCGGTTTGCAGGAGGAAACCACGGCGCTGGGCGTTCCCTGCCTGACCTTGCGTTCCAATACCGAACGGCCGATCACGGTCGACCAGGGAACCAATACGCTTGTCGGAAACGACCCGCAGTCGATTCGACAAGGGGTGGACCAGATTCTGCGCGGTGCCGGCAAGAGCGGTCGCGTTCCCGAGTTCTGGGACGGCCGAGCGGCCGAGCGGATCGCTGCCGATCTGGCGCAGTGGTTGCTCGCCCGGCACACCGCGAGCCAACACTGAGGCAGGCAGCGAGACGACACCGTATGGCCGATCAGCCGATTACCAATGCATTGACGATCGACGTCGAAGACTATTTTCAGGTCTCGGCGCTTGCTCCCTACATCGCGCGCAGCGAGTGGGAAGTCCGCGCGTGTCGAGTCGAAAGAAACGTCGACCGCATTCTGGCGATGCTGGGCGAGAGACAGACCAAGGCGACTTTCTTTACCCTGGGTTGGGTTGCCGAACGCTACCCGCAGCTCGTTCGCCGTATCGTCGGTGAGGGGCACGAGCTGGCAAGCCATGGCTATGGGCACGAACGAGCGAGCGATCTGAGCGAAGCCGAGTTCTCGGCCGATGTGACGTCTGCCAAGAGGCTGCTTGAAGACATCTCGGGCCAGGAGGTCAAAGGCTACAGAGCGCCGAGTTTTTCGATCGGCGAGAACAACCTCTGGGCGTTCGATTGCCTCGAACGAGCCGGTTATCGCTACAGCTCGAGCATTTACCCCATTCGGCACGATCACTACGGCATGCCGGATGCGCCACGCTTCGCTCATCGGGTACGCTCCGGACTGATCGAGTTGCCGGTGACGACGGCCCGTTTTTTTGCCCGCAACTGGCCGGCCAGCGGCGGCGGTTATTTCCGTCTGCTGCCGTATGCGTTCTCGCGATGGCTGTTGCGGCGGGTCAACGAAGCTGACCGACAGCCTGCAATCTTCTACTTCCATCCATGGGAAATCGATGTGCAACAGCCGCGGATTGCCGGCGCCGATGTGAAGACGAGGTTTCGACACTACGTCAACCTGCAGCATACGGAAGGCCGGCTGCGGCGACTGATGGCGGATTTTCACTGGGGAAGGGTAGACAGGGTGTTTCTCCCTGCCGACACGGTGACGCGGGTAGCAGGCAGATGACAGGCATGGAGAAATCTGGCGACCTTGCTGCTGCACTTGCGCCGCTGCGCATCAGGAGGCTGAGTGCAGAGGATGCAGCAGCTGTCGCGCGCTGGGATGCGTTCGTTGACGCGTGTCCGGAGGCGACTTTCTTTCACAAGGCCGGCTGGCAGCGTATCGTTGGCGAAGTCTTCAAACACCGGACGCATTTTCTCTATGCCGAGCGCGCCGGCGTCATCGAAGGTATTCTGCCTTTGGCGCAGGTGAAGAGTCTCCTGTTCGGGAACTCGCTCGTCTCGCTACCGTTTGCCATGTATGGCGGGGTCGCTGCGCTCAGCCGGGATGCGCTGGATCTGCTTGAGCAGGAAGCGCAGACCATGGCCCGCACCCTGCGCGTTGACCACCTGGAAATTCGCAATGTCACGCAGCGTCATGCGGAATGGCCAGCGCAGAGTCTCTATGTGAGATTCCGCAAGGAGATGGCACCGGAGGTCGAAGCAAACATGCTGGCCATTCCCCGCAAGCAGCGCGCCATGGTCCGTAAAGGAATCAAGAACGGCTTGCGCAGCGAGATCGATAGCGATGTCGATCGCTTCTTTGCCCTCTACGCGGACAACGTCCACCGGCATGGCACCCCGGCATTCCCGCGGCGATACTTTGCAGCACTGCGACAAGTGTTCGGTGCGGACTGTGAGGTGCTCACGGTTGTTGACGCGATGGAGCGGCCACTGAGTAGCGTCTTGAGCTTCTATTTCCGTGACGAAGTCTTGCCGTATTCGGCTGGCGATGATTTGTCCGCCCGTGAACTTGCGGCAAACGATTTCAAGTACTGGGAGCTGATGCGGCGCGCCTGCCAGCGTGGCTTGAAGTTTTTCGACTACGGGCGCAGCAAGCAGGGCACCGGCTCCTTCGCTTTCAAGAAGAATTGGGGTTTTCAACCCCAGCCACTCCATTACGAGTACTGCCTCTATCGCCGCCAATCGATCCCGCAAAACAACCCATCGAACGCCAAGTACCGGCTGCTCATCGAGGCCTGGCGGCGAATGCCGATTGGCCTGGCCAACCGGCTCGGCCCGTTCATCGTGCGCAACCTTGGTTGACCGGCGATTGCGCGACGGTGAATGCCGCAAGTGAGCGCGAGCGAGGACCTTCGGCCGGGTCAGATCAACGAGAGCCAAACCATGAACCACATCGCTTCAACTCCGGCAGTGCACGCCGATGATCATCGGTGGCCGCTCGCCTTGTCTGCGCTTGGCCTTGCCTTGCTCATGATTGTGCTCCTTTTTCGCGAGACGTTTCTCTCCATGGCGACGATCTGGGCACGCTCGGACACCTACGCACATGGGTTCATCGTCCTGCCGATCACGCTCTGGCTGGTCTGGCGAAAGCGTTCGGAGATTGCGCCGCTCGTGCCCCAACCCGGTTATGCCGCACTGCTGCTGCTGGCGGGCGTCGGGTCCTGCTGGCTGCTTGGCGACCTTGCCGCGGTTAACGCATTGACCCAGTTTGCTTTTGTCTGGATGCTCGTGTTGGCCGTTCCTGCCGTCCTCGGATGGCAGGTTGCACGCCAGGTTGCCTTTCCGCTGCTGTTTCTTTTCTTCGCCGTGCCGTTTGGTGATTTTGCCATGCCGAAGCTGATGGACTGGACGGCAGCCGCCACGATTTTCGGTTTGCGCCTGACCGGCATACCGGTGCATGCCGAAGGTCTGCGTTTTGTTATTCCAACCGGGAGCTGGTCGGTCGTCGAGGCGTGCAGCGGTGTGCGTTACCTCATTGCGTCAATCACCGTCGGTACCTTGTTCGCCTACCTGACTTATCAATCGTTGCAGAGGCGGCTCGTCTTTGTGATGGCCTCGATTCTTGTCCCGGTGGTCGCCAACTGGCTGCGTGCCTATATGATTGTCATGATCGGCCATTTGTCGAGCAACAAACTGGCGGTCGGGGTAGACCATGTCGTTTACGGCTGGGTTTTCTTCGGGCTGGTCATGATGGCGATGTTCTGGGTCGGTGGACGCTGGCACGAGGACCATCTGCCACGCCCGGTGAGCCAGCCGCCGGCTCTGCCAAGACGCGGCGCGACAAGCGTTTCGGTCTTGCTGATCGGGGCGCTGGCAACCGTGCTCGTTTCGGCGATCGGACCCCTCGCCAAGCAGCAGCTTGCAGACAGTCGCTCGGCCCCGCTAAGTCAGCTTGCGCCGCTCGCAACAATTCCCGGCTGGCGGCCCATGCCGCAGGGTATTGGAAGCTGGCAGCCCAGTTTTTCGGGCGCCAACGCGACAATGCAAATGGCTTTCGAGAAGGACGGCCGGGTTGCCGGGCTGTTCGTCGGCTACTATCGTCATCAGGACAGCCAGCGCAAGCTGGTCACCTCGACCAATGCCCTGGTGCGCAGTGACGATCCGTTCTGGGCCCGATCGGCAGGGGGTGTGCGTCACATCGCCTTCGACAGCCAGGATCTCAAGGTTCGCTCGGCGCAGCTGCGTGGAGTTGGACGACAGAACTTGGCCGTGTGGCAATGGTACTGGGTTGACGGACAGTGGACGGCGAGCGATTCTCTGGCCAAGGCTTACATGGCGCGCGCGCGCCTGACCGGAAAAGGCGATGACTCGGCCGTCGTGATTCTCTACGCGGCGCAAGAGCAGGGGGTCGAGGCGCAGGCAATACTCGAAGACTTCGCCGCTGCTGCCGGGGTCGCCATCAAGGATGCGTTGCGACAGACGGCGGAAAGCCGATGACCGACATGAAGAACGATCCGCGTCCGCTGATCGCCCATGTCGTTTTTCGCTTCGATGTTGGCGGCCTTGAGAACGGTGTCGTCAATCTGCTCAATCGCCTGCCGACTGAGGCGTATCGGCATGTCATCATATCCTTGACCGACATTACCGATTTCCGCAAGCGCATCGCACGACACGACGTGCAGTTCATCGCCCTGGAGAAGGCGCCCGGACACACGTTGTGGCTCTATCCACGCCTCTACAGGCTGTTCAAGGAACTGCAGCCGGCCATCGTGCACAGTCGCAACCTGGCGGCGCTCGAGGTCGTCATTCCCGCCTGGCTGTCTGGCGTCCCGGTGCGCATCCACGGCGAACATGGACGCGATGTCGGCGATCTCGACGGATCCAGCCGCAAGTACCGTTGGCTGCGTCGCTGTTACCGGCCCTTCGTGACAAAATACATCGCCCTGTCGCGCGATCTCGAAGACTATCTCGTCGCCTGTGTGGGCGTTTCGTCACGCAAGGTCGAGCAGATTTACAATGGGGTCGATATAATGCGCTTCCATCCGGCGACGACGCGCCCAACGCCGGCCGGCTGTCCGTTTGTTGATCCGCGTTTGTGGCTGATCGGCAGCGTCGGACGTATGCAGGTGGTGAAGAATCAGACGGACTTGGCGCGCGCTTTTGTGCGCACCCTGCAAGCACGCCCGGCCCTTGTGGACCGCTTGCGGCTGGTGATCGTGGGCGAAGGGCCGTTGCGCGCCGAGGCGCAGGCACTGCTCGCGCAAGCCGGGTTTGCCGCATACGCGTGGTTGCCCGGTGCGCGCGACGATGTGCCCGAGATTCTGCGCGGCCTGGATTGTTTCGTCTTGCCATCTCTGGCGGAGGGTGTATCCAACACCATCCTGGAAGCGATGGCGAGCGGCTTGCCGGTGGTTGCCACCGATGTCGGCGGCAACCGCGAGTTGATCGACGATGGGCGTACCGGAGAGGTCGTGCAGGCGGGCGATGTTGAGGCCATGGCGGAAAGGATCGCCGCCTACGCCGAGAACCCCCGGCGGGCACGCGCTGCGGGGCTGGCTGGACGGGCTTTGGTCGAGCGCCAGTTCAGCCTGGAAACGATGAGCGAAAGGTACCTGGCGCTCTATGACCGCCAGTTGTGCGCGCTGTCGGGCCGGCGACCATGACGCCGCCTTTTGCAACCTCTGAGAGCTAAGGCATGTGTGGAATTACAGGGATTTTTGATGTGCGTGGGCGACGCGAACCCGACCGTGTCGTGCTTGCGCGCATGAACGAATCGCAGCACCACCGCGGCCCTGATGAAGGAGGGATGCACGTCGAGCCCGGTCTTGGCCTCGGCCATCGTCGCCTTTCGATCATCGACCTGACGACCGGCCAGCAGCCGCTCTACAACGAAGACCAGAGTGTGTGCGTGGTCTTCAACGGCGAGATCTACAACTATCAGGAACTCATCCCGGAGTTGCTCTCGCTCGGCCATGTGTTCCACACGCGCAGCGACACGGAAGTCATCGTGCATGCTTGGGAGGCGTGGGGTGAGGCGTGTGTGCAGCGCTTTCGCGGCATGTTTGCCTTTGCCCTGTGGGACCGCAATCGGGAAACGCTTTTTCTTGCGCGTGACCGTCTGGCGGTCAAACCGCTCCATTACGCACTGCTCCCCGACGGTTGGTTTCTCTTTGGTTCGGAGCTGAAGTCGCTGCTCGCCCATGGTGGCCTGCGGCGCGAAATCGATCCGCTGGCCGTCGAAGAGTACTTTGCCCTTGGCTATGTGGCAGAGCCGCGAACGATTTTTCGGCAAGCGAGAAAGCTGCCGCCGGGTCACACGCTGACACTTCGTCGGGGTCAGCCGCCGGCGGCGGAGCCGAAAGCCTACTGGGACCTCCGCTTCAGCCTGCATCAATCGCTGTCGCTCGAAGATGCTTGCGGCGAATTAAACGAAAGACTGCGCGAATCGGTTCGTCTGCGCATGATTTCTGAAGTGCCGCTGGGTGCGTTTCTCTCCGGCGGCGTCGATTCCAGTGCTGTCGTTGCCCTGATGGCCGGACTGTCATCTGCCCCGGTGAATACCTGTTCGATTGCCTTCGACGACCCTGCTTTCGACGAAGCGAGGTTCGCCAAGAGGGTCGCCGATCGCTATCTGACCAATCACCACTCGGAAATGGTCGCCAGCGACGATTTTGATCTGGTGGACACGCTGGCGCGGCTCTACGATGAGCCCTACGCCGATAGTTCAGCGATTCCCACTTACCGCGTCTGCCAGCTGGCACGCCGGCATGTCACCGTGGCGCTTTCCGGTGACGGCGGCGACGAGACCTTCGGCGGCTATCGCCGCTACCGTCTGCACCTGATGGAAGAGCGCATGCGCTCGGCCCTGCCGCTCACGTTGCGGCGGCCGTTGTTTGGTCTGCTTGGCCGGATGTACCCGAAAGCGGACTGGGCACCAAGGGTATTTCGCGCCAAGACGACCTTTGAGGGCATGGCGAGAACGGCCGTCGAAGCGTACTTTCATTCGGTCTCGATTCTGCGTGCCCCGATGCGCAGACAACTGTTCACTGACCGTTTTCGGCAACAGCTCGCTGGCTACACGGCCGAGGAAGTGTTCCGCAGTCATGCGTTGCGGGCCGCTACCGATGATCCTCTGGCATTGATCCAATACCTCGACCTGAAGACCTATCTGGTGGGCGACATCAACACAAAAGTCGATCGGGCCAGCATGGCCCACTCACTGGAAGTTCGCGAGCCGCTGATGGACCACGAGTTGGTCGAGTGGATGGCGACGCTACCCTCCTCGCTCAAGGTGCGTGGTCAGGAAGGAAAATTCCTCCTGAAAAAAGCGATGGAGTCCAGTCTGCCGGAGGACGTACTGTATCGTCCAAAGATGGGCTTTGCCGTGCCGCTGGCGCGCTGGTTTCGCGGTCCACTCAAACAGCGGATTCGCCAGGCCGTACTCGGCCCCCGCCTGGCCGAGACGGGTTGGTTCAATCAGGACTACCTGCGCCAGCTTGTCGATGCGCATCAGTCGGGGGCGGCCGATCACAGCGCACCGCTGTGGACGGTGCTCATGTTCGAAGCCTTTCTGCGCAATGTTCTCGACCCGACAGCAGCAACTACCACAAGCCGCGCCGACGAGAATGCTGCGCTCTGAGATGACCGGCTCCGTCCTCAGATGAGTAATGTCCTCTTTCTCGTGCATCGCCTTCCCTATCCACCAAACAAGGGGGACAAGGTCCGCTCGTACCACCTTCTCAAGCATCTGGCGGCGCACCACCGTGTCTTCCTGGGCACGTTCATCGACGACCCGGAGGACGAGATTCATGTCGACACGCTGCGCGGCTATTGCGCCGACCTGCATGTTGCCCGCCTTACCCCAACGCGAGCAAGAGTACTCAGTTTGACCGGCCTGCTCGATCACCAGGCACTGAGCATTCCCTACTACAGGAACCCTGGGCTGCAGGCGTGGGTCGACCGTACCGTACGCGAACAGAGAATCGACGTCGTGGTCATCTTTTCATCGGTCATGGCACGTTTTGTCGACAAGCTGCCGAATGTGGCCACTCTGGTCGATTTCGTCGACGTCGACTCGCACAAATGGACGCAATACTCGGCGCGCCACCGCTGGCCGATGTCCTGGCTCTACCGGCGCGAAGGCGAGCGCCTGCTGGCCTTCGAGCGTGCCGTCGCCGCCCGTTCAGCGCGCTCCTTCTTTGTCACGCAAGCTGAAGTCGATTTGTTCGCCAGCCTGGCGCCGGAGTGCGCAGGACGAATCGAAGCGATGTGCAACGGCGTGGACGCCGACTATTTCTCGCCCAGTCACGAACTCCCGTCACCGTTTGATGCCGACGACCTCCCGGTTGTCTTTACCGGCGCGATGGACTACTGGCCGAATGTCGACGCGGCAACCTGGTTCGCCAACGAAGCGCTGCCGCTCCTTGTTCGTGCGTGGCCGCGGCTGCGCTTCTTCATCGTCGGGCGAAGCCCGACACCCGCCGTGCAAGGCCTTGCCAGCAGCCGGATCGTCGTCACCGGAACCGTTCCCGACGTGCGCCCCTATCTGCGCCATGCGGCGGTCGTCGTCGCTCCCTTGCGTCTGGCGCGCGGTGTGCAGAACAAGATACTTGAAGCCATGTCCATGGGCTTGCCGGTCATCGCCTCGCAGGAATGTGCCTCCCCGATCGATGCCGTCCCCGAGCGTGACTTCCTGACCGCGGGCAGCATCGACGAGTTCATTGCTCAGGTCAGCACTCTGTTGCGCGAACCCGAGCGCGCCGCCGCGCTTGGTGCGGCTGGGCGAACGCGGGTCGTCGAGCACTATAGCTGGGACGCCCACTTGTCGGCCATCGACCGTCATCTTGCGCTGCGCACAACCAAGGAATCGATCTGATGGGCCTGCGCATTCTGCACATCCTTGATCATTCGATACCGTTGCACAGTGGCTATTCGTTTCGCACGCTGTCGATCTTGCGCGAGCAGCGCAAGCTGGGTTGGCAAACGTTTCACCTGACGACGCCGCGGCATCTGGCTGCTCATTCGCTGGAGGAGGAGATCGATGGCTGGCACTTCTTCCGTACACCGGTCAGCGGGTCCGGCGGCAGGCATTTGCCTGGCCTGAATGAAATCGCGCTGATGCGCCACGTCGAGAAGCGTCTGCTGGAGGTAGCGAAAGTCGTCAGGCCGCATATCCTGCATGCGCATTCACCCGTGCTTAACGCCATTCCCGCTTTGCGCGCCGGCCGGCGGCTGGGTCTTCCGGTCGCTTACGAGGTGCGCGCCTTCTGGGAAGACGCGGCAGTGGACCACGGTACGACAACTGAAGGAAGCCTGCGCTACCGTTTGACGCGCCTGCTGGAAACGCAGGCACTCAAACGCGCGGATCCGGTGTTCACGATTTGTGAAGGACTGCGCAGCGACATCGTGCAGAGGGGGATCCCCGCCGAGAAGGTAACCGTCATCCCGAACGCCGTGGATATCGATTCTTTCTTCTGCGGCAGACAGGCAGACGAAATGCTCAAGAGCAAGCTTGGCCTGAGCGGGGCGACGGTCCTCGGTTTCATCGGGTCATTCTATGCTTACGAGGGATTGGACCTGCTGATCGATGCCTTGCCCGGCATCCTGCGCCAGCGACCGGAGGTACGCATCCTTCTGGTCGGCGGCGGACCACAGGAGGCGGCACTGAAGCAACAGGTCAGTCGTCTCGCTCTCGAGGCGAAGGTCGTTATTGCCGGGCGGGTGCCGCACAGCGAAGTCCAGCGCTACTACGACCTGGTCGATGTCCTGGCTTATCCGAGACATTCCATGCGCCTGACCGATCTCGTCACACCGCTCAAGCCGCTCGAGGCTATGGCGCAGGGGCGCCTGCTGGTAGCCTCGGATGTCGGTGGTCACCGTGAACTGATTCGGCACGGCGAAACCGGAATTCTTTTCCGGGCGGGGAGCGGGGAGGCCCTGGCAGACGCCGTCCTGCAACTCCTGACACAACGCGAACGCTGGCCGGCGCTGCGCGCTGCCGGGCGGCGCTTCGTCGAGAACGAACGCAACTGGACGGTCAGCGTGGCGCGCTACGCGCAGGCCTACGCGCGAGTCGTCGCGCACGGAGCTGGCTGATGCCATCATCCGGGCACAGGATCAGCACGCTTCTCTTGTCGACGAATGCTTGACCTGTTCTCGACAATCATCAGGCGCCTCGGGCGCGACGGTGGCCCCAGCGGCTGCCGACGCGACCACAGCGATGGCGAAGGCGTCTGATGCGCGATCTCTTGCTTTCGGCAATCGTCTTCGGTGCCTTGCCGCTGATTCTCTATCGCCCACACATCGGCGCCCTGATGTGGGTGTGGATCGGCATGATGAATCCGCACCTGCTCACGTTCGGCTTCGCCAGCCGTATCCCTTTTGCCCAAGTGGTTGGTATTGCGACCCTCGTTGGCCTGGTTTTTACCCGCCGTAGGCAACCGTTTCCGCTCAACACGATCACGGCCCTGCTGATTTCGTTCTTTCTCTGGATGTGCGTGACGAGGATGTTCGCGCTTAACACGGACGACGTGGTTAACGAAATGTGGGGACGCGTGTTCAAGATTCAGCTGATGCTCTGGGTGACCTTGATGCTGATCGACGGTCGCAAACAGATCGAGCAGCTGATCTGGGTGATCGGTATCTCGCTCGGTTTTTACGGCGTCAAGGGCGGCGTCTTCACCGCGCTGACCGGCGGGGCGCATCGCGTCTGGGGACCACAGGGCTCCTTCATCGGCGGGAATAACGAGATTGCTTTGGCGCTGGTGATCCTGATCCCTCTACTGTACTACTTGTGGTCAACTCGTACGAACCGCTGGCTGCGCTATGGGCTCCTTTTTGCCATCTGCACTTGCGCCTTGGCGGCTCTCGGCAGCCATTCGCGCGGCGCTCTTCTGTCGGTCATCGCGATGGTGGCGTTCCTGGTCCTGAAGAGCGGTCGGCAGTTCTCGCTGTTTCTCCTTGTCCTGGTTCTTTCGGTCGTTCTGCTTTCCTTGATGCCGGAAAGCTGGTGGGCCCGAATGGAAACCATCGAGACCTACCAGGACGACGGATCCGCGATGGCTCGGCTCCACACCTGGCGAATGATCTGGACTCTGGCGCTCGATCGCCCCATCATCGGAGCGGGCTTTGATCTCGCCAATCCGTTGCTGTACCAGCTCTACGCCGAGAATAAGGAGGTGACCGCCCACGCTGCACACAGCATCTATTTCCAGGCCCTGGGCGAGCACGGCTTCGTCGGCCTTGCGCTGTACCTATGCCTCGGCTACGCTACCTGGCGGCAAGCGACGAAACTCGCCCGGACGACGGGCAACGCTGCCACCGATGCCTGGGTGCCGCTCCTCATGCGCATGGTCCAGACGAGCATGATCGGCTTTGCTGTCGGTGGTGCATTCCTGGGCTTGCTGCATTTCGACCTGCCTTACTATCTTATCGGGCTGGTTGTCCTGACCGAGCGCGAGGTGCGCGTCGCGGCGGCAAGGCCTTCCACTTCCAGCCTGAACCATGATGGAGATCCGCTCACATGAGAGCATTCCTCACCTCCTTCCTGCCCCGCCAATCAGGAACCCGCGCTGCTCGTGCTGCGTGGCGCGTCACCCGTCCGGTCGTATACGGAGCAACAGTCGTCCAATTGCTCGTCGGCGCGTGCGCTCATGCGGACACACAGAACGACATGACGAAGGAAGAGTACGCCCTGCTACCCGAGTTTTGCCATCACAAGGCCTGGGTCTGGGCCCAGAACATGAACCCGCCGCGCTCGGAGAAGTGGGAGAACTACTTCGGCAAGGATTTCTTGCCGGTACACCACTACTGCTGGGGTCTCG
>WBZP01002808.1_pt1 | contig 19629 bp, 4 predicted proteins | sample 5204301 | NCBI WGS metagenome assembly WBZP01 (sample SAMN12412401, study PRJNA552823) | activated sludge metagenome | isolation source: activated sludge from nitrification reactor of wastewater treatment plant... | place: USA: Pennsylvania | collected 2017 | reverse complement strand
AACCGCCCAGCGTTTGCAGGCTCTCGGTCAGCTTCGCGTACGCCGTCTCCGAGCCGAAGCCCTTGACGATCGGCAGCAGCAGGTCATTGACCTTGAACGCGAGATCGGCGTCGATGCCGTGGACGGCGTCGGCCGCGATCTCGTCCTGGAACGACGCGGTGTACAGGTACAGCGCGCGCATGCCCTCGGCGTAGGCCTTCTGCGTCATCAGGCTGCGGCGTACATCGGGATGATGGGTGATGGTGACGCGCGGTGCGGTCTTGTCCATCATCTGGGTCATGTCGGCACCCTGGACACGGCTCTTGGCGTACTCGAGTGCGTTGAGGTAACCGGTCGACAGCGTGGCGATGGCCTTGGTGCCCACCATCATTCGGGCCTGCTCGATCACGTCGAACATCTGCGCGATGCCGTTGTGAACCTCACCGACCAGCCAGCCCTGGGCGGGAATCCCGTGCTGGCCGAAGGTCAGCTCGCAGGTGGCCGAGACCTTCAGGCCCATCTTGTGCTCGACGTTGGTGACGAATGCGCCGTTGCGCTCACCGAGCTCGCCGGTCTCGTGGTCGAAGTGGAACTTCGGGACGAAGAACAGCGACAGGCCCTTGGTGCCCGGGCCGGCGCCCTCGGGGCGGGCGAGCACCAGATGGAAGATGTTCTCGAACAGGTCGTCGGAATCGGCGGAGGTGATGAACCGCTTGACGCCGTCGATGTGCCAGCTGCCGTCGGGCTGCTGGGTGGCCTTGGTCCGGCCGGCGCCGACGTCGGACCCGGCGTCGGGCTCGGTCAGCACCATGGTGGCGCCCCAGTTGCGCTCGGAACAGATGACGGCCCACTTCTTCTGCTCATCGGTGCCGTTGTTGTAGAAGATGTTGGCCAGCCCGGCGCCCATCGCGTACATGTAGACCGCGGGGTTGGCGCCGAGGATGTGCTCGACCATCGCCCACTGCAGGGACCGGGGAACCGGCGTGCCGCCGAGTACCTCGTCCTGGCCCACCTTGTCCCAGCCGTTGTCGAGGATCGCGCGGACCGACTTCTTGAAGCTCTCCGGGAGTGTGACGGTGTGGGTCTCGGGATCGAACACCGGCGGGTTGCGGTCGCCGTCGCTGAACGACTCGGCGACGGGGCCCTCCGCCAGGCGGGCCATCTCGCTGAGCATTTCGCGGGCCGTGTCGACGTCCAGGTCGGCGAACTTGCCCTGGCCGAACGCCTTGTCGATGCCCAATACCTCGAACAGGTTGAATTCCTGGTCACGCACGTTGGACTTGTAGTGGCTCACGGACTTCCTCCTCGATGAGACTGCCACCTGAATTGATGGGTTGGTTGGGTACTCCACGACCGAATCGAAGACGGATCGAGATAAGTTACCCACCAGTAACCTGGGGCCAACTATACCGGCCAGTAACTTGAACGCAAGTCCATGACGGCGAATTCATCCGTCGTTCTACCGACCGGTGGGTTTGGCGGGAGAAACCACAGCCAAAACCCCCGGTCGGTCGCTGTTGCGCAGGCTAAACCGTTACGGAGATCACACCCGACACGCCGGGGTGGAACCGGTCAACGCGGGATCAGTCGGAGGATTCGGCGCCCTGCTCGCCGGGTTCAGCGAGCGGTGTTGTTCCGCGAGCGGGAGGCCCGGCGACATCGGACTCCTCGGGTTCGGCGGGGGTTTCCGGCGGGGACTCCGCCTCGGTTTCCCCGGCCGCGTCCGGCAGTTGAGCCACCAGATATTCGGCGAGGCCACCGATCGTCGGATAGTCGAACACCGCCGTCGCGTTGATCGTGAACGCACCACCGAACTGACTGTGTAACCGGTTGCGCAGTTCGATCGCCATCAGGGAATCGGTCCCGAGGTCCAGGAACCGGCTGGTCGCGGCGGGCGGTTGGGCCAACCGCAGGAAGTGCTGCACCTCCTGCTGCAGGAACTCGGTCACGAAGGCGGCGCGCTGTGGCACCGGGATCTCCTGCAACTGCTTCAGCAACTCGCTGTCGCCGATGACCTCACCGGCGGCCCGGGGCAGCACCAGGTCCAGGATCGGCGGCCGGGACGCGCCCAACAGTTTCGCGGCCCGCTGCCAGTTGGCGTTGATGACGGTGGCCTGCCCGGTTCCGTTGGCCACGACGGCGGCCAGCGCGCTGAGCGCCGCCGACGGTTCCAGCGGAATCAGGCCCTGCGCGCCGAGATTGGCGCGTGCCGCATCCGAGGAGGCCATCCCACCGTCGGCCCAGGGGCCGAAGTTGATGCCGGTGGCCGGCAGGCCCGCTGCCCGGCGCCGGGCGACCAGGCCGTCGAGCAGTGCATTCGCCGTCGAGTAGTTGGCCTGGCCGGGGGAGCCGAAGACGCTGGACACCGACGAGGACACGATGAAGAAGTCCAGATCGTCGTCCTTGGTCAGGCGGTCCAGGTACTGGGCACCGAATGCCTTGGGTACCAACGTCGTCCGGAATCGATCGACACTCTGCTGGGCCAACAGCGCGTCGTCGAGGACGCCGGCCAGATGCACGATGCCCGCCAGGGGCGGCAGCTCGGCACGAATCCGGTCCAGCAGCGCGGCGACCTCGGGCTCGTCGCCGACGTCGGCGCCGAACACATGGATGCGGCACCGGTACCGATCGGTGATCTCGGCGATGGCCTGCGCGGCCTCGGCATCGGGGGCACGCCGACTGGTCAGAACAATGTCCCCGGCGCCGAGTTGGGCCAGGTGCGACGCCGTGTGCAGACCGATGGCGCCGAGTCCGCCGGTGATCAGATAGGTCCGATCGGGTTGGGGGGTCAGCGGTTTCGGGATCTGCAGGACGATCTTGCCGATGTGCCGCGCCTGCTGCATGCGGCGGAACGCCGCACGGGCCTCGGTCAGCGGGTAGATCTCGGCGGGCAGGGGCGCCCAGCAGTTGCCGGGCCCGTCCGCCAGACCGTCGGACACCTCGGTGAGCAGATCGCGGATGCGATCGGGTTCGGTGAACATCACCGTGTCCAATGCCACGATCTCGTAGTCGATATCGGGACGCGCCTGCGCCATCTGCTCGGCGGTCCAGATGTCACGTTTGGCGATCTCGGCGAAACGCCCACCGGGGGCGGTGGCCCGCAGCGTCGCCTCGATGAACCCTTCGCCGGTCAGGGAGTTGAGGACGACATCGACACCCGAGCCGTCCGTGTCGGCCAGTATCTGGTCGGCGAAATCCGTTGTGCGCGAGTCATAGACGTACTTCACGCCCAGCTTGCGCAGCGTGTCGCGCTTGAACGTGCTGGCCGTCGCGAACACGGTGGCGCCGTGCTGCTGTGCCATCTGGATCGCGGCCAGGCCCACCCCGCCGCTGGCGGCGTGGATCAGTACCCTGTCGCCCGGCTTCAGCTGCGCCCAATCGAACGCCAGCCGCACCGTCAGCGCCGCAGCGGGAATAGTGGCAGCCTCGACCGCGCTGATCCCGTCCGGGATCGGCGCCAGGAACTGGGCCGGAACGTTGAACCGGCTGGCGAACGCACCCTGCATGGAGCCGTAGACGCGTTGGCCCACTTCGACTCCCGTGACGCCGTCGCCCAACTGGGTGACGACGCCGGCGAAGTCGCCGCCGATCGGCCCCGGATCGCCGGGGTAGAGGCCCAGGACGTTGAGCACGTCGCGGAAGTTCAGCCCGGCCGCGTCGACCCGCACCTGCACATAGCCCTCGGCGGGCGGTGCCACCTCGGTCTCGGTCAGGCGCAGGTTGTCGATGGCGCCACGTTCGGTCGGGGCCAGCACGAAGTCCGGCGTCCGGGGCACCGTGAGGTGGCCGCTGCGGGCCCATGGCAGTAGTCGGGAGGCTAGCATTTTCCCTTGGCGCACAGCCAGTTCGGGCTCGTCGACGGGAGCGCCGAGGAGGACGGCCAGCGCGCGGGCGGCCTCCGGCGAGCCGTCGGTGTCGACCAGCCGGCTGCGCATCGCGGGTTCCTCGTTGCCGATGGTGCGCCCGAGGCCCCACAGGGCCGCCTGGACCGGGTCGACGGGCTCACCGGACTCGGTGGCCACCGCGCGTTCGGTCACGATCCACAGGCCGCCGGGCAGTTTCACCTGACCGCCCTGCACGGTGTGCACGGCGCTGAGCAGGTTGGCCACCTCGGCCTCGAGTCGCGCGGCCGCGGCGGTGGTGGACTCGCCGGGTGACGCCCCGGCGGCCCGCCACACGACCCCGGCGAAGCCCATGCCGCGCTGCTGCGCGTCCGTCAGCACCTGGCCCAGGAGTTCGGGATCGGCGTTGCGGTCCAGCGGGATGCACCCGGGCACCTGCGCGGCCAGTTCGTCGAACCCGGCGATCAGCCAGGTGCCGCTGAGCGGCGCGGGCGCATCGTCGGGGGCGGCGGTCGCGGGCACCTCGTGCCAGCCCAGGGTGTACAGCAGTCGCGAGGCGTCGCCGCCGAGGCCGCGCAGCAGCGCCTCTCGAGGGGCGCGCTTGACCGTGAACTCGCGGATCCCGCCCAGGAACTGACCGTCCCGGCCGACGAAATCGAGGTCGAACACCTGGGTCTCGCTGTCGAGCGCGCTCTCGTGCCAGCGGGCCCGGCAATAGAACCGCCGGGGCATTTTCTCCCGCAGCAGCACCTGCCCGTAGCGCAGCGGCAGGAACAGATCGTGCACGCCCTGTTCGGCGGCCAGCAGGGCCGGGAACGCCGGGAACGCGACACCGGTGCACAGGTCCAGCAGCACGGGATGCATCGGTTCGGTTCCGAGGTGCTCGGCCAGTTCCTCGCCGACGGTGATGTCGCCGACGGCCTCGCCCTGGCCGAGCCAGAGGGACTTCAGGGAACCCGACCAGTTCGGCCCCCACGCGAGTTCCATGTCGGCGAACGTCTCGAATAGTTCCTGCGGGCGCATCCGCTCCAGACGCTCGACGGCCGTGTCGACCGGGTCCTCGAACTCGATGGGCGCTTCCTCGCCGGTGCCCTGTTCCAGGTTGCCCTCGGCGTTCAGCGACCACTCGGAGTCGGGCACCCCGTACGGCCTGCTGTGCACCTGGAAGCTCGAGCCGCTGCCGTCGGGCAACGGATGCAGCGTCAGCTGCACCTCACGGGAACTCTTCTCGGGCAGGATGATCGGCTCGTAGAAGAAGACATCCTTGACCCGCGCCGGTGGGCCGGCGGCAGCCAGCGCCATGGCTGCGTAGGTGGCACCGGGCACCACCACGGTGCCGTAGATGACGTGGTCGGACAGCCACGGCTGGGTCTTGACGGACAGCCGGCTGGTGTAGACGGAGTCACCGGAGGCCAGATCCTTCGCGGCGCCCAGGATTCCCGACACTGCCGGACCGTCGAGGCTGATGCCGGCCGATCTCGGCCAGAACCGGCGGCGCTGGAACGGATAGGTGGGCAGCTCCAGCTTGTGTGCCGGACGATGTTGCAGCGCAGCGAAATCCGGCTGATGACCGCTGACATAGGCGGCCGCCGTGGCGTCGGCGATCTGGCGCCGGTCCGGAACCCCCTTGCGCAGCGACACGATCGCCCGCGGTGCGGCCAGATGCTCCGGCCAGACCTGCACGGCCGCCCCGGTGAGCACCGGCTGCGGACCGATCTCCATCAGCACCGAGCAGCCCAGCGCGGCCACCGTGCGCACACTCTCCGCGAACTGCACCGGATTGCGCGAATGCCGCCGCCAGTACTGGGCGTCCAGCGGGGTGTCGGCCGTGAGCACGGCGCCGGTGCGATTGCAGACCAACGGCAGCGTGGGCACATCGAACGTCAGTTGTGTTGCGTAGGACTCGAATTCGTCGAGCACGGGATCGAGCAGCTCGGAGTGGAAGGCGTGGCTGGTCTCCAGCCAGGTGCAGCGGATCCCGTCCTCACCGAACCGGTCGACGATCTTTTCGAGGTCCTCGCCGGGACCCGACAACACGGTGTTCGGTCCGTTGTAGGCGGCCACCGACACCCGGGGGAAATCGGTCGTGGCCTCTTCGACCTGCTCGGGATCGGCGAACACGGCCACCATCCGGCCGCCCTCGGGCAGGCTGCCGAACAGCCGGCCGCGTTCGGCGATCAGCCGGGCGCCGTCCTCGAGGCTGAACACCCCGGCGACGCAGGCGGCGGCGTACTGCCCGACGCTGTGGCCCAGTACGACGTCGGGCTGGATGCCCAGTGACTGCCAGAGCCGGGCCAGTCCCATCTCGACGGCGAACAGCGCCGGCTGGGCATACGACGTGTGCCGCAATGACTTTCCGTCGTCGCCGGTGTCCCGGTCGGTGCCGAACAGCACATCCAGCAGTGGCCGCTCCACGATGTCGGCCACCGCGTCGGCGCACTGCCGTACCGTCTCGGCGAAGACCGGCTCGGAGTCGAACAGTTCCCGCGCCATACCCGGGTACTGGCTACCCTGCCCGGTGAACAGCCACGCGGTGGTGGGGCGGTTGGTGTGCTCGCCACGCAGCACCCCGGGGCGCAGCCGGTTCTCGGTCAGGTCGGACAGGGCGTCACGGGCGGACTGGACCGAATCGACCACCAGCGCCGCGCGGTGCTCGAAGTGCGACCGGCCGGTCCCCGCCGTGAAGCACACGTCGGCGAGGTCGGCGTCCGGGTGCGATTCGAGCCAGGTGTCGTAATGCCGGGCCAGCTCGATGAGTGCTTCGGGTGAGCGTGCGGACAGCGCCAGCACATTCACGTCGGCCGGCCCGGCCGTGTCGGTCGGGTCCTCCGTCGGCTCGTCGGCAGTCGCCGGGGCCTCTTCGATCAGCACGTGCGCGTTGGTGCCGGTGAACCCGAAGGAACTGACGCCGGCACGGCGCGGCCGGCCGCTCGGCTCCCACGGAATCGCCTTGTCCACCACCCGAACCGGCAGCGAGTCCCACGGGATGTGCGGTGATGGGGTGTCGAAATGCAGGCTCTGCGGCAGCATTTCATGCTGCAGCGACAACACCACCTTGATCAGGCCGGCGGCGCCGGAGGCCGACTCGGTATGGCCGATGTTCGTCTTCACCGAGCCCATCAGCAGCGGCCGGTCCGCGTCGCGCGCCGCCCCGTACACCGCGCCGGCGGCCTGGACCTCGATGGGATCACCCAGCGGCGTGCCGGTGCCGTGCGCCTCGAGGTAGTCGACGTCGCCGCCCACCAGCCCGGCGCGGGCCAGCGCGGTGGTGATGAGCCGTTGCTGCGCACCACCATTGGGCACCGTCAGGCCGCTGGACGCGCCGTCCTGGTTGACGGCGCTGCCGGGGATCACGGCGCAGATCCGGTCGCCGTCGCGCTGGGCGTCGCTGAGCCGCTTGAGCACCAGGATGCCGCAGCCCTCGCTGCGCACGTAGCCGTCGGCGGAGGCGTCGAAGGTCTTGCACCGTCCCACCGGCGACAGCATCCGGGCCCGCGACGCGGCGATCACCGTCACCGGGGACAGCAGGACGTTGACGCCGCCGGCCACCGCCAGGTCGCAGTCGCCCGACTTGAGCGCCTGGCACGCCTGGTGCACCGCCACCAACGACGAACTGCACGCGGTGTCGACGGCCACGGCCGGCCCCTCGAACCCGAGCGCGAAGGCGACCCGACCGGAGATGGCGTTGAGCGCGTTGCCCGTGATGAAGTACGGCTCGATCTTGTCGATCGGCTCGGCCGAGAGCAGGTGCGCGTACTCGTTGGCGGCCACCCCGACGAACACCCCGCTGCGGCTGCCGCGCAGTGACGAGGGCCCGTACCCGGCCCGCTCGAGGCTTTCCCACACGGTTTCGAGAATCAGTCGCTGCTGCGGTTCGATCCACACCGCCTCGCGCGGGGAGATGCCGAAGAACTCGGGGTCGAAACCGTCTATGCCGTCCAGGAACCCGCCGAAGCGGGTGTAGGTCTTGCCCGGTGTGTCGGGGTCGGGGTCGTAGAACTCGTCGATGTCGAAACGGTCCTCGGGCACCTCGCGGATCGCGTCGACACCCTCGTTGAGGACCTCCCAGAACGCCTCCGGGTCGGGTGCGCCGGGGAATCGGCACGACACGGCCACGATGGCGATCGGCTCGTCGGTGCGGGTGGTGACGGCCGTGGTGAGCGGCGCCCGCGCCGCGGCGGACTGTTCGGCGAGTCCCAGCACATCGTCCAGCAGGTAGTCGGCGACGTCGGACAGCCGGGGGTGGTCCATCGCCAGGGTCACCGGGATCTCGGCGCCGACGCCCGCTTCGATGCGTCGGCGCATCTCGACGGCCATCAGCGAGTCCATGCCGAGGTCGAAGAACCCGGCGTCCTCCCGGATCTCGGTGGGGTCGACGCGGGTGACGTCGGCGACCGCGTTGCGCAAGTGGTCGAGCAGCAGCTTCCGGCGTTGCTGGACCGGGGCGTTGGTGAGCCGTTCCACCAGTTCGGTCTTTCCCGAAGCCGTTGGCGCCGAGACGATTTCGGGTAGCTCGCGTTCGAGCTCGGTCATCAGAGAGCGACGTCCGGTCTGCTGGTAGAGCGGCAGGAAGCGCTCCCAGTCGATCCGGGCGAGCACTCCCTGCGCGGTTCCGTCGGCGGCCATCAGATCGGCCAGGCCGGTCAGCGCGTCGCTCGGCGACAGTGTCTTGATCCCGCGTTCGGCGAGCCGTGCGCGGGACTGTTCGTCGGCCATGCCGGTGGCCCAGGGGCCGAAGTTGACGCTGATGCCGCGGATGCCGCGACCGCGCAGCCGCCAGGTCAGGCCGTCGAGGAAGGCGTTGGCCGCGCCGTAGGCGGTCTGGCCGTATCCGCCCCACACCGATGCGATGGAGGAGGTGCTGACGAAGAAGTCCAACCCGAGATCGGCGGTTGCTTCACTCAAATGCCAAGCACCCCAGACCTTTCCGGCGAGAACCCGGTCGACCTCGGAATCCTCCAGGGCGCCCAGCGGGGTGGTGCCGATCTCACCGGCGGCGTGCACGATCCCGGCCAGCGGCGGCAGTTCGGCGCGCAGGAGATCGAGCAGCCGGGTCACGTCATCGGCGTCCGCGACGTCGGCGGTCACGGCCCGGACGTCGGCGCCATACTGTTCGCGCAGGGCATCGATGCGCTGCTGCACTGCCTCGCCCGGGGCGCGCCGGCTGGTAAGCACCAGATTCCGGGCGCCCCGCGCGGCCAGGTAGCCGGCGATCTCCAGCCCGATCGAGCCCAGCCCGCCGGTCACCAGATATGTTGCGTCACTGCGTAATTGCAGTGGTGTGGAGTTGGCCGGCCCGGTCCGGCGGACCAGTCTGGGGACGTGGACCCCGCCGTCGCGCAGGGCGAACTGGTCCTCCCGGACGGCCGCGTCCTTCGGCGGGGCCAGCACCTGGTCGACGAACTGGGACCACTGGGCGGCGCTGCGGTCGGACAGGTCGGCCAACCCGCCCCAGACCTGTGGCAGCTCGAGGGCGGCCGCTCGGCCGAATCCCCACAGGCAGGTCTGCTCGGGCGACACCGTGTCGGTGTCGGCGATCCGCTGCGCGCCTTGCGTCACCACCCAGATGGGCGCGCGCAGGCCGGCGGCAGCCGTTGCGCGGAACAGTCGCCGGGCGCCGACCAGGACGTGCCGCTGCACCCAGGACAGGGACTGCGTCGACGACTCGGAGCCCTGGGCGGGGTCGGGTGCGCAGGCCAGCACGATCCGTAACGGCTTGCCCTCGGCTGCCTCGTGCAACTGCGCCTCGAGTGCCTCCTCGTCCGCGTCGGTCACGGGCAGGCCGATGACACGGTGCTCGGCGCTCCGTTCGGTCAGCAGCCCGGCCAGCGGGGCCAGCGTCGCGGGGTCACCGACCAGGATCCAGGCCGCGTCGTCGTCGGCGGCCGGGGGAGCAGCGGTGCCGGCCTGCCACCGGATCTCGTAGCGTTCGTCGACGACGGACTGCGCGCTGCGTTGCTGATTGTGTTGTGCAGCAAGGCGTTGCAGCACATCGAGGCTCTGCGGATCGCCGCCGAGCAGTGCGGCCAGCTCGTCGATGCGGCCGTCCTCGAGCAGCCGGACGGTTTCGGTGCGCACACCCATGCGCTGTTGCTGGTTCGGCCGCTCCCGGTTGTCGCGGAACCAGTACTGGCGGCGCTCGAACGGGTAATCGGGCAGGTCGACCTTGTGGCCGGCGGCGACGGCGGCGAAGTCGGGCAGCTGACCCAGCACGTAGGCGTCGGCCAGGGCTTCGGAGATCTGCCGGGCGTCGGCGGTGGTGCGGCGCAGCGACGCGATGGCCTTCGGTGTGGTGGCCGGTTCGGGCCACGCGCGCAGCGCCGCGGCGGTCAGCACCGGCTGGGGGCCGATCTCGACCAGCACCTTGACGCCCAGATCGGACAGCGTGCGCACACTCTTGGCGAACTGCACCGGTCGGCGGGCATGCCGGCGCCAGTACTCGCCGTCGAGTTTGGTGCTGCGGCCCAGCGTCGTGCCGGTGAGATTGTCGATCAGGATGCGCTGCGGTGCCGAGAAGGTGAACTGGTCTGCGTACGAGGCGAATTCGGCCAGGATCGGATCCAGCAACGAGGAGTGGAACGCGTGGCTGGTTTCGAGCCAGTCGCAGCGCACCCCGTCGGCGGTCAGCCGGGCCACCGCCTTCTCGAGGTCGCCGGCGGGCCCGGACAGCACCGTGTTGGCGCCGTTGTACGCCGCGATCGCCAGGCTCGGGTATTCGTCGGTGAGGTTCTCGACGCGCTCGGCGGCGGTGAACACCGCGACCATCCGGCCGCCGGCGGGCAGGCTGCCGAACAGTCGGCCGCGTTCGGCGATCAGCCGGGCGCCGTCCTCGAGGCTGAGGACCCCGGCCACGCAGGCCGCCGCGTACTGCCCGACGCTGTGACCCAGCACCACGTCGGGTTCGATACCCCAGGACTGCCACAGCCGCGCCAGGCCCATCTCGACGGCGAACAGCGCCGGCTGGGCGTAGGAGGTCTGCCGCAGTGTGTCCTCATCCGCACCGAAAATGACATCCAGCAATGGCTTTTCGAGCACGCCGTCGAGCACTTCGGCGCAGCGGGTCAGCGTGGCGGCGAACACCGGCTCGGTGTCGAACAGCTCTTTGGCCATCCCGGGGTACTGGCTGCCCTGCCCGGTGAACAGCCATGCGGTCTTGGGTATGTCGTGGGACTCGCCGCGGACCAGGCCGGGTGCGGGTCGGTCGTCGGCGAGTGCGCCCAGCAGATCGACCGCGGACTCGCGAGAGTTCACCACCAGGGCGGCCCGGTGCTCGAGGTGCGCCCGGGCGGCGCCGGCGGTGAAGCAGACGTCGGCCAGGGTGGCGTCCGGGTGGGCGTCCAGCCAGCCGCGGTACCGATCGGCGACCTGGACCAGCGCCGCGCGCGTCCGCGCCGACAGAGGTAGGACCCGCACGCGCTTGCCGTCGGGAATCTCCGGAGCGGCGGCCGGAGCCACTGGAGCTTCTTGGAGGATCACATGTGCGTTGGTGCCGGCGAATCCGAACGAGCTGACGCCCGCGATGCGCGGCCGCTCGCCCCGCTGCCACGGGGTGGCCTCGGTGACCACCTGCACCGGCAGCCGATCCCACGGGATGTGCGGGGACGGGGTGTGGAAGTGCAGATGCTGCGGCAGCAACTCGTGCTCGAGCGATAGGACCACCTTGATGACGCCCGCGATGCCCGCGGCCGCTTCGAGGTGCCCGATGTTGGTCTTGGCCGAACCCACCAGCAGCGGACGGTCGGCCGGGCGGTCGGACCCGTACGCAGCGCCGGCGGCCTGGGCCTCGATGGGATCGCCGAGCGAGGTGCCGGTGCCGTGTGCCTCGAGGTACTCGACGTCGCGCGGCCGCAGACCCGATCGATCCAGGGCGTCGGCGATAACCCGTTGCTGCGCAATGCCGTTGGGCACCGTCAGGCCGCCGGAGGCGCCGTCCTGGTTGATCGCGCTGCCACGGATGACGGCGCGGATCCGGTCGCCGTCGGCCACGGCGTCCGCGAGCCGCTTGATGACGATCACGCCGCAGCCCTCACCGCGCACGTAGCCGTCGGCGGCGGCGTCGAAGGTCTTGCACCGGCCATCCGGGGCGAGCATGTGCGCGTGCGAGAAGGTGATCATGGTGGCCGGGGTCAGCATCACGTTGGCGCCGCCGGCCAGCGCGAGGTCGCATTCTCCCAACCGCAGGGCCTGGCAGGCCTGGTGGATCGCCACCAAGGACGAACTGCACGCCGTATCGACCGCGACCGACGGGCCCTGCAGTCCCAGTCGGTAGCTGATCCGACCGGCCGCGGCCGCGTTCGACGTGCCGATGGCCATGTAGGCCTCGATCTCCGGGTACGTCAGCTCACCGGCCGCCATGCCGAAGTAGTCATGGGTGGCCAGACCGACGAACACCCCGGTATTGCTGCCGGCCAGCGAGGTCGGCGCGACGCCCGCGTGCTCCACCGCGCGCCACGCCGTCTCGAGCAGCAGGCGGTGCTGCGGATCCAGCAGGCGGGCCTCCCGCGTCGATATGCCGAAGAACGGCGCGTCGAAGGCCGTCACATCGTCGACGAACCCGGCACGCCGGGCCACCACCTTGCCGGGGGCGCCCGCCTCGGGATCGAAGAACTCGTCGGCGTCCCAGCGCTCGGCGGGCACTTCCGAGACCGCGTCGCGGCCCTCCCGCAACACGTCCCAGAATTCGTCGGCGTCGGCGGCCCCCGGAAACCGCGCTGCGTATCCGACGATCGCAAATCCCTGACCCGGATCAACCGGGTGCTCAGCAAATCCCATAATTGTTTGCTTCCCCCTTGGGTCACATTGTGCGGAAGCCACCCGGCTCGAGATCGGGTTTTCGACAGCCAACATACGCACGTGGCGGCGTCGATGCCGTTCCCCGTGGTCGGGCCGGGGCCGAGCGACGGCCGCCCATGAAAAAGGTGCGACCGGGGTATGAAGGTATGTTGAGCCGGCTACCAGAGCCACCGATCGAGCGAGGGGAGGACATCGTGCGCATCGGGAAGATCACCATCGGCACGCTCGATGAATGGCCCCTGACCCCGGGCGCGGTCACCACCTGGCATCCCACGCCCGCCTCGGCGGCAAAGGTCAGCACGGCCCCGGTCAGCCCGGTGCCGGTCAGCTACATGCAGGGCCAGCACCTCCGCAACTACAGCGAACGCACCGCCGCCGGCCTGAACTTCTCGCGCCAGATCATCGGCGGCTGCGAGGCGGTCGGCGAATGCGACATCGCCGCGATGAACCAGGCGCTCAACGCCTACCTGCGCCGGCACGACACGTTCCGCAGCTGGTTCGAGGACGCCGGGGACGGGCACTTCATCCGGCATGCGATCGAGGATCCCGACGTCATCGAGTTCGAGCCGATCGACCACGGGCACCTGACGGTCGACGAGATCCACCGCCTCGTCATCGACATTCCCAGTCCGCTCGAGTGGGGCTGCTTCACCTTCGGCGTGGTGCAGAACGAGGGCCGGTTCACGTTCTTCGCCGCGATGGACCATGTGCACGGCGACGCCACCCTCATCGGCACCACGATGCTGGAGGCCAACGGCATGTACTCGGCGATCTCCAGCGGCGCCGAGCAGGTCGCCCTTCCGGACGCGGGTAGCTTCGACGACTTCTGTGTGCGGGAGCGGGAGTCCACCGCGGCGCTGACGGTCGATTCGCCCGGCGTGCGGGCGTGGATCGAGTTCGCCGAGAACAACCGCGACGGTTTCCCCGAGTTCCCGCTGCCGCTGGGCAACCCGAAGGAGTCCACCCGCAGCGTCATGACCCACGAACCGCTCATGGATCCGGCGCAGACCGAACGGTTCGAAGCGGCGTGTGCCGGAGCGGGCGCCCGTTTCGTCGGCGGCCTGTTCGCCTGTCTGGCGCTGGTGGAACATGAGTTCACCGGCGCGCTCACGTATTACGGTCTGACACCGCGAGATTCGCGCACCGGCGCGGACAACTTCATGACGCAGGGCTGGTTCACCGGGCTGATCCCCATCACGGTCCCCATCGGGGCCGCCTCGTTCGGCGAGGCGGCGTGGGCGGCGCAGACCGCGTTCGACTCGGCGCTGGACATGGCGAAGGTGCCGTACTACCGCGTACTCGAACTGGCGCCGTGGCTGAAGTGGCCGCAGCCGAACTTCCCGGTGTCGAACTTCTTCCACGGTGGGGCCGCTCCGCTGAACGCCATCCTGGCCGCCGCCGACCTGGGCCTGGCCAACAACATCGGCATCTATCCGGACGGTCGCTACTCCTACCAGCTGACCATCTACATCTTCCGGTACGGCGAGGGCACGGCGATGGCGATCATGCATCCCGACAATCCCGTCGCCCGCAAGTCCGTCGGCCGCTACCTGATGGCCATGAAGGACGTCTGCGCCCGCATCGCCGACATCGGGCACTGGGGACGCGTTGCGTAGTGTCGAGTAGTCCTGACGAGTGAGAACCAGCGTGTGAGAACTACGTGCGACGGCTAGCGAACTTCGTGGTCCGGTGGCCCTGGGCCGTGATCGGTCTCTGGGTCGTGCTGGCGGTCGCCCTGCCGCTGTCGTTCCCGTCCCTCGACCAGATGTCCGAGAAGCATCCGATCGTCGTGCTGCCCGCCGACGCGCCGTCGAGCGTCGCCGCCCGGCAGATGACCGAGGCGTTCCGCGAGTCCGGCAACGACGACCTCCTGCTGGTCGGGCTGATCAACGACAAGGGCCTGGGCCCGGCCGACGAGGCCACCTACCGCAAGCTGGTCGAGGCGCTGCGCGACCATCCCGACGTCGCGTCCGTCCAGGACTTCCTGACCACGCCGCAACTCCGGCAATTCCTGACCAGCGTCGACCACACGACGTGGGTATTGCCGGTGGGCCTCGAGGGTGAACTGGGCACGCCGAGGTCGTACCAATCCTTCGAGAACGTCTCCCAGCTGATCCGGCAGACCGTCGGGAGCACTCCGGGCAGCCCGCTGACCCTGCACATCACCGGTCCGGCGGCCACCGTCGCGGACCTGACCGTCGCCGGTCAACGCGATCGCCTGCCGATCGAGATCGCCATCGCGGTGCTGGTGCTCATCGTGCTGTTGCTGGTCTACCGCAACCCGATCACCATGCTGCTGCCGTTGCTGACCATCGGGCTCTCGCTGGTGATCGCGCAGTCGGTGGTGGCCGGTTATTCGCAGCTGACCGGCTCCGGTGTCTCGAACCAGTCCATCGTGTTCCTCAGCGCCATCATGGCCGGCGCCGGAACGGATTACGCCGTCTTCCTGATCAGCCGCTACCACGACTTCCTCAGATCGGGCGAGGGCTACGACGATGCCGTCCGGGCCGCGCTGGTCTCGATCGGCAAGGTGATCACCGCGTCGGCCACCACCGTCGGTATCACCTTCCTGCTGATGAGTTTCGTCGCCGAGATGGGCGTCTTCCGGACCACCGGGACGGCGGCGGCCATCGGTGTGGGGGTCGCCTATCTGGCCGGGGTGACACTGCTCCCGGCGGTCCTGGTGCTGGTCGGTCCCCGGGGCTGGGTCAAGCCGCGCCGCGAGCTGACCGCCCGGTTCTGGCGGCGCTCCGGGGTGCGCATCGTGCGTCGCCCGGCGATGCATCTGCTGGCCAGCCTGCTGGTGCTGGGTGCGCTGGCCGGCTGTACGGCCCTGGTGCGGTTCAACTACGACGACCGCAAGGCCGTCGCGCCGTCGGCGGCGAGCTCACTCGGGTACGCCGCGCTGGAGCGGCACTTCCCGATCAGCCGGTCCATCCCGGAGTACATCCTGATTCAATCGCCGCGTGATCTGCGCAGCCCACGCGCGCTGGCGGACCTCGAGCAGCTGGCGGCGCGGGTCGCCCAGCTGCCCGACGTCGGTCTGGTCAGTGGCATCACCCGGCCCCTGGGCGAGGTTCCCCCGGAGTTCCGTGCGACGTATCAGGCCGGCATCGTCGGCGACCGGCTGGCCGACGGCTCCGCCCAGATCGGCCAGCGCTCCGGTGACCTGTCCCGGCTGTCCGACGGCGCCGACACGCTGGCCACCAACCTCGCCGACGTGCGCGCGCAGATCAACCAGATCGCACCCAGCATCCAGAATCTGATCGACGCGTTCACCGCGCTGCGGGTGCAGTACGGCGGCGACGCCCTGGTGCGTGACGTCGACGCCGCGGCCAAGCTGGTCGACAGCATCAACGTGCTGTCGAACTCGATGGGGGTGAACTTCAGCGCCGCCAAGGACAAGTTCGCCTGGATCGGTCCGGTGCTCACGGCTCTACAGAGCAGCCCGGTGTGCGACGCCGACGCGTCCTGCAGCGCTACCCGCGTGCACCTCGCCGAGGTGGCCGACCCCCGCAACGCCGCCACCGTCGAGCAGATCAACGAGCTGGCCGGCCAGCTGCAGGGCGTCGGGCGCGGGCAGACGCTCACCGCAACGGTGAACAGACTCAACGCCGCGCTGACCAACTTCACCAGGACGGCCCGCGCGATGGGACTCGACAAGCCGGGCGGTCCCCAGGCCGGCCTGGCCCAGGTGCGTCAGGGCGCCGACCGGCTGGCGTCCGGCAGCCGGCAGGTGGCCGGCGGCGTGGACGAGCTCGTCGACCAGGTGAAGCTGATGAGCTCCGGACTCGACGAGGCCTCGGCCTTCCTGCTGAACATGAAGCACGACGCGTCGGACCCGGCGATGGCCGGATTCAACATCCCGGCAGAGGTTTTCGGCCTCGAGGCGTTCCAGAAGGCATCGAAGCTGTTCATCTCACCGGACGGGCACTCGGCGCGATATCTGGTCCAGACCAAGCTCAATCCGTTCAGCCTCGAGGCGATGGATCAGGTCGACGCCATCCTGGACGCGGCCCGCAGCGCCCAGCCCAACACGACGCTGTCCGACGCGTCGATCTCGATCGGCGGATTCCCGGCCGCGTTGCGCGACACCCGGGACTACTACCAGCACGACATCCGGCTGATCATCGCCGTGACCCTGGCGGTCGTCCTGCTGACCCTGATGGTGCTGCTGCGGGCCTTCGTCGCGCCGCTGTATCTCGTCGGCTCTGTGGTGATCTCGTACTTCGCCGCGCTGGGTCTCGGCGTGTTGGCCTTCCAGTTCATCCTCGGCCAGCAGCTGCACTGGAGCGTGCCGCCGCTGGCGTTCGTGGTGCTGGTGGCGGTGGGCGCCGACTACAACATGCTCATCGCGTCGCGGATGCGCGACGATCCGTCCGCGAGCATGCGTTACGGGATCATCCGTACCCTGGGTTCCACGGGCGGGGTGATCACCGCGGCCGGTCTGATCTTCGCCGCGTCGATGGCGGGCCTGTTGTTCTCCAGCATCGGCACGGTGGTCCAGGGCGGCTTCGTGATCGGGGTCGGCATCCTGCTGGACACCTTCGTGGTGCGCACCATCACGGTGCCCGCCATCGCCACGCTGGTGGGCCGGGCCAGCTGGTGGCCCGCCCCGGCGGGCCGACGGGTGCGGCGGGAAAAGCGGGTTAGCACCGCCCTGTGATGTGTGTGAAACTACGGGAAGAGTCGAGGTCAGGAGAGTAGGGATGAACAAACTACTCACGACGCTGATGACCACGTCGCTGTTGACGGTCGTCGGATGCTTCGGCGTCGGCGCGGCATCGGCGGACGACACCCCGGCGCCCCCGCCACCGCCCGCGGACCCGGGCACCGCGTACGCCCTGGGCGGCGCGCACGTCATGGCCATCCCGTACGACGAATACATCCGGCAGACCGGCGCCCACTGGTTCCCGGGCATGAAGCGCGAGAAGGTCGACTACCCGGCCGGACAGATCCAGGGCCACGTCCTGGAGCGCCTGCTCCCCGGCATCGGCCGGGTGGGTGACCAGATCTATCCGGGCATCGGCCTCGACGGCCCCAGCATCGGCGAGTCCGTCGACGCCGGCGCGCCCAACCTGCAGGCCGCCATCCGCGCCGGCGGTCCCGGCCGGGCGATGGGGTTGTCCGAGGGCGCGCTGGTGCTCGATGCGGTCAAGGCGCAGATGGCCAACGACCCGACCGCCCCGCCGCCGGACCAGCTGAGCTTCGCGACGTTCGGCGACCCGATCGCCAAGCATCCGTTCGGCGAGAGTTTCCTGACGCAGATGTTCCCGGCCGGCAGCGTGGTTCCGGCGATGGACTACACGGTCCCGGCGCCGGTGGAGAGCCAGTACCACACCGATCAGTTCGTCTCCGCCTACGACAGCATCGCCGACTTCCCCGACCGGCCGGACAACCTGTTCGCCCTGGCCAACTCGATCGCGGGATTGGCGACGGGGCACACGGCGGTGGCGTTCACCAACCCGAGCATGGTGCCGCCGCAGAACATCCGGACCACGGTGAACTCGCGGGGCGCGACCACCACGACGTATCTGATTCCGGAGCAGCATCTGCCGTTGGTGTTGCCGTTCAAGTACCTCGGCTTCGATGAGGGCACACTCAACCAGCTCGACGCGATCCTGCTGCCCCGGGTGAACGCGGGCTATTCGCGCAACGACGATCCCGCGACCGCTCCGGTCCAGGTCGACCCGGTGCACGGCTTCGACCCGCTGCAGATCACGGCCCCCATCAACGAGGCGACGTTCGGCGGTGGCGGCGACGCGGTCTCGGAGCTGATCAACGGAGCGCTGTCCCTGCTGTCCGGCAACGGGCACTGACGGAGCCGATGTGACTCGCGCAGCCGCGGGGCAGCCCCCGTCATCCATCCTGTCGATGCTGCACGGTCGCGCCAGTCTTCGACCGTCCGATGTGGCGTTCACCTTCACCGAGTACACGCTGAACCCGTCGGGTGACGCGCAGAGCCTGACGTGGTCGCAACTGTCCCGCCGGACCCTGAACGCGGCCCGCGAGTTCGCCCTGCACGCGGAGGTGGGGGATCGGGCGTTGATCCTGGCCCCGCAGGGGCTGGACTACATCGTGTCGTTCCTCGGAGCCATGCAGGCCGGGCTGATCGCGGTGCCGCTGCCGCTGCCCCACCGCGGTTCGACCGGCGAGCGGGTCGGTGGGGTGCTCGCCGACACCTCACCCGCCATCGTCCTGACCACCTCGCCGGTGGCCGGTGATGTCGGCGACTACGTCGATCAGGCCCGGATGGACACCGCGCCCAAGATCATCGAGGTCGACGCGCTGGGCCTCGACGCTGAGCCCACCGGCGGCCCCGCTCCCGCCGCTGCGGCTGACCTGCCGGACATCGCGTATCTGCAGTACAGCTCGGGGTCGACCCGGACCCCGACCGGGGTGATGCTGTCGCACCGCAACCTGCGGGTGAATTTCGAGCAGTTGATGCGCAGCTTCTTCGCGAACTCCGGCCTGACGACCCCGTCGGACGCCACGATCGTGTCCTGGCTGCCCTTCTACCACGACATGGGTCTGGTGCTCGGCGTGTGCGCACCGATCCTGGGCGGCTACCACGCACAGCTGAGCAGCCCGGTGGCGTTCCTCGAGCGGCCGGCCCGATGGATGCGGGCGCTGGCGCAGAATCCGCACGCGTGGTCGTCGGCGCCCAACTTCGCCTTCGAACTCGCCGCCCGCAAGACCTCCGATGCCGACCTCGACGGTCTTGACCTCGGCGGGGTGCTCGGCATCATCAGCGGCGCCGAGCGGGTCGAGCCGACCACCCTGCGGCGCTTCGTCGACCGGTTCGCCCACTTCAATTTCGCGGACCACATGATGCGGCCGTCCTACGGCCTGGCGGAGGCCACCGTGTTCGTCACCACCGGCCGGTGGAGTGATACGTCGCCGGCGACGCATTTCGACACGGGCGAACTGGCCGAGGGACGGGTGCGACGATGTGCGGCCGGTGCCGGCACGGCGTTGGTGGCCTACGACGTGCCGCAGTCGCCGTTGCTGCGGA
>WBZP01002806.1_pt1 | contig 19631 bp, 15 predicted proteins | sample 5204301 | NCBI WGS metagenome assembly WBZP01 (sample SAMN12412401, study PRJNA552823) | activated sludge metagenome | isolation source: activated sludge from nitrification reactor of wastewater treatment plant... | place: USA: Pennsylvania | collected 2017 | reverse complement strand
ATTGATCGGTTGCAACAACTGCGCTTGCAGCAACTCACTCACGCGGGCCGCTTCCACATTTGGCAGCGCCGCATAGGAATCCGCCAGCAGCCGATGAGCCGAGTAATTGGTGGGATCGCGGTTGACTGATTGCCAGCCTTCTTGCAGGCCCAGTTCGGTAAAACCCACTTCGTTGTAAATGCGGCCCATGGTCGCCGACCGCGCCGCCCAGTCTTCGTCCAGCAGTAACTGGGAGCGATAAACACCCCGGTCGTCATTGAGTTCGATGGATTGTTGCAGGTTCTCCACGGCTTCGACCGGCCGGTTGATGCTTTGCAGGCGGATCGCATCGTAGAGCCAAGGCGTGGGGTCGTGGGGATCGAGTTGCTTTGCCACCTCCAGATACTTTTGCGCCCGCCGGTCGTCCTTGACTTCATAAAACGCCTTGCCGAGATAGCTGTTGTGGAGCGACACCATTGGCTCCAACAGCGTCGCCTTGCGCATTTCTTCCACCGCCGCCGCAGTGTCGTTGTGTTGGAAGCGCACGAGGCCCAAACCGAGATGCGGCAAGCCCAAGGTCGAATCCTGGGCGATGGCGGCCTGGAATGCGGCGCCGGCATCATCCGCTCGGTAGCGCGCCAGTTGCAGGAAACCCCAGATCGTGTTGACCATGGCGTCGTTCGCCGCCCGTTGCCTGGCCCGTTCCGCGACGGCGACGGCGTCGTGCAGCCGGCCCATGCCGAACAGCAGGCTGCTTTCCTGAATGAGGGCTTGGGCATTGTCCGGATCGAGCGCCACCGCTTTCTGGGCGGCCGCCAGCGCGGCGTCCAAATCAAACTCAGCCTGTTTGACCAGACTCAAACTGAGATACGCCGCGGGCGAGGACGGATCGACGGCCACCGCCCGCTCGGCGTCCACCAGCGCTTCGGCCTTGCGGTTCTGTACCAACTCGATGTTGGAACGCAGGCTGTACGCCACCGGATCGTTGGGATCGAGCGCCAGCGCCCGGTCAATCGCCTGCCGGGCTTCGGGCACTTGACCGCGCAGCAGATGGGTCTGGGCCGACTGAGTCCAGTATCGGGGGGACTGGGGATCCCGAGCCCGTTCCGCCGGGCCGCCAACCGGACCTGGATAGTAGAGCGACCATTGCACCGCATCGAGCGGATTGAGCAGCACGGTCTTGCGCGGCGCTTCTCCCACCCGGGCGGTGGCCTGTTCGTTGGCCGCCACCAGCGCGCTACCCAGCGGATTGCTGAATTCGACCAGTCCGGTGAGGACAGCCAGCCGCGCCGAGTCGCCGGGACCGACCGCGAGGTTAAACTCGGTGCCCCGGATGGAGGCAGTCGCCGGCACGGTCTGGATTTCCAGCGGTTCGCCGCTGTTGCGCACCCAGATTTCGCCACCCAGCACGCGCAAGATGCTTTGCACCACCTGAGCGGCGGCGGGTGCGAAACCTTCCGAAGGCGGGCTGACCTGCTTGAGTTCCAGCCGGCTGTTGGCGTTGAGCTTGAGCTGGGTGCCGTTGGCCAACAGGATCGCGGCCCGGCTGCCCTCGCCGGTCCGTACCGCCTCGCCGGCCGCCAGCGCCTCGCCCGCGCCAACCGGTTGCCAGCGCCCTTCGCGCAAGACCTCGGCCGTTCCCAGAACACTGACGATCTCGCCCGCCTCTCGCGCCAAGGCGGGGCTGATTGAAACCAGAACGATGATAAGCAAGATGCCACGCCGGCTCAGCCAATCTCCAAGCGATCGCCCGGCCGGACTGTTCCCCCACATTCGCCCTTTCCCAGCCATTTCGCCACCACCCTGCTCCATTTCCCAACCCCTGGCGATTTCCAATCCTGATTACCAGCACGACCGAACGCCTGCTGGAAACGGAACCAGCCTGCTTGCATTTGCGTCGCCTGGACGATCCAGCGCTCGTTGTCGCCGTGATCGAGGATGCGGCCCAAGCCAGTAAAAAGTAGGCGGCGCGCGCCAACTATTTCACCGATAAAACTTATACCTTCTCGGACTTCGAAACAATCCTCCATGATGTAACAATGCAGACTCTAAAACCTTATTCCACTGCTCCAATGCATTGAATTATCGAGCATCACCGCCACCAGAACTAATAATATCAAAAAACAAAGGGGTTGCCGCTTGGGCAACCCCTTTTTCGTTCTTGATTGGCTGGGGGACTAGGATTCGAACCTAGGTTGGTGGAGTCAGAGTCCACAGTCCTGCCGCTAGACGATCCCCCAGAAAAACGGTTAGCGCTTGGAGTACTGGGGCGCGCGGCGAGCCTTGTGCAGACCAACCTTCTTACGCTCTACCTCGCGGGCGTCGCGAGTGACAAAACCGGCCTTGCGCAGGGATGTGCGCAGGCTCTCGTCATACTCGATCAGGGCGCGGGTGATGCCGTGGCGGATCGCGCCGGCCTGACCGGTGATGCCGCCGCCCTTGACCGTGACGTAAATGTCGAATTTTTCCTTGAGATCGACGACTTCCAGCGCCTGATTCACCACCATGCAGGAAGTTTCGCGTCCGAAATATTCGTTCAGGGGTCGCTTATTGACGACGATGTTACCCGTGCCGGGCCGCAGGAACACACGCGCCGCAGCGGTTTTGCGCCGGCCGGTACCATAGTGCTGGTTTTCGATCATGCTTGCCTGTTCCGTTCTCGTAAATGCGTCAGCCGGTTAAAAATCCAGTTGCAACGGCTTGGGTTGTTGCGCGGCGTGCTGGTGCTCGGCGCCCGCGTAAACCTTCAGTTTGCGGAACATCGCCCGACCCAGCGGGTTTTTGGGCAACATGCCCTTCACGGCGATCTCAATGACGCGCTCTGGAGTCTTCTGCAACAACTTGTCCAGAGAAATGGACTTGAGGTTGCCGACGTAGCCGGTGGTTCGATAATAGAATTTGTCGGTCTTCTTGCGACCAGTCGCCCGAACCTGCTCGGCGTTGACTACGACAATGTAGTCGCCGGTATCCACATAGGGCGTATATTCAGGTTTGTGTTTGCCCCGCAAGCGGCGAGCGATTTCCGACGACAGCCGGCCCAGAACCTTGTCCTTGGCGTCGATCACATACCAGTCGCGCTTGACCTCGGCCGGCTTGGCGCTGAACGTTTTCATTATGACGGTGCTCCGAAAAGTCCATATCCGCTTGGAAAGTCGCGTATCTTACCCAAGCGGTGCACGCCCCGCAAGCCCTCGCGACCGGCGCGGAGTGGAAAAGACCCCGCGCGCCCTAGATGCGCAAGCGGTCCACGGGGTGGCCATGGACGAGATGCTCCTCGATGATTTCATCCAGATCGGCATGGTCCACATAGGTGTACCAGGTTTCTTCGGGATAGATCACGATGACCGGCCCCTCGGCGCAGCGGTCCAGGCAACCGGCGGTGTTGATCCGCACCTTGTGCGGAATGGCCGGTCCCAGTTGCTTGACCTGCTGCTTGACGTAATCGCGGGCTTCCTGGGCGCCGCACTGCTGGCAGCACTGCGAGCCGTCGGGCCGCAGGTTGGTGCAAAAGAAGACATGATAGCGATAATAGGACACTTCCACTCCTCAAATCCCGGTTTTGGACGTTCGCTGATGACCACTCGTTACTATACCTCCGTCGACGATCTGCTGATCAATCTGGATCAGGCGATTCGCACTCTGTTCGGCCAACCGGCGACCACCGGCCGGCCCAATCCCGCCACCGCCGCGCCGCCGGCCGAATTGCCGCTGGAGGAACAGCGGCTAGCGGCGCGGCTGATGCGGGTCAACCATGCCGGCGAAGTATGCGCCCAAGCGCTGTACCAGGGTCAGGCGCTGACGGCGCGGCTGACCACGGTGCGGGATCGCATGGAGCGGGCCACCGTCGAGGAAAACGATCATTTGGCCTGGTGCGAGGCGCGCCTTCAGGAGCTGGACAGCCAGCCGAGCGTACTGAATCCGTTGTTCTACGCCGGCGCTTTCACCGTTGGCGCGCTGGCCGGCGTGGCCGGGGATCGCTGGAGTCTGGGCTTCGTCGCCGAGACCGAGCATCAGGTGGTCGAACACCTGAATGCCCATCTGGAGCGCCTGCCGTCCGCCGACCAGCCAAGCCGGGCGATTTTGGAGCAGATGAAGGAAGACGAGGCCCGCCACGCCGCCAACGCGATGGCGGCGGGCGGCGGGCGCCTGCCGTTGCCGGTGCGCGTGCTGATGAAGGGAGTGTCGAAAGTAATGACCGAGACCACCTACTGGGTCTGAATCCGCCATTCTTCCCTTTCCCCTTGAGCGAGAGGGGTGGTTAAATCTGCAAGCCCTTGTGCAGATTCTCGCCGTAAAAGATCTCGGCCATCTCCCGCCGCACGCGCCGCTCGATTTCCGCTTGCTCGCGGAGAGGCACATCCTGCTTGTCCGCGCTGAACAGGTAATTGTTCAACTCGAAGTCCTTCAGGATCATCTTGGTGTGGAAAATATGCTCCTGATAGACGTTGACATCGATCATCTGATACCGCTCCCGGGTGTCCCTGGAGAGAAAGTTCTGAATCGAGTTGATCTGATGGTCGATGAAATGCTTCTTGCCGGTCACGTCCCGGGTGAAGCCGCGCACCCGGTAGTCGGTGGTGACGATATCCGACTCGAAGCTGTGAATCAGATAATTCAATGCCTTGAGCGGGGAGATGCGGCCGCAGGTCGAAACGTCGATATCGGCCCGAAAGGTGCTGATACCGTTGTCGGGGTGGCTTTCCGGGTAGGTGTGAACGGTGATGTGGCTTTTATCCAGATGACAGACCACCGTATCCGGCAACGGGCCAGGCGACTCGGAGTTGGACAGACGGTCGGAAGCGATTGGCTCCTCGGAGATCAGCATGGTGACGCTGGCCCCCTTGGGCTCGTAGTCCTGACGGGCGATGTTCAGGATATTGGCGCCGATGATCTTCGAGACGTTGCTCAAAATCTGGGTCAGCCGCTCGGCGTTGTACGCCTCGTCAATATAGGCGATGTAGCGTTCCTGCTGCTCGGGCGTCGAGGCGTAGCAGATATCGTAGATATTGAAGCTGAGCGTTTTCGTGAGGTTGTTGAACCCCTGCAACCGCAGCCTGGGCATTGGCCTTGGAGACACTGCGTCTACCCTCCCCTGACGATTGGGCGTTTGTTGGGCGAAAACGGGAGGGCTTTCTAACCGATTGATTCGACTGGCGCTCCCTAGGGGTTTCGAACCCCTGTTCCCGCCGTGAGAGGGCGGTGTCCTAGGCCACTAGACGAAGGGAGCGGAATGACTGGCGTCTTAAGAGGAAAGTAGTATTATACGCACGCTTCCGCTGCATACAAGAGTTGGCGAACGCGCCTTGGAATCTAGAAGCCCCAATCCCCTACCCGTCGTCATCCCTCGTCCCGAGCACAACATCTCGCGGGCCAACATCAGCCCCAATGCGCTCAAAGTGCTGTACCGGCTGCGCGACGCCGGACACCAGGCCTGCCTAGTGGGCGGTGGAGTGCGGGACTTGCTGCTAGGCCGCGAACCCAAGGATTTCGACGTCGCCACCAACGCCCGGCCCGAACAGGTCTACAAGCTGTTCCGCAACTGCCGGTTGATCGGCCGTCGCTTCCGGCTGGCTCATGTCCAGTTCGGCCAGGAAATCATCGAAGTCGCCACCTTCCGCGCCCACGGCGATGACCGCGAGGACGGCGACGGTCCCAGCGTGGAGCGGGCCGAGGATGGCCGCATCCTCAGCGACAACGTCTACGGCGGCATCGAGCAAGACGCCTGGCGGCGGGATTTCACCATCAATGCCCTGTACTACGATATTGCCAACTTCGCGGTGCTCGACTATGTAGGCGGCATGGCCGATCTCAAGGCCGGCCTGATCCGGCTGATCGGCGACCCGGCGCAACACTACCACGAAGATCCGGTGCGCCTGCTGCGGGGCGCGCGGTTCGCCGCCAAACTGGGTTTCCGGCTCGAACCCGCCACCGAAGCGCCGTTGCACCAACTGGGCCATCTGCTGGAAAAAGTCCCGCCGGCCCGGCTGTTCGACGAAATCCTCAAGCTGTTCATGGGTGGCTGCGCCATTCAGACCTTCGAACTGCTGCGTCATTACCGCCTGTTCGGCTGGTTGTTCCCCGCGACCGAGCGCTGTTTGAACCATCAGCAACATCACTACCCGAAAACGCTGCTGGTCCGCGCCCTGGCGGGCACCGACCGCCGGGTCGCCGAGGGCAAGCCGATCCACCCGGCGTTCCTGTTCGCCGCCCTGCTGTGGGAGCCGCTGCGGGAACAGATGAGCCACCTGGAAACGGAAGGGCTGGACGAGCACGAGATGTTGCAGGAAGCGGCCGAGCGAGTCATCCAGGCGCAAATCCGCCATACCACCCTACCCCGCCGCTACAGCCTGCCGATGCGAGAAATCTGGGAAATGCAACAACGGCTGACAGTCACCACCGGCAAGCGCCCGCTGCGGCTGCTGGACCATCCCCGGTTCCGCGCCGGCTACGATTTCCTGCTGCTGCGCGCCGATGCCGACGAACAGGCGGCGGAACTGGCTGACTGGTGGACCCGGTTGCTGGCGTTGGACGCCGCCGGCCGTGTCCAGGCCACCCAGCCGGCGGCCAAGGCCAACAAGGGGAAATCCCGCCGCCGGCGCAAGCCACGCTCCCGCAAGGACGATCAGTCGGCTCAACCGGCGCCCGAAGCCTGAGCCGGGAAACGGCCCCATGCGGTCAGCACGGGCTTATATTGGCATCGGCGGCAATCTGGACGATCCGGTGTTCCAGGTCCGCCGCGCGCTCCAGGCGCTATCCGCCCTCCCCGCCTGCCGCCGCGTGACACAATCGCCGCTGTACCGAACCGCCCCGGTGGGCGGACCTCCCGATCAGCCCGACTACATCAACGCCGTCGCCGCCTTGGACACCACGCTCGCGCCGGAAGAGCTGCTGGCGGCCTTGCAGGGCATCGAAACCGCGTGGGGGCGGGTCCGAACCGAGCGCTGGGGACCACGCACCCTGGATCTGGATCTGCTGTTGTACGATCGGCTCATCAGTAACGATCCACGGCTGACCCTGCCACATCCCCGCCTGCACGAACGGGCGTTCGTGCTGTACCCCTTGCACGACATCGCCCCGAATTTGGATATTCCCGGCCACGGACCATTGCCCGAACTGCTGGCGCGCTGCTCGCCGCTAGCTATCACCCGGCTGGACAGCGCCGATTAACCGGGTACGATAACCTCGCCAGCCCGGCCCGCACCGGAACCCTTTCTTGAACCCGCCGCCCCGTTCCACCCGCCATTCACCGGAGCAGCGCGGCCCCACATCGAGCATCCCATGTACCAGGAACAGCCCGCCCGCAAGCCGATCACGATCACCACCCTGGCGAAAATGAAACGCAACCGGGAGAAATTCGCGGTCCTGACCGCCTACGACGCCAGTTTCGCGGCGCTGCTGGAAGCGGCGGGCGTGGAGGTGATTCTGGTCGGTGATTCGCTGGGCATGGTCATCCAGGGCCAGCGCACCACCGTGCCGGTCACCGTCGAGGACATGATCTATCACACCCGGCTGGTGGCGCGCGGCTGCCAGACGGCGCTGCTGATGGCGGACATGCCGTTCGCCAGTTACGCCACGGCCGAACAGGCGGTATACAACGCCGCCCGGCTGATGGGGGAAGGCGGCGCCCAGATAGTCAAGCTGGAAGGCGGCGCCTGGCTGGTCGAGACCGTGCGCCAGCTCAGCCGCAACGGTATTCCGGTCTGCGCCCATTTGGGTCTGTTGCCGCAGTCGGTCCACAAACTGGGTGGCTACAAGGTGCAGGGCCGCGAGGAAGCGGACGCCCACCAGATCATCGACGAAGCGCTGGCCTTGCAGGAAGCCGGCGCCGACGTAGCGCTGGTGGAATGCATCCCGGCCGAACTGGCGGCCCGGCTGACAGAAGCGTTGGAGATTCCACTGATCGGCATCGGCGCCGGGGCGAGCTGCGATGCCCAGGTGCTGGTCAGCTACGATATGTTGGGCATCACCCCCGGCCGCCGACCGAAGTTCTCCAAAAACTTCCTGACCGGCCACGACAGCCTGCAGGCGGCGGTGGCCGCGTATGTGGCCGCCGTCAAGAGCGGCGAATTCCCCGATCCCGAACACTGCATCGCCTGATTGCCGAGGAGAACGCATCATGCGCACTGTCCACACCATTGCCGAGCTGCGCGCCCAGGTCGCGACCTGGAAACGGGCCGGGGAGCGGGTGGCCTTCGTGCCCACCATGGGCAACCTGCATCGGGGCCATATCCACCTGGTCGAGCGTGCCCGCGAACTGGCGCCGCGCACCGTCGCCAGCATTTTCGTCAACCCGATGCAGTTCGGTCCCGGCGAGGATTTCTCCACCTATCCCCGCACCCTGGAAGCGGACTCCCGCCAGTTGGAAGCCGCTGGACTGGACCTGCTATTCGCGCCCGGCGTGGCCGAGGTCTATCCCCGTCCCCTGGAGGACATGACCCAAGTGACCGTGCCGGAATTGCCGGCGGTGCTGTGCGGCGCCAGCCGGCCGACCCATTTCAGCGGCGTCACCACGGTGGTGAGCAAGCTGTTCAACATGGCGCGGCCGGATGTGGCGGTGTTCGGCGAAAAAGACTGGCAACAACTGGTGATCATCCGCCGGATGGCAGCCGATCTCGATATGCCGGTGGAGATCGTCGGCGTACCCACGGTGCGGGAATCCGATGGGCTGGCGCTGAGTTCGCGCAACGGCTACCTGTCGGCCGAACAACGGGCGGTGGCTCCCACGCTGTACGCGACCCTGCGGGCGACGGCGGAACGGTTGCGGGCGGGCGAGCGGGATTTCGCGATGCTGGAGACCGGGGCGAAGGCAAAGCTGGCGGCGGCCGGCTTCCGGCCGGACTATTTCGAAATCCGCCGCCCCCACGATTTGCAACCACCGACCATCGAGGATACCGCTCTACGGATTTTTGCGGCGGCCTGGCTGGGCCGGACGCGATTGATCGACAACCTGCCAGTCGGACTCAACTAATTCAGGCTGGGAGTGCTGGCGTCCCGCCCGCATCCTTTCCAAGCCATACCCCCACATCAACCAACGGATGATGCGCATGACAGGCCAGTTACCGGATTTCATCCAGTGCGGCCGGGCAATTTGCGGCGATCTGGCGCAGGCCGAACGGCGCGAATGGTGGCTGGCCAATGGGCTGGGCGGCTATGCCGCCGGCACCGTGGCCGGCACCCTGACCCGGCGTTATCACGGGCTGCTAATTGCGCCGGTGCGGCTACCGCTGGAGCGCTGGCTGGTATTCGCCAAGGCGGACGCAACTCTGATGGACGGGGAGCGGGAGATTCCACTGTTCAGCAATCGCTGGGCTGGCGGCGTAATTAATCCACCGGGGTACGTCCATCTTGAATCGTTCCGGTTGGAGGGGCGGATGCCGGTCTGGCGCTTCGCGGTGGGCGACCTCGTACTGGAGCAGCGCATCTGGCTGGAGCCCGGCGCCAACACCACCTATGTCGCTTGGCGACTGGTCTCGGAAAGTCTCGACCGCGCCCCGCAACTGCGGGTCCGCCTGCTGGTGAACGGCCGCAACCATCACGCCCACACCGAAATGAGCAAATTCCAACCGTTGATCAAAGCACCCGATCCGACGCACCGGCGGGTCCAGGCACCGGAATTCGGCCTGGGATTGTGGGCGGTGGGCGGCGTCATCGTGGACGGCGCGAGCTGGTTCGAGCATTTTGATCTGCCGGTGGAGCACGAGCGCGGGCTGTCGCATCGCGACCATCATCTCTGTATCGGCGAGGCGGCGCTGGCGTTGCGGCCCGGCGTCTGGACCGGCGTGGTCGCCAGCCTTGACGAGGATGCCTCCCTGGATCTGGATGCGGCTCTGCGGCGATTTCTGGACCGCGACGCCGAACTGCTGACCCAGGCCGAGGCGCGCGCGCCGGAATTGCGCGGGGCGCCGGACTGGGTGCGACAACTGGTGCTGGCGGCCGACAGTTTCCTGTTCGCCCGGCCGCTGCCCGATTTGCCGGACGGCGAATCGGTGATCGCCGGTTATCCCTGGTTCGGCGACTGGGGGCGCGATACCATGATTGCCTTGCCGGGACTGACGCTGGCCACCGGCCGAAGCGATATCGCCCGCCGCATCCTGCTGACCTTCGCCCGCTTCGCCGATCAGGGCATGTTGCCCAACCTGTTTCCCAGCGCTGGCGAACCGCTGGCGTACAACACCGCCGATGCGGCGTTGTGGTACGTCGAGGCTTGGCGAGCCTATCTGGAAGCCAGTGCCGACACCGAAACCCTGGCCAAGGCGTTTCCGGTATTACAGGAAATCGTCGCCTGGCATGTGGCGGGAACCCGCTACGGCATCGGCATGGACTCGGATGACGGCCTGCTGCGCGCCGGCGAGCCAGGGACGCAACTCACCTGGATGGACGCCAAGATCGAGGACTGGGTAGTGACGCCGCGCATCGGCAAGCCGGTGGAAATCAACGCGCTCTGGTACAACGCGCTGCGCAGCGTGGCCGAGTTCGCCCGGCGGTTGGACCAGTCGCCGACCTTCTACGACGATCTGGCCGACCAGGCCCGGCAGGGTTTCCGCCGCTTCGTCAAGCCGGATGGCGAGGGGCTGTTCGACGTGCTGGACAGCCCCGACGGCGACGACGCCCGCATCCGCCCGAACCAGATTTTCGCCGCCAGCCTGCATTACAGTCCGCTCGATCACGCGGCGCGGCAGGCGGTGGTGCGGGTGTGCGGTCGGGAGCTGCTGACTTCTTACGGATTACGCTCGCTGGCGCCGCGCCACGCCGAGTTTCGGCCCTATTACCTCGGCGATGTCCGGGAACGGGACGGTGGCTATCATCAGGGGCCGGTTTGGGCCTGGCTGCTGGGCCATTACGCCCTGGCCGAATATCGGGTCCACGGCCACGCGGCGGAGGCGCAAGCCTGGCTGGAGCCGATCCGCGATCATCTATTGGATGCCGGCATGGGCACGGTAAGCGAAATCTTCGACGGCGCGCCGCCGCACCATCCACGCGGGGCGCCGGCGCAAGCCTGGTCGGTGGCCTGTGTGCTGGAGGCCTGGCAACGACTGGAGCGGTTGAGGAGCGACCATTGCCCGCTACCGCCATCTCCAGTCCGGCCAGAAACGCCATCAGCCAGCATGGCTGGGATTCGGGCGGGCATGGCTGGCTCCTCCCCGCCATAGCCCTTGGCCCTTGGCCCTTGGCCCTTGGCCTTTACCCTTTACCCTTTACCCTTTACCCTTGAATCTTGTTTATCCCTCCCGAGAAATCACGCCCCATGAATAACGTCGCCACGCCGTCGCAAACCCCGCCACACGCGCAGTCCCCCGTTTTCCACGCCCCCGCCTGGAGCGTGGAAGCGGTCTTGGCCCTGTTCGAACAGTCCTTCGCCGATCTACTGTTCCAGGCGCAGGAAATTTTGCGAGCGAACTTTGATCCTAACGCGGTGCAGCGTTCGACCCTGCTGTCGATCAAGACCGGCAACTGCTCGGAAGACTGCGGCTATTGTTCGCAATCCAAGCGCTACCAGACCGGGCTGGATACCCAAAGCCTGTTGTCGACCGACGAGGTGCTGGCGGCAGCCAAGGCCGCCAAGGAACAGGGCGCCGGCCGGTTCTGCATGGGCGCGGCCTGGCGCGGCCCCAAGGAGAAGGATTTACCCGCGGTCATGGACATGGTGCGCGCGGTCAAGTCCCTCGGTCTGGAAACCTGCGTCACACTGGGTATTCTCAAGGACGGGCAAGCCGAACAGTTGAAGGCGTCCGGGCTGGATTACTACAACCATAACCTCGATACCGCTCCGGAATTTTACGGGGATGTCGTCACCACTCATACCTACCAGGATCGGCTCGATACCTTGCGGAGCGTGCGCGGCGCCGGCCTCAAGGTCTGTAGCGGCGGCATCGTCGGCATGGGCGAATCGCGCCTGCATCGGGCGGGGCTGATCGCGAAACTGGCCAGCCTCGACCCGCCGCCGGAATCAGTGCCTATCAACCATCTGGTGCCGATTCCCGGCACGCCATTGGCGGGCAGCGCGGCGATTGATATTTTCGAGTTCGCCCGCACCATCGCCGCCGCCCGCATCACCATGCCGCGCAGCTATGTGCGCCTGTCCGCCGGGCGGGAGCAGATGAGCGAGGCCGAACAGGCTTTGTGTTTCCTGGCCGGCGCCAACTCGATCTTCTATGGCGATCATTTGCTGACCACCAGCAATCCGCAGATGGCGCGCGACAACGCGCTGTTCGAGAACCTGGGCCTGCACGGGGTTTAGGGTTCGGCGCGCATGGCCCACCCCGACTGGCTCAGCCGCAGCCGGACCGCCGTCTGGCATCCCTGCACCCAGATGAAGCAGCATGACAGCGGCACGCTACCGCTGATTCCGGTCGCCCGCGGCCAGGGCGCGTGGCTATACGATTTCGAGGGCCAGCGCTATCTGGACGCGATCAGTTCGTGGTGGGTCAACCTGTTCGGCCACGCCAACCCGCGCATCAACGCCGCGATCAAGGACCAACTGGACCGGCTGGAACACGTCATTTTGGCCGGTTTCACCCACGCGCCGGTGGTCGAGTTGTCCGAGCGGCTGTCGGCCCTGACTGGAAACACGCTCGGCCACTGTTTCTACGCCTCGGATGGCTCCTCGGCGGTGGAAATCGCCTTGAAGATGTCGTTCCACTGCTGGCGCAATCGCGGTCAGCCGGAGAAAAACCGCTTTCTCTGTCTGGCCGGCGGCTATCACGGCGAAACCCTGGGGACGTTGGGCGTGGGCGATGTCGCCTTGTACAAGGAGGTCTACGCGCCCCTGCTGCGCCAGGCGATCACCGTGCCCTCGCCCGACGCGCGCCAAGCGGAACCGGGGGAAACGGCGGCGGATGTGGCCCGCCGCGCCGCGACCGCGCTGGCAGCGACGCTGGCCGAGCACCATGACTCCATCGCCGCCCTGATCGTCGAACCGCTGGTGCAAGGTGCGGGCGGAATGATCATGCACGACCCGGAGTATTTGCGGCTGGCCCGCGCCCTGTGCGACCGGTATCAAGTCCATCTGATCGCCGACGAAATCATGGTTGGCTTTGGCCGCACGGGTACGCTGTTCGCCCACGAGCAGGCCGGTGTCCGCCCCGACTTTCTCTGTCTGTCCAAGGGCCTGACCGGCGGCTATTTGCCGCTGTCGGTGGTGCTGACCACGGACGCCGTCTATGCCAGCTTCTACGACGATGCGGTGACGCGCGGCTTCCTCCATTCCCATTCCTACACCGGCAATCCGCTGGCCTGTCGGGCGGCGCTGGCGACCCTGGATATTTTCGCCGAGGAGGATGTTCTGGCCCGTAACTGGCGCTTTGCCGAGCGGTTCACGGCCCGGCTGGCACCGCTGGCGAACCATCCACGGGCGCGGCATTTCCGCCAGCGCGGCATGATCTGGGCGGTCGATATCGACACGGATGACCCGGATTTCCGCTTGCGGTTCTACCGCGAGGCGTTGCGCCGCGAGTTATTGCTGCGTCCGCTGGGAACCACGCTCTACTTCATGCCGCCCTACATTCTCGACGATGAAGAAACCGCTCTGCTGGCCGAAGGCGTGGTGGCGGCGCTCGACGCGGCGATGGGAAGCTCCCCTCTCTCTCTGGGAGAGGGGCCGGGGGTAAGGGCATGATCTGGGACGAATTGGAGGCCGGTCTCGCCCGGTTGGCGGCTGACGGTTTGCTGCGCCGCCGCCGCACCCTGGACGCGCCCTGCGGCCCGGAAGCGCTGGTCGATGGCCGGCGCGTCGTCGCCTTTTGCAGCAACGACTACCTCGGTCTGGCGAATCATCCGGCGCTCGTCGCGGCGGTTCGGGACGCGGCGGAGCGCTGGGGCGTGGGCAGTGGCGCTTCGCATGCGGTCAGCGGCCACCTGCGCCCGCACGCGGAGTTGGAGGAGCGGCTGGCCGCCTTCGTCGGGCGGGAGCGGGCGCTGTACTTCACCACCGGCTACATGGCGAATCTGGCTATCGTCCCGGCGCTGGTGGAGCGCAACGACGCCATTTTCGCCGACAAACTCAACCATGCCTCGCTAATCGACGCTGCTCTGCTCTCCCGCGCCGACCATGTGCGCTACCCGCATGGCGATGTGGAAACGCTGGCTCACCGGCTGGCGCGGAGTTCCGCCCGGCGCAAGCTGATTCTCACCGACGCGGTGTTCAGCATGGACGGCGACTTGGCGCCGCTGCCGGAATTGTATGAACTGGCCGAGCGCTTCGACGCCTGGCTGGTGGTGGATGACGCTCACGGTTTCGGCGTCCTCGGTCCCGGTGGGCGCGGCAGCTTCGCCCATTTCAATCTGCCACCGTCACCGCGCCTGATTCTGATGGGCACGCTGGGCAAGGCGGCGGGGGTATCCGGGGCGTTCGTGGCCGGCGACCGGCGAGTGATCGAGTGGCTGATGCAGCGGGCGCGGTCCTACATCTTCACCACCGCCTCCAGTCCAATCCTTGCCGCCGCACTGCTCGCCAGTCTGGAGTTGATCGCCGCTGGCGACGAGCGGCGGGCGCATTTGCAACGCCTCATCAGCCGACTGCAACAGGGACTCAGCGGTCTGCCGTGGCGGTTGTTGCCCTCGCAAACCGCCATTCAACCGCTGCTGATCGGCGGGAACGACGCTGCGGTGCAACTGGCGGAACGGCTGTTCGCACGAGGGTTGTGGATGCCGGCCATCCGTCCGCCGACCGTGCCCGCGGGCACCGCCCGTCTGCGGATTTCCCTGTCGGCGGCGCATGGCGAATCTCAGATTGACGATCTCATCGCGGCCCTCCATGACTGCGCCGATCACCGTGCTTAGCCTGCCCGCCGCGCTGCCGGCCAAGCAGCGCATCCGCCAGGCCTTCGATCAGGCCGCGACCGGCTACGACGCGGCGGCCGACGTACAGCGCGAGGTGTCCGATCGGCTGGCGGCGCACTTGCTGCAAACCGGCCTGGATGGGGAACCCGCCGCCATTCTCGACGCCGGTTGCGGCACCGGCTACAGCGCGCGCTGGCTGGCCCAACGCTGGCCACGGGCCGAACTCGCCCTGCTCGATTTCGCGCCCGCGATGCTGGCCATGGCGCGGGTCCAGCACCCCGGCGCGACGGTGATTTGCGCCGACATCGAAGCCTTGCCCTTCGGCGGCGGTCGTTTCGGTGGATACTGGTCGAGTTTGGTCTGGCAGTGGAACGATCCACGCCGCTGTCTGGCCGAAGCCGCGCGAGTGCTCAAACCGGGTGGAATGCTGGCGGTCGCCACCTTGGGCGCGGACAACTTTCCCGAACTGCGCCACGCCTTTACCGAATTGGATGATTACAACCATGTGCTGGCGATTCCGCCGCCGGAGCGACTGTTGGCCGATTGCCGGGCCGGTGGGTGGACGGTGATGGTCTGGGACCGGCAACCGGTGCGCCGCCATTTTCCCGACGTGCAAAGCGTACTGCGCAGCGTGAAAGCGGTCGGCGCCCGCGAAGTGGAACAGCGCCGCCCCACGCCGTTCCGCCGTTCCGCCTGGCGGGCGTTGATGGCGCGTTACGAACGGTTGCGGGAACCCGCCGGCTTACCGCTCACTTACGACGCAGTCTGGCTGATCGCGACCCGGCCATGAACCACGCCTTTTTCATCACCGGCACCGATACCGGCGTGGGCAAGACCCACATCGCCTGCGCCCTGCTCCACGCTACCCGGCAAAGGGGTCTGAGCGCGGTTGGCATGAAGCCGGTTGCCGCCGGGGTTGAAGCCAACGGGCGCAACGACGATGTCGCGCAACTGCTGGCCGCCAGCTCGGCCCAGCCGCCGCTGGAATGGGTGAATCCGTATCGGTACGACCCGCCCATTGCCCCGCATGTCGCCGCCGCCGAAGCCGGCCGCCCGATTGAGATTGCGCGGATTCAACAGGCGTTCGCGCAATTGCAAACGCTGGCGCGGGTGGTGTGGGTGGAAGGCGTCGGTGGATTCCGGGTTCCGCTGGACGACCGGCATGACGCAGCGGATTTGGCGCAAGCCCTGGCCTTGCCGGTGGTGCTGGTGGTGGGGATGCGGCTGGGTTGTCTCAATCATGCCCTGCTCACCGCCGAAGCGATTGACCATCGCGATTTGACCCTGGCCGGCTGGGTCGCCAACCGGATCGACCCGGCTATGGCCCGCTTCGCCGCCAATCTGGCAACCCTGGAATCCCGCCTGAACGCGCCGCTGCTGGGCGTTGCGCCTTATGGCGTCAGCCCCGAGCAGGCTGCGCGGACGCTATGTCTGGAGCAGTTGGCCGGTTGGCCCAGAGACCGCGCGTAATACCGTTTCCCGAAATGATTGGGTCGCAAGGTAACGAGACTGCGCCCGCTACCCCTTCCACACCACCGGACATGCGGCCTTCCACATCCGGCGGTTGAAACCCGGCGACCTCCAGATGGCCGCAAGAGACCCCAACGCCAGAGATGGGATTGTTCAGGAAGGTTTACAGCGGTGGGCAGCGTCCCGGCGATCAGTCTTGGCCTTGCCGGGCACACCAAGGCGGGTGCCTGTGCCCGACATTAACCGCCGGAATATAAAAAACTGTCGGGCAACGCCGCACTTCTGCCCGACCTATGCGCCACCCGCTTGAAATCGGTCTGATGTTGATCCATACGAACATTTGTTCTATTTTATTGACAATCTAGCCCAATTAAAGCAGGACCTTCGCTTCCTCGTCAAAACGATCAAGTGAAAGTCCCGTAAAGAAAAAATCAGGGGTTTTGCCATGAATGCGCCGCGCGGCTTGGTCGGGGTGGTAGTTCGTTCCTTTTTGGGACTCTGCCTAGGACTGCTGCTCGCTGGCGCGGCGTGGGGGCAAGTGGCTTCCGCTGAATACCAGATTCTGCTGGATACCGATCACAACCTTGCGACCGGTTGCACGGTCGCGACCGTGGCCGGCCCTTTCCCCGGAGTGGAGCAACGGTTGGTGACGACCGTCGATCTCGGGACCAATCCGGCGACGGTACGCAGTGTGCAGTTGCAACCCTGCGAGAACAGCGCGTTTGGCGCGGCGGTGTGGAGCGATCCCGGCGGCTGGCCGGTGGGACTGGGCACCGGCACCGGCGGCGCGGCGGTGATCGAAACCTGGCTGCCGCTGGCCCAAGTGAACGGCGCTGGCCCGCTGCGGCTGGGCGTGATTTCCCAAGCCGGCGATGCGCGCGACGCCCTGCTGCTGGTGAACAATGGCCAAGGCGGCGGAATCCAATTGCCGCTGCCGGCTGGACTGGCAAACCCGGACGCCACCGCCATCCCGGTGTTGAATCCGTTGACGCTGGCGCTGCTGGTCGCCCTGCTGGGGGGCGCGCTCCGCTACGGGCGGCGGTATCCCGCGGCGGCGCGGCTGCTGGTGCTGGCGGTGGCCGTAACGGGCGTGGGTTTGGCCTGGGCCGCGTTCGTGCGCGACGGGCAAACCACCGACTGGCAAGGCATCGGCCCGCTGGCCACCGACCCCCAAGGGGATGCCGCCAGCCCGGTCGATCTGATCGCCCTGTTCGGTCGAGTGGAGGGCGTGGCGCTGAACTTCCGCATCGACGCCGACATCGCGCTCGCTCCTCCGCCCGGCAACCAAGCCCCGCAAGTCAAGGCTGGCGCGGATCAGACCATCACCCTGCCGGCCACGGCCACTCTCGCCGGCACGGTCAGCGATGACGGTTTGCCCAATCCGCCCGCAACCGTCACGGTGACCTGGAGCCAGGACGGCGGCCCCGGCACAGTCACGTTCGGTACACCCAACGCCCAGACTACGACGGCGACGTTCTCGGTCGATGGAACCTATGTCGTGCGGCTGACCGCCAATGACAGCGCGCTGTCGGCCAGCGACACCGCGCAGGTCACGGTCAATCCGCCCAGTGGGGGCGGTAACTTGCCGCCCGATCCGGCCACCATCGCGCCGCCGGTCGATCCCACGGTGGTGACCACCACCTTTGCCGCCACCCAGTTCCTCTACACCGGCGCCAATCCCGTTCAAACCGGCGTCGCCCCCGGTACGATTGAGCCGAAACGCGCGGCGGTGCTACGCGGCAAAGTCCTCGACAAGAACAACGCTCCGCTGTCCGGGGTCACCCTCGCCATTCTCAACCACCCCGAGTTCGGCCAGACCCTGAGCCGGTTGGATGGCGGGTTTGATTTGGCGGTCAACGGCGGCGGCTATTTGACTGTGACCTACCAGAAGGCCGGCTATCTGCCGGCGCAACGGCAGGCGAATGTCCCTTGGCAGGATTTCGTGGTGTTGGAGGAGGTGATCCTGATCCCGCGCGACGGCCGGGTCACCCCGCTCAGCCTGGGCGCCGCCACGATGCAAGCGGCCCAAGGCAACGTCGTCACCGATCAGGATGGCTCCCGCCAGCCGGCGTTGTTGCTTCCGCCCGGCACGCGGGCGTCCAGGATCATGCCCGACGGCAGCGCCCAACCGCTCGATACCCTGAGCCTGCGGTTCACCGAATACACCGTCGGCCCGAACGGCCCCCAGACCATGCCCGCGTCGCTGCCGGCCAATGTGGGCTACACCTATGCGGTCGAGATCAGCGCCGACGAAGCGACCCTCAAGCAAGATGGCAAGGACGTGCTGTTCGACCGGCCGGTGGTGTTCTATGTCGATAATTTCCTGAACTTCCCGGTCGGCGGCGAGGTGCCGGTCGGCTATTACGACAGCACCAAGGGAACGTGGATACCGTCCGACAATGGCCGAATCGTCAAGATACTCAGCGTCAGCGGCGGCCTGGCCCAACTGGATGTCGATGGCAGCGGAACGCCCGCCGATACTGCGGCGCTGGCGGCGCTGGGCATTACCGACGAGGAACGGGCGCAACTGGCCGGGCTGTATCCGGCGGGTAAGAGCCTGTGGCGGGTGCGGCTGACTCATCTTTCGACCTGGGATTGGAATTGGCCCTCCCCTAGCCCACCAACCGATGCGGAGCCGCCCGAAGTCAGGGAACCCGAGAATGAGGATAACAAAAATCCCGATGATCCCTGTAAATCAGGGGGGTCCATCATCGAGTGTGAAAATCAGACCCTGGGCGAGCGCATTCCCCTGGTCGGTACTGGCCTCTCGCTCCATTACCGCAGCGACCGGGTGCCGGGGCGAAGCGCCGCCCGTATCCTGTCCATCCGGCTGAGTGGCGCGCGCGTACCCGCCAGTCTCAAGCGGATTGAAGCCCGGGTGGCCGTGGCGGGAAGAAGCATCGATCTGGGTCCCTTCCCGGCCCAGCCCAATGAAATCACCACCTACACCTGGGACGGCAAGGATGTCTACGGCCGCTTGGTGCATGGCGCGCAACTAATCAGTATTACACTAATTTACGTCTACGATGGGGTTTACAACAACCCGGTGCCGATTCGTGGTTTCGGAATTACGACCGGCGTGGCGATTCCCGGTAATCCTGCGCGGGAGCAAGTTACCTTATCGCGGACGTATATAGCATCGGTGGGAGCAGCGGATTTCCGCGGGGTCGGTTTGGGCGCGTGGACTCTGGACGTTCACCACGCCTACGACCCGATCGGTAAGGTTCTTTATCTGGGCGATGGAACGCGACAGAAGCCGAGTCAGCTATTAGGCCGTATTATCACCACCTTCGCCGGCACGGGCCTTGAGGGATACGGCGGATACCGCAGCGACGGCGACGGCGGCCCCGCCACGCAGGCGGAACTCAATTACCCACAAGGTGTGGCGGTCGCCCCAGATGGCG
>WBZP01002805.1_pt1 | contig 19633 bp, 20 predicted proteins | sample 5204301 | NCBI WGS metagenome assembly WBZP01 (sample SAMN12412401, study PRJNA552823) | activated sludge metagenome | isolation source: activated sludge from nitrification reactor of wastewater treatment plant... | place: USA: Pennsylvania | collected 2017 | reverse complement strand
GAACACACGCTTGGACAACCGCATCGAGGTGCCTGTGAACGGTCTGGTCGCGCAGATCGAGAGCAACGGCGCGACCTACGGCTGGAACACCGCGCTCTCGATGTACCGCGCGAGTCATCCGTACGGTCTGTGTTCTGAGAACCGGTGGATCACCAACATCACCGACTTCATCGTCAACACGGAGGCCACGAAGGGCACTGGCGCAGGTTTCCACCCGAACGAGGTGGGCCAGCAGCAATACGGAAGCATGTTGGCCGCGGACCTGTTGAGCCAGCAGCCACCGATCGCGCGGGCGTTCACCACCGTCGTGCCGCTGGGTGACTCGGTGAAGTCCAAGATCCGCGTGAAGTTGCTATCCCCGGCCACGATCAAGGCGGGCAAGCACATCAAGTTGCAGGTCAAGGTCACGACCAAGGGGAAGAAGAAGGGCACCATCGGGGTCCGTGCGGTGAGCACGAAGGCCGTGTACCGCTACACGTCCGTGGACCTGCCCAAGGACGGAAAGCGCACGATCACGCTGCCCAAGAAGTGGTCCAGGGTCGGCAAGAACGGCAAGGTGAACGTGACAGTTCAGTTCCTCGGCAACATCTCGGTCAAGCCCTCCAACACCGACAAAGTGACGCAATACGTGGGGCAGGCGCCGAAGTAGGTCGAGCGGTGCCCAGGGTTGACTCCGGCCCACTGGAGATCCGTGAGCACTCGGGTGATCCGGGAGCGTTTTGGCGGCGTCGGAGGGCTCCCCGTCACCGAAAGGCTCACGGATCCGGGGTCGACCCAATCGCGCCAGGGGTGAGCATCGCGACGAAGCGCTCGGCCGAATCGTTACCGTCGCTGTGCTTCATCAGGCCGGAGCCATTTCGGTTCGACATCACCGTGGCCAGTGGTCGCATGCGGGTCAGGCCGTCGCCGTCCCAGGCTGCCCCTCGTCGCCCTTGGCTGCACGTCCCCTGATGAAGGCCAGAAGGATGATCCCGCCGAAGGTGACAACGAACGTTGCCAACCCTGCTGCATTGAGCAGGGCGTTACTCGACCCGCCTTCTGTCAGAACGTCGATCCCGCCTGAAGCCAGGAAGGTCGTCGGGTCCGTGAGGCCGTGCAGGATCATCGCCCCGACAAGGAAGCCGATCGAGCGCAGCGAAAGGTACATCAGCACCCCGAACCCGAAGGTGTAGATGACTGTGGGGCCGACGGTCTTGATGGACTGGCCGCTGAAGAGGTTCACGCTGTGCGACACCGCGAAGAACAGCGACGACAGTGCGGCGACCACCCATTCGCCGTGGCCGGCGTCCCGGAGCATCTTGACCGCGAACCCGCGGTAGAGCAGTTCCTCCACGAAGCCGATGAGCAGACCGGTGGCGAGGGCCAGCATCACGACAGGTACGGGGTTCTTGCCCCAGTCGATGCCGAAGATCCTCAGAAGGATGGGCGTGGCCACGATGACAGGGCCCAGCCACATCCACCAGGAGCGGTAGATCGGCTGCCGGCCGAAGAGTTCTGGAGCCCACCCGAGGTAAAGCATCACGCTGACCAAGATGATGGCGCCCAGGATGAGTCCGGCGGTGAGCTGCACGAAGACGGTACCCACGCTGTCGAGCAGCGGGTCGCTGGCGAGGTTCCCGGAGATCCGCAGCATCAACTGGCCGAAGCCAAGGTAGATCACGAGGTAGCCCACCATGAACGCCACGAAGCGCCAGGCGCCGCCTCGGTTCATGAAGCCGCGAAAGCCACGGTCGTCGCGGGTCGGTGGGGCGGTGACTGTCATGGGCATCCTTCGGTCAGAGAAGCAACTCGCAAAGTGAGCCTACAAATGAGTCGTCGGACCGTTGGTGAGGCACTCCCTCCCGGCGCGCTCGACCCAACGGCGGCCACTGCGCATCCGGCGATCGAGAGGTTGATCCTCGACCGCTAGAGTCTGCGCCGGAGCTCACGCACATTGGAGCGCGGCATGAAGAAACGCGAGTTCGTCATCAGCATCGGGCTGATCGTGGCGTATGTGGCTGGATTGTTGGTCTGGGACAAGGTCGTGCCGACGTCCGTGGAGGACAGCATCAACACAGGCATCGCGTGGTACTACGCGGGCTTCTCGGTGCTCTTCGTGGCCTATCTGGCGGTCTCGCGGGGATGGCGCCGGGTCGGGCTGGTCGGCCGCGACCGCACGCCCGCGATCCGGTGGGTCGTAGTGCTTTACGTGATCCAGGCTGTGCTGCTGGCTGCCTTTCTTGGGCTGGTGTTGTCGGTGTACGACGGTCCGAGCAAGGTGATGACGTTCATCCTGATCAATGTCGTGTTCATCGCGTTCAACGAGGAACTGCTGTTCCGCGGCTTCCTGTGGGACTCCTTGTCCGGGCTGCGCCCGGCTCCCGCGATCCTGCTCACCTCACTGGTCTTCGGGCTGGTTCATCTGATCAACGGGGTGACCGGTGCCGCCTGGAACGGGGTCATCGTGCAAGTGGTCTTTGCAGCCATCGGGGGGCTTTTCGACGCAGTCGTCCGCTACGGCACTGGAAGCCTGTGGCCGACGATTCTCACCCACTATCTCCTCGATACCGCCGGTTCCCTCGGCGCGGACACGTCCATGGTCGGCGTGGGCCTCGGGATCCAAGTACTGACCGTCATCGCTGCCATCCTTGCGGTGATAATCATCTCGATCCGGTACAAAGACCCGGTGCAACCGCAGGCATCGATGCCCGAGGATGCCGTCGCGGCCTGAGTCTGGGTCTCGCGAGCAGGGGTTCGTACCCTTTCTCGCCGGGCTTTTAGATCCGCACCCGATAGGCTCGCGGGCATGTCATCCGTAGAAGAGATACCGGAGGCGGCTGACATGGAGCCGGCGCAACGCCCGCCGTTGGTGGAGTCCTGGCCAGCGATCGGGCGCCTTGCTTTCATCTCCGTCTATTGTCTGGTGATCATCATTGCCGGCTTCGGCCACTGGGGGCCTTCGACGGTGCGGATTCTGAACGCCATGGTGGCGGTCCTGTGGGGCTTGCTCCTGATCACGTGGATCCTGCAGGTGCGCGGCCAAACGGGTCGGTTGCGGTTCGTCCTTCGCCATCCGGCGCTACCCATGCTGCTGATCGCCCCGCTGTTCCTGATCCTCTTCTGGGATCCGATCTGGTTCATCGTGATCGTCGTGGCCTTCATTCTGGAACTGCGCCAACTGACTGCGGGCGACGGCTTCATATTCTCTTTCGTCCTGATCGTGTTTGTAGGCCTAATGTCCGCGCTGACGATGGTGGAGTTGGAGAACAATCAGCAGGCTTCCGGCTTCCATGGCCCCGGGGACGCCTTCGTGTGGGCTTTCGGCGGTCTGCTGCACATCGACACTGGGACGGACTTCACCCCCACCACGGCGGACGGGAAGTTCCTGGGTGTGGTCGTCAGCGTCTGCGGCATCCTGGCTGCGAGTATGTTCACCGCCAAGCTTGTTGCCTGGATTCTCGGTGACGAAAAGAGCAGCCCCGCCGAAGGTTCCGCTGTGACCGCCGACGACGCGGAGGCCCTGCGGACCGAGGTGGCTGAACTGCGGGAAACGGTGTCGCAGCTCAACCAGACCATCCAGCAGCGGGCCGGCGAATCTACCCCGAAGTGACTGTTGGGCCACCCTGACGTTCGAGGTCGTACCAGGTCGGTACCGAACGCACGGACTAACATGCGGCGGCCAGGTCATCAAACCCAGGATTTCCCCTGGTCAGGTCGGTATCCATTTCGGCGAACCGGACCCGCTGCAGTGCACTTCGGCACGCGGAGCAGACATCGGCACACACGGTCGGCGGTGGTGTCACAAGAATCATGAAAGAGTCTGGGCAAGGCTGTCGATTCGGGGGCAGGGTGTTCGTCGACGTTAATGACGGAGCCGGACAAGTCGGCCCGCGACCCAGTGCAGGAGGTAGTTCATGGCCAAGTACGCAATTCTGATCTACAGCGACCCGACCGTCTACGCGAACATGTCGCCCGAGGCGTGGGGCGCGCTGGTGGACGCGCATAGCACGTTCACCAAAGCGGTCGTTGAACTCGGTGGGTCCCTAGCGGGCGGGGAGGCGCTGGAGCCCACGACGACGGCCACCACGATCAAGGGTGGCAGCACGGTGACGGACGGCCCGTTCGTCGAGACGAAGGAGGCGTTGGGCGGCTTCTACCTCGTCGAAGCGCGCGACCTCGACCACGCCATCGAGATGGCCAGACTGTGCCCGGCCCCCGCCGGTGGCGTCGAGGTTCGCCCCATCGTGGACCCGACGACGAACCCATATTGATCGCTCCCCGCGACCAGCCGACCGCGTCCGCCACTACAGCGGACGCGGTCGCTGCCGCGCTCGCGCAGGCCCACCGCTCCGAGTGGGCCTTCGTGCTGTCCGCCACGGTGCGCGTCGCGGGCAACCTGGACCTCGCGGAGGAGTGCACACAGGAGGCGTACATCAGCGCGCTGCGGGCCTGGACCCGGGACGGCGTCCCGGAGCGGCCAGGCGCGTGGTTGACCACGGCTGCGCGCAACCATGCGCTCGACCGGTTGCGTCGGGACGTCACCCTCCGGCGCAAGCTCCCGCTGCTCGTGGAGCCGGCAGCCGTCGATCCGCACGAGCCGGCTGAGCTTGACTGGCCCGACGTCGATGTGCCGGACGACCGGCTCCGTCTGGTGTTCACCTGCTGCCATCCCACCCTCGCCCCCGAGGCTCGCGTCGCTCTCACGCTGCGACTGGTTTGCGGTGTTCCCACGCCTGAGGTCGCCCGTGCTTTCCTGGTGTCCGAGTCGACGATGGCGGCACGGATTACCCGTGCCAAGAAGAAGATCTCCGCCGCCCGGATTCCGTATCGGGTTCCGGGCAGGGCGGAGTTGCCCGAGCGCCTGGACAGCGTGCTCACCGCTGTCCACTTGCTCTTCAGCACCGGACACACCGCCGGCGAGGGGGACGCGCTTGTCCGTGAGGAGCTTTGCGACCGGGCCCTGCACCTCGCGCGCACCCTTTCCGCGCTGCTCCCCGAGCAGGCCGAGACCCGCGGCCTGCTCGGCCTGTTGCTCCTCACCGACGCGCGCCGGGCCACCCGGACCGACGAGCAGGGTCGGCTGCTCCTACTCGCTGACCAGGACCGGACGCGGTGGGACCAGCGCGCGATTCTGGAGGGGCTCACGGTAACGGCCGGGGCACTCGCGTCCGGCCCACCGGGGCGATTCACACTGCAGGCGGCGATCGCCGGCGTGCACGCGATGGCGCCGTCCCTGGAGCAGACCGACTGGCCGCGCGTCGTGCACCTCTACGACCGTCTGTTGGCCGTGTGGAACACCCCGGTGGTCGCGCTCAACCGGGCGGCCGCTGTCGCGTTCGCCGACGGTCCGGCCGCCGCCCTGCCGCTCCTCGACGAACTGTCGACCGATCCCCGGCTCGCGGACTACCCCTACCTTCCCGCCACCCGTGCCGACCTGCTGCGTCGCCTCGGCGACGCCGCCGGCGCGGCTCAGTCGTACCGGCGCGCGATGGAGCTCACAACGAACGATGCAGAGCGCGCCTTCCTGGAGCAGCGCCTGGCCGAGGTCAGCCGCACCGCTGGCCCCGAGCCGGCGCCGGGCTGAGGACGGCAGGCTCGGCGGTCACCGACGATTTCGGCAGAGAGACCTCAATCCCGCGCCCGGCTCGGCTGCACCCGCTTCGGTTCGACAGGCGTCTTCGCCAGTGTTCACGCCGCTGACGGTGTGCGTCACGAGGGGGAGTGGGGTGCGCTGTGCAACAAGAAATTCCGGCGAATCTTCAGTTGCGTGTGCCTCGGGTGTAGGTGGCGCTGCGGGCGAATGCGGTGTAGTCGGTGGTCGCTGGTGCTTTCTGGGTGGCCTTGATCCGCAGGTTGGGGTAGCCGTAGGTGCGTACCGACGTTTTGCCGTTGGGTCCGCGCACGACGGTGTAGTAGCGGACCTCGCCGGCGGCGGTGCGGTTGGCCGGGCCGCCGCGGATGATGGTGCGGACCAACTGGCCGGCGTTGGTGCGGGCGTTGGCCGGGGTGATGACCGTGATCCCGGAGAGCTTGATGCGCTTCGGGAGTTTCGGCTTCAGGGTCTGCTTCTTCTTCGCCGCCTTGGTGCCGGTGCCAGTCAGGGAAACGGTGTGCGGGCCACCAGGGGCGTTGGTGGCGAACACAAGTTGGCCTTCGGCCGCACCCGTCACACCCGGGGCGAAGCTCACCTGAACAGTGCAGGTGGCGCCTGGCGCCAGCTGCGTATCCGCGCAGACGTCTGCAGTGATCGCATACCCGGCACCGATGATGGTAGGGGCGGAGACCGTGAGTGCGCTCGTGCCGCTATTGGTCACCGTCACCGGCCGCGGGCCACTGGAGCTGCCGACCGTCACGCTGCCGAAGTCCAACGACCCCGGGAAGACGCTGAACCCTGGCACGACTGCGGTACCGGTGATCGGTACCAAGTCGGGACTGGTGATCGCGTTCGACGTCAACTGCAATGCGGCGCTCGTGTCACCACCCGCGACAGGCATGAACGTCACCGTCACGCTACAGGTCCCCGCAGCGGGCAGGGTAGTCGATGAGCAGGTGTCGGCGGACAAGGTGAATTGGCTGGCGCCGGTGCCGGTAAGGCTCAGCGCGTCGGCGGGCATGATCAGATTCGAACCCCCGGAGTTGGTGACTGTCACACCCTGGGAAGACCCCTGGCCAACGCCGGTCGCGCCGAAGGCGACCGGGTTCGGACTGATCGTCACGCAGGCTGTCAGCCCAGCATCGGCGATGGTCCAGGTGTGGTCAGTGATGAGTGACTGCCGTGCATCCTTCGCAGCGCAAGAGTACTTGATGCCCAGAGCCCCCAACGAAACGTTGCTCTGGACGGCCTTAGCTGACCAGCCGATCAGTGCGTTGTCGTAGTTCTGGGTGGACAGCCCGGACGAGCTGAACATTTCGGCCATGTTGGCCACCGCGCTCACATCCCACCCTCCGAGGTCCTGGTTGAACGAAGTGGCGCCTCTGAACATCCGTGCCATTGTGGTGACCTTGTTGGTGTCCCAGCCGCTGATGTCCTGGTTGAACGACGAGGCGTTGAAGAACATCTCAGACATGGATGTGGCACTTGAGGTGTCCCAGCCACTGATGTCCTGATCGAACGATGTCGCACCACGGAACATTTGGCCTATCGAAGTGACCTTGTTGGTGTCCCAGCCGCTGATGTCCTGGTTGAAGGCCGCGGCGCTCATGAACATCGAGCCCATGTTCGTGGCACTGGAGGTGTCCCAGCCACTGATGTCCTGATTGAACGACGGGGCGAACATGAACATCCCGCCCAGTTGATCCACCCCGCTGACATCCCAGTCGCCGATGGATGTCAGTGAAGAAGCTCCACTGAAGATCTGGTCCAGGTTGGTGACGCCAGTAAGGTCCGGTCCATCGGTGGCGTTGACATCAAGGTTGGCAGCGTCTGCAAAACCTCTCCCGTTGTTGCCGGGGTTGAATGTGCCCCACTGCTCGACGGTGAGAATCTTCAGTCGATCCCCGGTGCTGTTGAAGCGCCAGCCTCTCAATGTCCCAGAGATGGTGACCGTGAAGGGAGCGTTCGCGGGGGTCGCGTACGTGTGCGTGACCTCGGCTTGATTCCAGGAAGTGATCAGGTCGGACGATCCGTCGCCCCAGTTGACGGTGAAGTTGTACGTTCCGTCTGACTCGAGAGGCAGCCTGACCTGATTGTTGGCCGACGACCCTGTACTCGTGTTCGCCGGATTCCAGGTCGACACGAAGTCGGTGCTGACCGCCTGCGATGGACCCGCCAGCCCCACCGCCAATACAGCGACGCCCGCGCCTATTAGCCAACCCACAACCCGCGTGACGATAGCAACCATCCGTCGGCCTCCTGTGATCTGTGACCCGCTCGGGTTACAGATCACAAGAGGCTAGCGCGAATCTCGGTGCTTGCAATAACCGCCATCAGGCCACCGGGGTCACACACGCTGCCACTCAATCCCGTGCCCGGCTCGGCTGCACCCGCTTCGGTTCGCCGGGCATCTTCGGAGTGTTCACGGGGTGGCGGTGTGCGTCACGAGGGGGGGTGGGGTGCGCTGTGCGACAAGATATTCCGGCGAATCCGTCAGCGTGGCCGTCTGGCGGTGCCAACGCCATACCCACAGACGCTCCAACTCGTATCGGTCCCGGTCAAGAGCCCACCCAAAGCCACCGGACTAGGTGGAGGCTACCCGCGCTCTTGGGCCGCGCGGGCGAGGAGTTCCCGCGTGTCCGTCAGCAGATGTTGGAAGCGTTCTGGATCCTGCCGAACGAGTAAGTCGTAAAGCGCTTCGGCCTCGAGCAAGGGCGACTCAGCTTCCCCTGCCCGATCAGTGTTGACGTAGGTCTCGCCCAGTAGGTTGAGTGCGATCGCCAGACTGGGCTCGTATCTCGCAGGGTCGCCTCCTGCATTTGGCAGTTGTTGGTCTGCCATGAGCTGGCGCAGTAGTGCGATCGCCTCCACGAGTGGGGCCTCTGCCTTGGCGGACCAGTCATCTGAGACGAATGACACGCGCGGCCCAAACCAAGTGCCATTCGCGAGCCCTTTCCGTCTGTAGTCGCGCATCGGTCCCTTGCCCATGATCACCGAACCAGTAAGGGCAAAGTAGCCTTCCCCGTTTCGATAGACCTTGGCGAGGGCGATGAGTGCTCGAGCGAGCGCTGGCTCCGACTCGGACGGGCGACGCAGTTTCAGCGAGCGGAAGACATTCGTCGCTTGCACCAGTGGATCCTCAGCCTCAGGCTCCGCCCCCATTTGAGTCAGGACCACGGACAGATTCTCCAGGCAGATCCCGTACGAGAGGAGGCTCTCCGAATCACCGTAGAAGCCCGCCATGAAAGCGCTCAGGTTCGCCGCGCGCTCAAGTAGATCCTCCGCGTCGAGGAATTGGTTTGCTGCTAGCGCGTCTTCGCTTTGTTGGACCAGGCGCTGGAGGCGTGCGATGGACATTTCGGGGCTCAGTGTCCCGTCTGCCATTTCTGGATACACCGATGTACCTGCGAATTCGTCGAGATTGGACAGGCTTGCCTTCTCGCCGGTGGCCGCCGCGCTGCGAATCCAGGAGTGTGCGCTGGCCAGGTCGCCAGCCTGGTAGGCCATTACCCCAAGATTGTGCATGGCTCCGCCGTCGCCGGCGGCCGCGGCTCTGAGCAGCCAATCGTGTGCGGTCCCGAGGTCACCTTCAGAATTTGCACGATTCCCGAGGTTCCGCATGGCTCCGGCGTGGCCTTCGTCGGCTGCACGCCGGTACCACGCAACTTCCGCTTCCTGATCACCTTCCTGGCTAGCAAGCCAACCGAGGTGGCACATGGCATTGGTGTGGTGGTGCTTAGCTGCGCGGATCCACCAGGCCCTGGCCTTGGATGGATCGCCGTCATTCATCGACATTTCCCCCAAGACGGACAGGGCGTCCGGGAAGTCGTATTCGGCGGCACGCAAATACCAGGAGCGTGCCGTTTCTCTGTCTCCCGCCTCGATTGCCAGCACCCCTTGGTGGAACATGGCCTCCGGGCTAAGCGATTCATTCATGGGTTCGATCCTTCCCCGTCAGTGCCGAGTGAGGGCCAGTCACATAGATACCGAGTAGCCGACAAGGGCACGGGGGCCTTCGGACGTGGTCTGGTTCCCCCCAATCACGATGGCGCAGCTGCCGGTGCATTCCGTTTGGTCCGTCATGCCACCTTCCTTGACCGTGATCAACCCTGGATAGATGGCGATGACCTGCTGAAGGGGGAACAGCGCCAACGCGCCACCCTGTGACCAGGGACGGGACGCAGCCATGAAGTCCTCCTCGACTGCGTCGAGTCTGTATGCAGTGGGTGTGGATTCCAGGAATACGATTAGGTGACCCACGAAACCCTCAAGGACCTCCGGAATCCTTGTGCTCCACTTACTGCCGTTCCACCACCGCCGCTGATCGGAGTCGGGTACCTCGTACAGATTGGGGGGGCGTTGTTCGGCTGGCATCGTCTCGGCATGAAGGTCTTCTGGCAACTTGTCCTTGCGGGTTCCTATGGCGGTCTGCCGTGAGACTCTTAGCAGGGTACGCCCGTCCCAGTACCGGACCTTTGTGCGGTGGGCAGGGTCTTGATACCAGCCAGGGCTAGGGGATCCGCCGTTCGTCATGACTCGACTTTCGCAAGTCGGTTGGTCTTGATGCGAGTCAGACCAGTAATTGGCCGCTCGGAATTCGGCGGATGTCAGTGGTGGCGTTGGACCGACGCCGCGACCTCACGGGCGAGTCGCGCGATTGATATCTCCACTGACGGATCCTCATTGGTAAACCTCCGCGTCTGGGTACTTACCATGCTTGCGATCTCCTCCCAGGTGATGACAGCAAACTGCTCAGCGACCCGGAGCGGGTCAGGAGCTCCTGCTGTGCGGTCTCCCAGTCGCACGGCCTCAGCGAGTGTCAGATCTCCGTGCCCCTTGACTTTGACTGGTGGGTCCTTGCGAAGAACGAGGAGGCAGAACGCTGATTGGGATCGACTAAGGGCTGTGATCGTGGTGGCCAGTCGCGCGAGCTGTTGCGGCTGGAAGCTGCTGGGCTTCAGTCGCTTCGCCTCAACTAAACAGAGAGCATTTGTGGTTGAAATCGTGGCGTCCGGTTGAACGGTCCACGCTGCCGACTGGCCGGAGGGCAGTGTTGGGCGAAGATCCCCCGGTAGCAGGTCAACGTTTGCCGCTTCGATATCTCGGATGAGGTGGCCTCGCGCGACTTCGGCTCCTCTCGCGGCTTGCAGAATCTGGCCCAGGAAGTGTTCTCGCGGCAGGAAGTCCAGGGCGGAGAACACCTCGACAGTCAGAACGTTCTCTCGGCCCAGTCCTCCGCCTCTGTACTTGCGGGCGTTGCCCTCCCACGAGATCTCGTCCAAGAGACGGCCGATCGCAGAGGGTGGCACTGTCGGGCCGTTGTCTGACCGAGTCACAGGTTTGATTCTGGATGATCGACACTCGTGTAGATGCGCTGATGCGTCACCTCGTCCTGAGACAATCGGGCCGGAGGTGTCACATGGCCACATCCCGTGCCGTCGCTGCAGTCAAACGCACCAAAGTCGTCGAAGCCGTCGCAGAAGGAGCGACCTACGAACAAGCGGCCAAGCAGGCCGGCTACGCCACCCGAAGTGGCGCGTACAAGGCGTTCTGGAAGGCCGTGGATGGCCGCGAGGCCGACGCCGTCGAGCAGCACCGGGCTTTGGAGTTGCAGCGTCTCGACGCCCTCCAGGTCGGGTTGTGGGAGCGGGCCGAGGCCGGCGACATCAAAGCGGTGAACGCGGTGCTGCGGATCATCGAGCAGCGCAGCCGGCTACTTGGACTGGACAAGCCGGAGAAGACGCCGGTCGGCTCGGGGAGCGTTGTGGATCCTGCGTACTGGGCGGGGTTGAAGGAAACGTAGGACAGGGATTATGGCGTCGAGCGAAGTTCCGGGTGCATTGGCCGCGTCGGACCGGGATTCGCTGACAGCGGGGCACGCCGGCAGGCGCAACTGGCAGGCTCCGCACAGTGGTCATCGCTGGCTCCACCAGTTCCACACCGGTCGCATACGGCATCGCAGGTAAGCGGTGGTTGAGGGCCGCGTGGGTACGTTTGTGCCCGTGACTTACCCCTCCGCGTGGACTCGGTACCGCAAGAGTGTTCTGCCCGAGACGGTCTCCCCGCAGATAGGCACGGCCATCAACCGTTTCGCGGCGAGGTACCGTTTCGCGGCGTCGTTTCGTGGGCTGGACGTTACTGGTATCGCGCAGCGGACCGTCGATGGATACGCGCAGGGGTTGCGGCTCACGCTGGCGTATTCGGCCCTGGAAGGAGCCGAGAAGTTCGCGGGTAAGTCAACGCAGATACTTGAAGTTCGAGCCGCAGCGGCCTTGCGAGCTGATGAGCCTCTCATGGTCCTTGTACTTGAAGAGGAGCAATTGGGCCGGTCCTTGGAGAAACGACTGCGGGGGTTCCACGAGGATCCGTCTGATCAGGACATCAGGCCGGTTGTCGAACGTATTCGCCATCTCGTCGCACATGGGGCCTTCACGCCGCATGCTGCTGGGCTTTCGGATTCCGTTCGGCGCACGAGACTGTTCGACCTGATGTCTCTGGCAACGCTCGCGTCAGCCGACGAGGCCTTCTCGCAGTGGTTTGACCGACAGGTGAGGGGTTGATCCTTCAGAGGCGTCTGATGCTTGCTAGGACCTCTGCCGGGCGCTCATTGCGCACCGATGCTCGCCTACGCACGTCAAGCGAGAATTGACGAAGTTGCCCAAGCAGGGAATCACTGTTCTGAGCGTCTGGGACGGTAGGGGCAGGTGGGGTACTGGGCATTCGGCAGCCTCGAAGGAGTAGGTAACACCGGCCCGAGATGGTCTACCGTGGACGGCAGCAGGTAGATACGCAGGGCGGAGGGCCTGACTATGGGGGCCGCAAGACACCACACACTGATTCCCGTTCTTGGCGTTGCGGCAGCGGCAGCTAGCATCCTTGCGGCCCCAGTCCCGGCGAATGCGGACAACTGGTGGCCAAGCAGACAGTTTGCTCACCCCGAGAACGCCGACGACTACTCTGACGGGGAGGTGTACAGGGAGTTCCTCCTCGGCTGGTGGAACGAGAGTAACGACGGCTACACCAAGGTCTACTACAAGCCTCGGGCCGCATTCTTCAACGGAAAGAAGCTCACGCGTTCCTACGAGATAACACCTGGCGGCACCTACGCGATGACATGGGGAGACAAAGGCAAGTACTTCACGAGGGTGATCCTTTACCGCAAGGGTGAGCCGTACCTGACTCAGATACCCCACTTTGCGGGAAACACCGCCACCTGGCAGCCGTTCACGGTACGACGGCCCTTGCCCATCACCGGCACCCTGAAAGTCACAATAGACGTGTTCATCAAGAAGGTCGGCGAACGCCCGCAGTGGGATTGCTCGGTCTACTACAAGGAAGTCTGCAGGTGGTGGAAGGGGCGCAAAGCGGTGCCGCTGTACAAGGCGCGTACCGTGACGAAACGGTGGAAGGTGTCCACCACAATCGGCTCCGACACGTTCACATCGGCAGGCGACGGTCTTGGACTGGGGTGGTGGAACGGCGGTGCGGACACCCTCCCGGCGGAGTTCACCAGCAACCCGATGCTTCCAGTGGTCTACAAGTGGCGTGATAGGTGCGGGTTCGGCTCGACCAACGTGTGCGGGTTGGTACTCGACAACGAGGTGACGGTAACGAAAACCCTGATTGGGAAGTAGCCAGTACCAGCCTGGAACGGCGATAATGCCCACCACCGGATCGCGCCACACGTAGGTCGAAAGCCCGATGGTAGGCATCGTTTGGTCGACTGCCTGCCTCGAACAGTCCCCGGCAATGGGGGTTGGGCGGGCACAGCCAGCGTGTCAGCGGTCGTCGCCGCGCTCGTAATGCGGCGATGGGTTCCTCGGCGATCCGGGCCAACATAGGCTCGGCGACCTGCGGACAGCACCACTTTCGAATTGCGGCGGGGCGCAACAGCCAACCGGCCAGCACTCTCGTGCAGGATGTGCCCGGCGTGACTCTGAACCCGTGCGCGTGTCATATGGCAGTGTCAAGGCGATCTCCGCGGACAGCAGTTGATCGGACAGGTGATCCGATCACCGTGGGGCGCATAGCCTTGATCTCACCGCCGTGATGATTCGTCTCACTGCCGACAGTCACAGCCCCTTCCGCGAGAGCGCGTGTGCGTGTCGTACCTGCTCTGCATACTGAACGCGTCCACAAAGGACACCGCTAACGGGGGTTGAGAATGAATAGGCAGACAGTCGGTTTCGTGACGGCAGGCATCGGAGCTCTGGTGGCGCTGACACCCTTGCTGCCGACCGTGAAGGTGCCACTGCTTGGCTCGATCACGGTGGGTTACCGGGGGGTGGGACTGGCTATCGGTGTCCTCGGTGTGGTCATCCTCGCGCTGGGCCTGGTCCACGCGCTCAGAGGCGTTCCGCGGATGCGCATATGGCTCTTCGTGGCCGCAGCAGCGGTGGCCGGCTCGTTCGCCTACGTGGTCATCACCGTGCAGTCGGCAGTTGACGACATGCAGGCTGAACTGGCCGCGGAGGGTGACCTGTTGGGGATCGGCGAGGCTCTGGCCGGTTCCATGTCGGTAGGGATCGGGGTGGTTGCCCTGGGAGTTCTGGCGATGGCGCTGCTCATCCTGGGCTTCGTGGCGCGCACCCCAGCCGCCGAGCCTGGCAGCATGGTCTCTACGCAAGAACCTGCGTCAGAATGACCGGATCTTCGGAGGCCCACACGGTGCGAGAGATCGACACGACCTTCGACTTCCGCACAGACGCGGGCGGCAAGGATCCTGACTCTCACAGCCCGACGCTTCGCCGCTACCACCAGATCCTGTGGAGCAAACCGTTGCCGAAAGGGGCGAGCTTCGACCTCGACAGCACAACTCCCGGGGAGTACCTGCATCACAAGTCCGAGCTCGGCGAGTTCTGGCTTGCCAGCGACTCGGTCATACCCACTTTCGAGGGATACCTCACGATGGTGCCTGTGCTAGCGGCGTTCCCACCATCGGAGATCGAGGAGTTCCAGGCGATCGGCTACACGATCGGCGGGATGATGGTCTTCCCCGGCAACAAGGTTGACGGCAAGCAGACCCTCAACGGGGCGCGAGGGTTCCATCCGCGCATCCGGGATCGGATGGATCTGACCCTGGAGTGCATCCGCCGGCATTACCTCGGCCACGAGAGCCCCTTGTCCGATGTATTGGCCCGCTATGCCGACTTCTTCTCGCTCTTTGGCAGCTTCGAGGGTTACGTGCGGTTCTTCTTGCTCGACGACTTGGTGGATGACGACTACCGCCAGGTGCGGTACTTCCTGCCGTTCGATGACTTCACGACGTCGGCTTTGCCGGAGAGGCCAGAGGCCTACCGCGCGTACCGGGTTGCCAGCGTGGCGTTCATCGAGGCGCGTAACGGGCGGATCGACGCCATCGCCTGAGTTGCGAAGTTGAGACGGGCTTACTCACCGACGTACCGTGCAGGTGTTCCTGAGGGATCGGGGAGGGCTCATGAAGGTCTGGCGTCCACTGGTCATGGCGGTGTCGGTCGTTCTGCTCAGCGGGGCGGTGTCCTCACCCGCAATTGCGGACCCTTTGCCTAGCGGGAAGAGTAGGTGGGGTCAGGCCGGGGTTCCGAATCCGGTGCCTTGGAGGATGAAGCGCTCAGGGGAATGGGTGAAGCTCGTCTTCTCAGACGTGACGTACCGGGGCACGATCAGCGGGAACACAATGCGCCTTCGACCCAACGAAGGGTACGGCGACGTTTCGCACAACGCGTTCCGGTACAACGGGCGCATCCTCAAGATCCAATGGGAGGGCCGCTCGAAGTGGACCAGGTTCAAGCGCCTGGACTAGAGGCGTGGTTGGCTTTGGGGCATTACACCTGCCAGTTTTCGCCTAGCCAGCGGGCGAGGGCGGCGCGGTTTTGCGGGGTGGTTTGAGAGTGATTTGCGTTCAGGGTCCAGCCCAGGAACAGCACGCCGTGAGCCGCACCTCGAAGGAGGCTTGCTCGCTTGCCCTGTTTGCCGAGGGGTGTCGTGCCGACTTCATCTAGATAGGCGATGCCGGACTTTCCAAGCCACTCAGCGACGGTGCGACCATTCACCAGAACCAGTTCGATGCTTTCATTGCAGAGTTGATTCAACAGGAACTCGCTGTCGTCGTGCAGGAGTTGTTGCTGGGCCGTTCGCGAACTCCTGGGAAAGGATCCCCACACGGGGTCGGTGGCCCACTGCACGATGTCCAAGTGGCATGCGGAACCGGTGTAGTAGTCGCAGTCGATGCCGGCAAGCACCGCGTTGAGTTTGTCGAACCAGCGCCCGTAGGGGTTGCGATGGAAGTAGTTGTGGCACGCACTAACGACTTGTTCCACTTGCCGATCGTTCAGAGTGCTGAGGTCAGTTGCGTCAAGGAGTTCAAGGTCGACCAGCCGCTTCTTGCCCACGGGCAGGAGCGTTCGGCTCTGAGTCTGGAACTCGATCCGACTGGGATTGATTCCTAGTGTGGCCACCCTGCATGCGCTGGGGTTTCCGAACGAGATGACAGGCGTTGAGTGTGGGACGACATGTCCATCCACGGGGTAGGGCCTGCGAATCCGCTGCTGCACGTATTCAGGAAGAGTGTTCATCAGTTCACCTGCGGCGCGTCCACGTGTTGCCGGAGAGGCTCGGCATGCGTACCTAGCAGGTATCCCTGTTCGGTTACTTGGCGTACGACCTCCTGCCAGGCGTTGGTCAAGTCGGACTCGTTGAGGACTGTGGCCTTGAACCCTTGCTGGAGTCGTGGGTTGAACAGTCCTCGGAGGGGTTCGGTGAGGGTGACGGTTGCTTTGCTGAATGCGTCGTCCGGGACAGTCGTGAGTTTCGCGGGGAAGAAGCTGAACGGGCGGGCAAGGCCATCAGCGGTCGGTGTCGCGCCAAGGTAGACGACGAGGGTATCGAGGTAGGACGTGTCTTGGGCACCGATCTTCTCAGTGCTGAGCGCATCCATGACGACGTCTTGAAGGACGTTGTGGCCGTACGAGTCGTCTCGGGGGACTTCTCTCATTGAGTGGCGCGCGTCCACTACGAGGCATGTGTCCAGCTGAAATGTGCTCAGTTGTGTGGATCCTCGTCCGAAGAGCACCACAGACCCTACACCGAGGTTGCGTAGTACCGGCTTGTTCTGGCGGCAGTTGCTGTACGCGAACTGGTCGCCGAATACAAGTGGATCAGTGTTCTGTCGTCCTTGACCGCCGGCCGCTGCTGGCCGCATGTGTATGGGCGGATTAGTGGGCCAAATCGGTTCGTGGAGCAACGACGGCAAACCCCAGTTCTGATAGTCCCGGTTCATTCGGCGCACGCGCGATGGAGGCTCCCATTCCCCCCAGAATCGCAGCAGCCGATTGCGATACCAGCGGGCGTCTGCGGCATCGTAGGCATCGCCCTGAGCTTGGAGGAACTTGCGGTTGTGGGGCCTGTCGCCGAACTTCCAGCCCATGACTCCTTCCGTCATGTTCGCGCTCAGGCCGGCGCGGCCCGCCGCGTACTCGTGGCCGGGGTGGATGAACTGTACGAAGCGTTTCTCGAAGGTCGGTTCCCTGTTGGTACTGGACACTGTGCCCTCCTCGAACCGGCTCACCGATGTGCGAGGGCAAGGGTACTAATGCCTGGCCGCGGTGACCACCAAAGCGCTTGTGTTGAGAAGGGATCGCCCGACTTCGTACGGCCGCCGACACCCAGCCAGACCAACGTTCGTTACGTGACGCGAGTGCCGTTCACGTAGAACTCCTTGCCCTGCATCTTCTTGGCAATGCATTTCCACTGAAGGGCTTCTGGGCAGTCTGGCGAAGGTGGATTGGAGACGATGTATTCGTACAGCTGGAGTTTTCGGGCGGGGATAGCGCCATCCTCGCGACAGTACGCGATGATCTTCTGTTCGAGCGAATCCGCCGTACCTATGTCTTCAGCGTTGTAGATGCCACGGAGCCAGCGGAGCAGGGTTGTGTCTTCCACTGTGCTCATGTAGTCGAATACGGAGTAGTTGCGTTCCAGCAAGTTGGCGGATCCTCCGCGTGACCAACCGGCAGCGGCGTCGATGAATCTGTTGCACGGGGTGGAGATGTCCGCCGAGTCCTGGTACACGTCGTTCGTCGGAGTCTGTGCGCTTGCTGGTGGAGGGGTGGTGGCATTCGTTGACGACGCCAGAGTGTTTGACGGGGTGCTTGCTGGCGATGATTCGCTGATGCTGGCACCTTCGGCTCCGCCTCTGTTTGTCAGCCATACACCTACGGCGGCCACTGCCATGATCAGGACAAGGGCGGGCACAACATACATCCAAGGTCTCGGGGTTCGACTGTCTGCCGGGCGGGGATCGGTGCGGGACACGGGTCCACCGCAGTGGGGACAGTCTTTGGCGCGAATGCTGACTGTGCCGCCACAGTCCGGACACTGGACTGTGCCAAAGCTCTCGTCCACTTTGCCTCCCGCAAATCAACATAGGGAATTGACCCCGCTATTCCAATTGAACCCTCTGATCCCTGCGTCGTGACGGGCAGTAGGTTGCGGTGACCCATGAGGCGAGTCTGATGGATTCCAGACGAATCGGATTGGGGATCCGATGGCCAGGGGAGGGCAGGGCCTGCTCTAACTCATCCCGATGGAATCTCACCAGCGAGCATCGTCACAGCTACTGGCAGTCCCTCACGGTTGGCTCGTAGCCGGGCGGTGTGTTAGCCGGCAGTTCTATGCAGAAGGCGGCGTCGTTGGCGGGGTCTTGGATCTTGACGATCCGGCCCGATGAGTAGACCTTGATCGCGGAATTGGGGTGGTCCTCATTCCAGCTTTGGACAACCCCGTTGACCACCTGGCTTGAGGGAGTGTCCGTCTCAGCGCTTTCGACTTTGCTTCGGATTAGCTCTTGCACCTGTGCGGCCGCCTCGCTTGCCGGCACCTGGTTTCGGGCTTGAAGGAACCCAACGCCCAGCCAAACCACGAGTCCGACAACCACCGCTGCTGCGGCCAAGAACCATGGCCTGAGCCAGATCGGTCGCTTCCATGATTGGCTGTCCGCGTCCCATGAGACGGGACCGCTCGGCTGCCGAAGCCACTTGCCGTGTCCCCATTCGTAGTGGCCGTCAGTAGGGCGGATTTGCCATTGGCTGCCGTCCCATTGAGCCTCCGCGTCTTGAGGCGGTGTCAGCCACTGGCTGCCGTTCCATTTGGCGCTGGGATCTGGGCTGATGACCCACATGGCACCGTCCCATTCTGAGGCGACGTCGGGAGGCTTCGTCGCCAGATCAGGTTCACGTGTGGTGTTTGAGACCTGCGGGGTCGTCTGCTCCCGTGCCTCCGGTGTGGCCTGTGGTTCGATAGGGGGAAGGCCTTCAGGTTCCAATGCACGTCGCGAGCCACGGGACGTGGTCGTGGCGGCAGCGGGTGGTTCGGTGAGGCCGATGACACACACCGCGAGAATGCCCAAGAAGAGCAGAACTGATGGACGGTCGTCCTGACGATCGAGTTGGACCGAAACCACTTCGACAAGATCCTTGGTTCCCCACGCGGCGACCACTTGCTGTTGGTACACGTTCTCCGACGTCACCGAATTCGAGGTGTATTCCGAGCGCGCTGCATCGCGGAGGCTCTGAGCGTCGGGGGGACGCATCGCTACGACGACGATCGCTGCCGCCACGGCAATGACTGACAGTGCGATTAGGCGGAACCTTGGCATGAGAACCCCCGTCTCGTTGGTGCTTCGAGTATGCGCCTATGGCCGTGCCGATGTCCCCTTCTTGAGATTCAGGGGGCACGGATCGCCGAGCCCAACTCGGAGAACAGTGCGGCTAGATCCCGGTGTAGCAACGAGTAGAGAGTTGCTTCACGGTGGAGAGCAGTCAGAGGGCTGGCTCAGCACGCCACCGGTGGCACGAAGCGGTCGAACATTGCCCATAAGCAGATATTAGGCGAGTTCGCGGTGTGCGTTACTCCGACTCGCCGCTAGAACCAGTATTTCCCCTGGTCAGGCGGGTATCTCGGCTCGGCTGCACCCGTTTCGGTTCGCCGGGCATCTTCGGATAGTCCGGGGGGTAGGCCATCTCCTCGCCGTCATACAACTCCAGTGCGGGGGTGAGGTCGAACGCCTGACCCCACCGGCCCGCA
>WBZP01002803.1_pt1 | contig 19643 bp, 24 predicted proteins | sample 5204301 | NCBI WGS metagenome assembly WBZP01 (sample SAMN12412401, study PRJNA552823) | activated sludge metagenome | isolation source: activated sludge from nitrification reactor of wastewater treatment plant... | place: USA: Pennsylvania | collected 2017 | reverse complement strand
GCCAGACAGGATGGGTTCTGTCCGCGTGCGCGGATTGCTCCGGCGATCGCTGCCTTGCGAGGGCTCTCAGTCTTGTTTGCTAATCCGGCGCGTCTGGCCAGGTGGGCGCAGACCCCAAATCAACATCCCATCTGTGGGGGCGAAGCGCCGGCAGACCTGCTAATGGGTCCGTGCGAGACTCGTGCATGGGCGGTGAGCAATTGGATTCAGTCGTTTCAGGCAGCTTGATTGCCGATAGCCTGGTCTGGGGGCGCGCGTATACCGTGCGACCCGCTCAGGCAGACGTAGCGGATCAGTCGCTCCGCGAACTCGAACGTGATGTCGGCCTGCCGGTTTTTTCCCTACGGGCGTTTACGCACGAAGCGCATCTGCGGCCGGGGCTGACGCCGCCCCTGATCGAGACCTTCCAACGACCGCCTTGTAGCGGTCCATGCATCGACACAGCAGGGTGGCATTGCGGGCTCTCCGAGGCTGACGCGCTTGCCAGAAATCGCGTGCGGTGGCAGAGATTCGCCGATCACGCCGGGGGAATCGCCCCCGCGACCGCGCTGAATGTTTGGACGAGCGCGATACGCGGACGATTCGTCGATCTCTCCTGTGCCGAAAACCTGCTCACCGACGACCACCTGGCGGCATTGCGCGACGGATCGATCGACGGCGTCACCTACTCGATTCAAGGGGTTGCCGCAAAGTTCGCACTGGTACTGCGTCCGCACTGTATTTCCAATGTGCGCTTGGTTCGCCGGCTTGCCGCCGGCGCCAATCGAGATATGGATCAAGCCGACGCGGAGATCTTCGATCTCTTTTCCGACGACGCTGGGTAGATCGCAGTCTGGAACGGCAAATAGGCTTCCCGTGCGCCCCAGTAGCCCATGTACGCCCGTCCCCTCTCTTTTCTGGCCAACAACGATTCTCTGGCCGTAGCTTCACCCGCACCAACCTCAGCGATTTGATCGATCACGCCGAGTTCGTAGAGCGAAACCGCGTCCCAAGGACCGCCCTTGTCCATTAGCTTCGCTGCGTTGCGCACGCCGATCCGCTTGGCGAGCACCTGTTGAAGAAGGGCGGTGCCCCGTGCCCATCCTGGTTCGAGCGTTGCACCGACCTCGGCGACCAGTAGTGGGCAAGCCGCCGCCAACAACAGGCCACCATCGAAACTGCCACCTACGGCCAGTGCGCCGACAAAGAGGTTGCTTTTCCTCGGCCGGCTCAGCATGTCTACGACGCTGGCCGTCACCGCGTTCGGTTCGCCATCGAGGCACTTAAAGGAAGGAATCGCCAGGACGAACGCCGGGACTCCATCGTTCGCGGAGGTTTCGTACTGCTCCTTGACCGTCCCGGCCAGCGCATCAAACGTTGCCGCCGATGCCTCCCCGAGCGTTGCCCGAAAGATTCCGCCCTCCTCAATGAGGCGAACGTCTACCCGTGACTGAACGCCAACTGCTGACGGAACCCCAATTCGAACCATGACGATCTCCACGCAAAAAGGGACGAACCCCTTGCGGGCAGATTGTCAGAAGTTAAGGTAATATTCAACCGTAACGCTTTGTTGTGACAAAAAATAATGTAATCGAGCGATCGATTGAGGTGTTGCGGTCGGAGGTTCGTGCTCGGAACTATGCTAGCTCGGCGTCGATCTGGCGTTTCAGCGCTGCCAAGGCTGAGTCCGAAGGCGCCCCGCGTCCTGTGATCTGGTCCAGAAGCGTTGTCAAACCGGCTAAGCCCAAGTATCTCGACAGGAATCGCATGGCATGCAGGATTTCGTCAGCAGTCCTTCCGGTTAGCACGCCACCCGCGAGTACCTCGTAAGCGCGCCGAAGCTCGCGCCGCCCGGCTTCGACTTGGCGTAGCGCCTCCGCGCGGTCCTGAACGCCGTCGATAGAAAAGCACATATCTGGCAGTCCTGCAGGATCAAGCACCGCCTGGCAGGCTTCGTCTTGCGCGCGCTCGTTTCTTACTGGTGGGTCGGCGCAGACTTCGATCGACGCGACTGACGGCAGGTATTTCCCAAGCGCACGCCGCAACTCCTGTTCCCTGAACGGCTTGCTCAAAAACCCATTCATGCCGGCTTGCGCGCAATCATGCCGATACTCGGCGACTACGTTCGCGCTCAGTGCGAGGATCGGGGTGGGAGCGAGACCTTGCGCCATTTCCAACTTGCGGATCTGCCGTGTGGCCGCAATGCCGTCGAGAACAGGCATTTGGATGTCCATGAGGATGAGGTCAAACCGGCGCCGCGTCGCTGCCGTCACGGCCGCTTGCCCGTCGTGCGCATCCTCTACCACAAGCCCTAGACACTTGAGCATGCTCCCCGCCATGAAACGATTGACGTCGTTGTCCTCGACCAGGAGAACGGTTCCAGAATAGGCCTCTGCCGTTGTCGTGGTCTCGGCGAGCACATCTAGCTGTTCAACCAAAGGCAACTCGAACCAGAACGTCGACCCCTGGTGTGGCGAACTGATGACATCAAGCGAGCCTCCCATCAGTTCCACCAATTGGTGCGAGATGGTCAGGCCGAGTCCGGTTCCACCAAAGCGCCTGGTGATCGACTCGTCCTCTTGCGCGAAAGCCGAGAAGACCCTCTTGAGCGCTTCCGGCGAAATCCCGATCCCCGTATCCCGGACATCGATGCGAACTTTGCGTTGGTCACCATGCGTTCGTTCCGAGCACGTTACCGATACAACGCCAAGTTCGGTGAACTTGATGGCATTGCTGACCAGATTGGAGACCACTTGAGTCAATCGCGTTGGGTCCCCGCTGATTGCCCGTGGCAGCCGAGGGTCGATTCGGACGATCAACTCCAGCCCCTTTTCCCGGGCGCGCCCCTCAAAGACTTGGACTGCGTTTTGAATTGTCTCCGAGAAATTGAACGGAACGTTCTCGATCTGCAATCTCCCGGCTTCAACCTTGGCGAGATCGAGCACGTCGTCGATGATGCCGATAAGCGACGCGGACGATGATCTCATCACCCCAAGGTATCGTCTCTGCTCGGGGTTCAGTGGCGTGCGCTCCATCAGATCGGCCATACCGACAATGCCGTTCATGGGTGTCCGAATCTCGTGGCTCATGTTGGCCAGGAACTGACTCTTTGCCCGGCTAGCGGCGTTCGCGGATACAAGTGCCGCTCGCCTGTCTCGAGACAAGCCCTTCAGTTGAACGTTTGCCGCGACCCACCGGCCATAGCGATTGCTCATTCGGGCGGTGCTAAACAGAGCAGCGACGAGAAACACGAGTACGGCAAAGGCGAGAAACATGTTCTCGTCATCAACATGGCTTGCGCGACTAGCCAGAAACGGTACCAAGGTCGGCACGACCATGGCCGCGTAAGCCTGAAACAGCGGGTAGAGCGAGTACATTGCCACAGCCGCAGTCGCGATTAGCGTCACCGCAATGACGGTCTGCTGCGCAGGGCTGGCGTCGGAATAGAAAAGGACGCCGAGAGAGCCCCACGTTGAACCGGCGGCAAAGGCAAGCGCGATGAACGCCGCTTTCCAATACTCTGCCTTTTCAGGGTCGCCAGACTTGGCCCACGCTCTGATTAGAGCGTATCTCAACCCGGATATTCCGAGCAGGGTCACCAGCCAGGCATGTGCCAACGACGACGGCCCAACACGGACAAGCAACGTCCACATCAGGATGCCGGCCACAGCCGTCAGACCCAGGATCCGCGGTGTGGCTAGGTATACGGCGGCAATACGGTCGTGGGCAACGTGCCGCCTAACGAATTCGCGCTTTTCTCGAACCATTCGCGATGACCCCTTGATTCAGGTGCTGATATCCTATGCGGGTCCACGCTCGCAGGCTGTGTCCTATTCCACCACGGTTGCAAACTGATGTCCGCAAACGCCAAGGCACCCAGTATTTACGCGCTCCAGGGCGCTGGCGCAACCCAATTCACCCTTAGCTTTGATGAGGCCAGACATACACTCTGGGTGCGCTGCCACCCGACACCGGTACCCCGATTCACGCACCGCTTCATCGGCGAAGTGCTCGCCATGCAGAGCCGCTTGACTGAGAGCCACGGTGTTGTTTCCGGCAGTGCTGGCGCGATCGGGCTGAAATGGCTGGTTTACGCTTCTGCGGTACCCAACGTATTCAATCTGGGGGGAGATCTTCCGTTCTTTTTGCAATGCGCCAGGGCGCACGACTCCGAGGCGCTATACAGCTATGCCCGCAGCTGCATCGAGATCTGTTTGCAGCACGCCGGGGCCTACGGGGGGGAGGTTTCAACGATTGCTTTGGTTCAAGGCATGGCGCTCGGCGGCGGCTTTGAATCCGCGTTGTCGAGTCAATGGGTCGTGGCCGAGGAGTCGGCCAAATTCGCGCTTCCTGAAACCAAGTTCAGCCTGTTTCCCGGCATGGGCGCTTTCAATCTGCTCGCTCGGCGCATGCCCGCGAGAGACGCCGAGCGTATCGTGTTCTCGGAGAAGGTCTACTCGGCGGCCGAGATGAAAGCGCTCGGCGCCATTGATTTGGTAGTGCCTGACGGCCAAGGCGTCGCTGCCGTCGAGCAGTGGATTGATCGATATCCGACCGGCCGCACTGTTCATTGCATGTGCGATCAGCCTGTGACCGAAGGTGAATTGGACGCCTCGATTCGTGCGTGGGTGGAGACGGCAATACAGATGGGTCCGTCGGATATCAAACTGATCGAGCGGCTGATCCGTTCACAGGAATTGATGCTACGACGGACCGGAGGAAATCCGTCCGCGTAGCCCGTCCGGGATCTCGATCACGTTTCCGAGAATGGCTCGCGCGACTGCACCGGCGATAGTTGTGGAGCCAAGCTTTGCTTTGGCGCTGGCCTGGAAAGCGCACACGGTGCTGTATGACCGACGGAGACGATCGGCGATCTGCTGTTTCGATAGCCCAAGAGCTGCCAGCGCAATCACCTCCTTCTCTCGCGGGCTGAGGGGACGTCCAGTCAACCCATTCGTTTGCATTTCGACTAGGACTCGATCGCCGCCTTTCGTCTCCAGGATCTCGCTCAAGTACTCCCGGAGTATCGCGATGCGCCCTCTAATGGTCGGCGCCACAAGACTGGCAATACTGGTGTTTACAGACGAACTGACGCCCATCACCCCCAGCAGCCCCTTATGAGAGATGATAGGCACCGCGATACCGGCGTGGATGCCATAGTGGGCCGCTTCTTCAAACATGTCGATTGTTGCTTGCGTGTACGCTCGACGATCCTGGAATTTCGCGCGGTCCCATATCAATGGATAGGACCGGTCCATACAATGCTCGATCCTCGGGTCATAATCGATCATTCCATCGTTGGCATATTTCTCTGTCCAACTCGGGTCCGCATGACTGATGAAGGACGCGGAGCCTACACCGTCCTCTGAGCCGGAATAGGCGCCCAGGAAGAACGTGTCGAAGTCCACTTCCTCGATAATGCGTCGTATCTCGTTTATCAACGCGTGTCGCGTGGTGGCGCGAAACAGCCCCTCTGCATGCTTCGGCAGAAGCGAAGACAAGTCGGCATTCGCCGGACTCACCTTGATGCCAACCGGGGTTAAACCCGGCGCGCGTGCCATCAGGTGCGCGGGGAATGTGACGCCACGATCGAGAGCAATGCCGCCACGAGTCACCATGTTCATCCCCCTTCTTCAAGAATAGACGACAGTCCTTGTCGGATATTCGACAGGTATATTTTCGTGACAAATGCGCGAACGCGCAAGCAGCAAATTCTGCGTCGGGAAGGGCGCCCTTGTCGGACGACGGCTCCATGCTCAGTTGCAACCCATTTCTTATTGGAAGAGGCCACCCAACTCGATAGCGCCAAGCGGCCGCGTCGTTGATCAAAGTACATTGACAACGACCGGCCATCGCGATTCGACGCTGTCCACACACCCCAGAAAGCTGCCGACAACAAGGCTAGCGTCGAAAGTGCCCCGATTTTGGCCCTATTTCGCCTAGAAAAAATCTATCAGACGCGCAATCCTTGATCTGCTGTGCAAGAGCCAACAGTAACCCGCCGGCGATATGCGCGGCGGTTGCTCATCGAGGAGGGTGGGAATGATTGCCAAGAGGGATAGGACTGCAACGCCCGTTCGTCGGGTTGCCCGAATGCTTACGATGTCCCGAGGACCGTCCACGAGCCGCGTGTTGGTGGCCTGGGAAGAGGGTGCGGCCCCTGACCCCGATCCGAGCTGCCGGCGCATGCTCGTTCTGGTCGAGTCGACCGGCAGTCCCCCGAGCTACGTGCTGTTCGACAACCTCTACGATGGACTCCCGATAGCCCAGTTCGGGCACCACACTGCGGCTCTGCAACGACTGCTGGCAGACCTCGATTGCGCCGGTATCCAGATCGCAACGGTCGCAAACCCGGTCGCCTCGACCAGGCGGATGCGGTCCGCCGAGGCCGTTGCACATCTGCTGGAACAACCGATCGAGTCGCCTCGGCCGCAGGGCAAGACGCAAAGGCGTTCGCCATGGGCCGGCGCCGGGTTGGCGATCGGTGCCTGCGCATTGACGGCGTGCGCCGTTCCCCATACGCAGCCGTTGGCACCAGCGCCGGTTTCGATCGCCGCACCGAGCGTTCGGCCTGTTGTTCAGGCGCGCCAACAACGCAGCGGGCTTTGGGAACTCGTGCCATGTGTGGAAGGGGCGTGTCTGAGACCGACGCCCAAGACGCTGGCCGGTGTCACGGCCCCGGCGGAGGTCGTTCCGGTCGCGCTCCGGGCCGAAGCCGGCAGTGCGCCGGTCGCAAGCGGCCCAAAACTCGATGTCCGCGCCGGCGACGACAGACACGTCGCATCGCAGCCGGTTCGTTCCGTGTTCTTCCGCACGGGCAGCGCGGTTCCCGACCCGTCCCAGGCGGCGGCAATCCAGTCGCTTGCCCCAGCCCTCGTTAGAGCCAAGAGGATTGTCGTAACAGGTTGTACGGACCAAACGGGCACGCGAGCCACCAATCAACGTCTGGCCGAACAACGGGCCGCCGGTCTTCGCCATCTGCTGGTACGTCTGGGCGTACGGAAGGAACAGATCGAGTTCCAGATCGACCTGTCGGGCAACGGCAATCTGCCAGGAACGGGCGTCACGGACAGAATCCCAGAGGACGTGAACGCGCGTGCCAGACGCGGCGACATCGCAATCGTTTAGGACGGCGAGAACCGCCTGACCGATGTCGCCCTCACTCGATTCCAGTACCTCTCCCGGTCCCGAGGCGCTCGGCCGGGAGAAGCCGGCGCGCAGAGCCACTGCACTGGTCGATCGACGCGGTGGCAAGAACCTCTTGCATGTTCCGGATCGCGACGTCCGGGTCAAACGGCGCCAGCCACTGGCAGACAACGAGATCGGGGAAATCGCCGGTCGGCTCAGCCGCTGCAGCAGCCAGCCAGAGGGAGATCTCGCCCTTTTCTATCTGCTGCTGACCACCGGCGCCAAACCGCTCGAATTGGCCCGACTGCGCGTCAAGGATGTGATTGCACCGAACGGCACGATCCGTAGCGAAGCATTCCTGCCTGCGGGGGCATCGATCAACGGGGTCGCCCGGCCGGTCTACTTCAAGAGCGAAGTTGCGGTCGAGGCGATCATGACCTATGTGCGTCACCGCGTCGCCAAAGGACACGGCGTCGGGACCGCGGCGCGCTATGCCGGCCTGGACCCTACAACCCAACTGCTGCTGAATCACGACGGCCAGCCCTACCGGATCGTCGAATCCTCCGACAACGGCTGCAAGCGTTACCTGTGCCGCGGAATCCTAGAAGCCTGTCGGCGCATCTTCCGCACCGCCGGAATCGACGGCCTCTGCGCCTCGACCTTGCGGCGAACGCTTGCCCGCCGTTTGCGCGATCGCGGTGCGACGCTCGAGCAGATCGGCGAGGCGCTGGGGATTTCAGATCGCAAGTCCCTCCGCGATTTGCTCGACGTTCGACACGTCGATCTGCCGACACTGTTCGACGAGATCGTTCGTGCCCATGGCACGACCCCAGCCGCAGTCGAACACCACTGAGGACAATCATGAACCGGCAACGGATCTTCGTGAAAGGCAGAACCTTCGAGGCCAGCGATCCGGCACTGCAAACCGCACTCGCGGCGATCTACGAAACCCCCGAACGCCCCCGGTGCCTGTGCGTCGAGGGCGGCGTCGACCTGTACATCTCGAGGCGCTCATCGGTCTACCATCTGGCACGGATGCCCGGCACTGGCAACCAACACCATCCGACCTGCCCGGACTACGAACCCAATCCTGCCTCGTCGGGGCGGGGTGCGCTGATGGGTGACGGCATCGTGGAGAAATCGCCGGAGACCATCGAGATCCATGTCGGCTTTCCGTTGTCCCGATCCCCCGGCGGCCGGGCGATCCCCCGGGGCGAACCCACGTCGCCCAAGGACGTTCATTCACCGAAGCATCGGCTGAGCCTGCAGGCGGTCCTGCATACGCTGTACGAGACCGCCCGGTTCAATCGCTGGTACCCCGCGATGGAAGGTGCCCGCAATCAGGGCGTGCTGTGCAAGTACCTGATGGAGGCCGCAAACCACATCCTGGTCAGAGGCGAGCCGCTTGCCAGCCGCCTCTATGTGCCGGAACCGTTCGCTGCCGACCGAAAGGACGAGATCGCCACCCGGCGACGGGAGAAGCTGGCGTTCCTGAATGCGGCGGATCAAGGCAAGGAATTCCAGTTCGGCTTTGTGATCGGCGAATTCAAGGAGGCCGAAGCATCGGCGTTGTCGTGCAAGGTGCGGATCAAGCACATGCCGGACATGCCGCTCTTTGTGGACGCGAAAGCGTGGGCGAGAGTCGAACGCGTCTATCAGCCGCTGTTGGAGGCGACCGAGGCCGATGTGCCACGCAAACCTCGCATCCTGATGGCCGCACTGATCTACGCCAAGCAGGAAAACGTGTATCAGATCGAACGCCTGACGATGATGCTGGTCTCCGACCAGTACGTCCCGTTGAATGGCGCCTTCGAGCTGCCACTTCTCGAGCAGCTTCAGTTGGACAAGCGCCTCTTCATCAAGCCGCTGCAATACGACAGCCCGAGCGCGGCGTCATTTGCCAACTTCCTGCTCCTGGACGCGGCAAGCGGGCAGGGCGGCGACTATCCCCTGCATGTGATGAGCAAGTTCGTCGATGCGAAGGAACAGGCGCTCAAGGCCCGCGCGGTCGAGAAGTGCGGTCCCGACGCTTGGGTCTGGCATACCGATCAGCCGATTCCGCCGTTGCCTGCGTCGCGGCGCTATCCCCAGGCGAACGGTGCGACGCGTGTTCAACCCCAGGCCCCAACGGCATCAGAGCGGCGGGCGGCCAGCGCAACGGAGTAGTTCGCCTAGGATTGCGGATCGCCGGTCGCACCAGTCGGAATCGGCGGTCACGTTGAGTCGGAATTCCCAGGAGAAGGCACCGGCCTTCGCAACGGCATCCCGGAGCGGCCAGGCGAGCACACACTAGATGCGCCACACCCATGCCAGTCATTCGATCACCAACGGCACGCCGATCCAGGTGGCGCAGCGGAACCTCGGGCACGCGTCGCTCGGTACCACGACGATCTATGTGACGACCGAGAAGAAGGAGCGGCTCAAGAAGACGGGCGCGTTCTGGGCGCAGGAGGGCAGGGCGGTAAAGGCGACCGGCCTGAAGCGCAGGCGCAGTCGGGAGCAATGACTGTGGCCCGGGACGAACAAGTCGCATACGCGAACGTCTTGCCGCGATGCAAACGCCGACACGTCCGTATCCGTCGAAGACACTGAGCAGGCAAGTTCAACCACGCAGCCCGTCGTCCCCCGCGGAGCGCAAACTCTTCTTATAGATTGCGGAGAGGTACTTTTCAAGGAGCCAAAAGGCCTATTCACAACGAATGGCAAGCAGCGCATGCTGATTGGAAGCGCAAGAAGGGTGCTGCGCGATTCGGATCGGATCGATTCATCGTCCATCCGGCACGTGGCTGCGAAAGCAAGACCGGGGGGCAGGCATGACAATCGATGCGCCGGCGGAACAACTGGGACGCTCGGCCGCGAGTGCTTGGATCGGCTAAATCCGATATCCAAGCCGCACTTTCGATCGAAGCAGAACGAATGGGCTACCCTTTGCGACGGGGCGGGCCGGCTCGGTGTTCGGCGGCATGCATCACGAGAATTCAGTCTCACGCGCTGTTCTTTGATGGGGAATTTGCGGAGCGTAGCCCTACGAGTTAACAGTGCCGAAACGCATGGCCCGACTCATGTATATGGCATGACTATGGCTTCGCGTACTAGTGTGCAACTTTGTCCTTATGACGCACAAGGGAGGTGTTCAATATGTTGAAAGCAGTGATTCGTCTTTCCTCTTTGCTTTTCGCTATGGTCTTGTCGAAGACTGTATTCGCGTGCCTAGTTACGATCGCGTACGCTCATCCGGTTGGATCAGAAGTACGGGTTAACGCGCATTCGTATCACGTAGGGCCACCGCAGCAGATGATTGCAACCTTCAGCTACACAGGTTCTGACGGCAGAACAGACTCTCTGAAGATCAGTCCTCGAATTGAGCAACGATTCAATGTATATGTTGCAAAGCTACCAAAAGGAGCATCGAATATTTCTGTGTCGGTCAATACCGGTGTCGGCGTAAGTTGTGGGTCGCAGTCGGTCACAGCGCCGTTCTACGAACCCGCATTCTGGCATTCGCAGCTTAGGCCTTTCTCGGGGGGCTGCGAGCTAACAATTCAGACTATTGGCACTCCGGGGATCTATGTTCCTTGGTACTACGGAGGGGCATTGGCTTGGTGGTCAAACGAAAGGAATTCCGATTATTTTGGGATTCCCGTGTTCAATTGGTCCAAGCAGTTCCTTGGAGCCGACTGCTCACAAGTAGGCGGTATTTACTTCAAGATAATGGGGGATCGCCTGGATATTAGGTATGAAGCAACACCGTCCGCCCAGAACGGATAGGGACGGTGTCTAGTTGGTCTGTGAGTGGGTGAATTCCCCGTAAAGTGGCGATCGGGGTTTGGAACAGTCCACGAAAGTGTGGTTGTCGAGCGTAATGATTGAGCGCAGCAGGATCTGGCGAAGGCGCTCCGACACATTGCGCGGGTGCGGAGCCGGCGAGCGAGCGATCAACGCAGTGAGCGTTGTAATAGTCCTGGAACGCGGCCAGCTTCCGGACATGGTTCTTGTCAGTCTTGATCGCCACAGATCGAACATTCGCGACCCTGTGCAAAGAATGGCCGCAGGACTTCTGGCGGTATGCTGAAAATTCCGGTTATCAGAAGCGGAATGACCGCAGCATTCCCCTGTGTGCTCAGCGTGACGGTCCGCGAACTCTCCGTCCTTGACGTTTCGATACTGAACGCCCGGACGAACGGCAGGTAACTCATCAGTCACCAGCCACTCGGCCCTGTGGTTGGTCGGCCGGCTTTTCGGCCAATGCTGCCGTTCGCGGCGCTCCATGCCAATGGCAGGTCAGGGCTCGTCAGCGGCCATAGGTAAGGAACTCACAACAAGCGGCCGGTTTCCCGAGGTTGGTCGGCAAGTCTCGACCCAAACCCGTCCGTCGAGATTCTCCAAAGCGGCCCGACGATCAGCTACTGGTTTCCCGTCTTTCGCTTCTACGAAGCAGCCGTTCGTGATCTCCGGCAGCCGGCCAGGAGCGGTCGGCAGTCAAACGGGAAAGCAGTCGTTCAACGTTTAGCTTGAGGGGCGCGAAGACAGCGATCGAAGCTTGCTGGCGGAGCGCCCCACTCGAAGCGATTGTTGGGCACTAGTTGAACTCCATTACCTGCGAGACCCTCAGAGAATCCCCTGATAGGCCACCGAGTGAGAACGTGTTTTCAATGATCTTGGCCGAAAGTGACTCTGGGAGAAATGCTTTTTGTCTTACTGTTTTCTTGTCGCCAGGGGCCAACGCAAAACTCTCTATTCGCTCATCCCAAAAGCTCAAAGGGCCCTTGTCGCCGGCAGATCTCTTGAGATAGCCCTCGACCATAAGTGGCTCTTTGGTATTGTTGGACAATTTTGTAGTTATTGTTAGCACATCTCCTCGTCTAACGACCTCAATCAGAGGTGGCTCGGTTTGTTCGAACAGAATTCCCCGAAAGATAAGTGTAGTCGGGGCGGATGGGTGAAGGTGCAGAGTTATCCACGCCCGCCAGCCAGCGCCCTATAGCTGGCTGGATGGCGGGGGTGGATAACTCGGAGAGCACCACGGGTTTCATTCTATGCGGCTTGCGCGAGTCTTGGCAGCAGGTTGAGGTAAGTCTGTTCCGGCGTTTCGTCTCGCAGTTTCGAATGCGGCCGGTTCATGTTGTACCAGACGAAGTACTCGGCGATGTCGGCACGAGCCGCAGCAACGCTGTCGTAGGCTTTGAGATAGACGCGCTCGTACTTCACGCTTCGCCAGAGCCGCTCGACAAACACGTTGTCGCGCCAAGCACCGCGCCCGTCCATCGATAGCTTGCAGCCACGGTCGAGCACGGCGGCGGTGAAATCGCTGGCGGTGAATTGGCTGCCCTGATCGGTATTGACGATCTCCGGCAGGCCAAAGCAGGCCATGGCCTGTTCAAGAATCTCCACGGCATGGCAGGCTTCCAGCGTCGTCGCCGTCTTGTGCGTCAGCACCCGGCGGCTGGCGACATCAACCACCGCAGTCAGATAAACGAATCCCTTGGCCATCGGAATGTAGGTGGTATCCAGCGCCCAGACCTGGTTGGCGCGCGTAATCGACACGTGACGCAAGAGGTAGGGATAAATCTTGTGTCCCGGCTGCCGCTGGCTGGTTCCGGGTTGCGGACACAGCGCCTCCATGCCCATGCGGATCATCAGGGTGCGCACATGCAGCCGACCAGCATGGATCCCCGCTTCGCGCAGCAACTGGCGACTCAACTGCCGGGCGCCCATGAAGGGATATTTCAGGTGAAGTTCGTCCATGTGGCGCATCAGCGCCAGATCGGTTGGACTAACCGGGCGCGGCAGGTAATACACCGTTGCCCGGCTGATGTTCAGAAGCCGGGCCTGGCTGGCAATGGGAAGTTCGTGCTGACGGTCAATCATCATCTTGCGCTCAGCAATCCCGCCTTGGTGAGCGCGTGTTCTAAAAAATCATTCTCCATCGCCAACTGGCCAATCTTGGCATGCAGCGGCGCCAGATCCACCGGCTTGGCTGCCTCCTTGCCGCCACCAAAAACATTGGCAGCGCCTTCAAACAATTGCCGCTTCCATTCGGCAATCTGGTTCGGGTGCAGTTCAAATTCATGGGCAAGCTCGGCCAGCGTCTTGTCCTCACGTAGCGCAGCAAGCGCCACTCTCGCTTTGAAGGCCGGATTATGCATGCGCCGGCTCCGCCGTCCTGATTTCAGCTTCATCAAAACTCCTCTTCGCCAAGTCACTAAAGACCCAGCATGATGCCCGGAGTTTCCACTTATCCCTCTGTTCAGATTTGCCGAGCCACTTCTATCGTTTCCAGTGATATTCTTGAATCTCTAATAGCCCCTTCGAATTTCTTGTCGGTATGAGTTTCTCGCAAAGAAGTCTTGAATCCCGCAAGCTGCTTGCTCTGTCCGAATATTTCTAACTTGTCATTGAGATAGGCGAATGCAGAGACTTTCGTTTCTGCGCCAACAAAGGTGCCAAGAAAGAATGGCACCCCCAGAAATAGAACGAGAATGGGTATAACAATGACAAGCTGCCATATGGCGGAAGCCTTTTCCTTGCTCTCGACGACTTTGCCCTTCGTTGATTTTGATTCGACGCTTTCTATGTCTATCGGGTCAAACGCTTTCCCTTCTATGAGCAATATGATCGTTATGGATTCAAGTCGTGAGAGCTTTGGAACGGAGAGGGTTTTTCCATTCACAACCAATGTGCTTTTTGATGTGCCAATCAGCTCAAATTTGCATGCTTGTCGGAATGTAACGGCAACGTCTTCTTCTGCTGTGAGGCCAGCATTTAAGATGTTGATAGAGATTATTTGACCGTCACTGATTGGAGTGTTTAGGTACAACTTCGGCGCGATTACGTACAGCCACCGACTTCTTACAGCAGCCAGAACAGCGGCAACACATAGCGCGCCGAAGACAGTAGTGGTAACTGTTGTTAGCAAATTAGTCTCCGGGTCTAATGGAAAGCCCAACGTCGAAGCTCAGGGCGCTGCGCGGGTTTATCGCGCAGCGTCCGCTGGAGCGCAGTGTTAGCCCTCACAGCTTGAAGACCAAACCTTCTGGTGCTTTGTATAGACCAGATTTGGCAATGGTTCCCTTGTACCCAAGCTTTCGAAGTAGTGCGCGCCCTGACTTGTATTTTCCAGCATCCATGCGTGGATCAAAGAACATTTTGTCGAAGAACAAATTGGGATCAATCGGGACCTGATAGAAGTCGCTGGAACAATCACCATCCGGACCACTATAGATAAGCCGCACTTCGGCCTCGTGTCGGAACTCATTGCGTTTGAACAGCAGGGACTCGGCGATCCCGGAGCCGTTTTGATTGAGGAGATTGATCTGCCCAAGCCTGGTTAGCAGTTCTTGTTTCTTCAAATAAGAAACTTTGCCGATGAAGGCGCGAACATCTGCGTACGTTGGGTCAGTTCCTCTAAGTGCTTCAAGCAGTTTTCGTGGCGTGGAGGTAACACGCACACCGTCTTTGTCGTGGGAGTAAATTCGCCACATTGCATCTGTCTCGCGGTGCAGTGTCCAGCACTGGCCATAAACAGAGTCCTTTGCTGCGAACCCCACATGCTCACCAGAATCTGTTGAGAATGACGCTGCCAATAGTGCATTCTCAAATGGATCGTCCCATTTTCGCGGCTTGACGAGGGCAATCTTCTTGTCGCGCACCACTTGCTCCAAACGTGACAGCGACATGATTCTATAAACAGGCTTGTCTAGCTGCTCTTCGGTGAGATTGATGTAGTTTTGATAGCTCATAAATGACGAGTGGAGGATTTGTGAGGGCTAACGAATGAAAGGGACTTCCCCGTCCCGAGGCTGCGGCGGAAGCCGCAAATGGCAACGAGTGCCATGATGAGCGTTCTCGATCACATCAAAACCACGAAAGGGGAAGTCGATGAGCATTGTTACTGTTGGAATCGATCTGGCGAAGAACGTCTTTGCCTTGCATGGCGTTGATGATAACGGCAAGCCGGTACTGGTCAAGCCCAAAGTGGCTCGCGACAAACTTGCGGAACTGATCGCCGAGCTGCCGCCGTGCGTAATCGGCATGGAAGCCTGCTCCGGCGCGCACCACTGGGCACGGCAGTTCCGCCCATACGGCCACACGGTGAAGCTGATGGCGCCCAAGTTCGTCACGCCCTACCGCATGTCGGGCAAGCGCGGCAAGAACGACGCGGCGGACGCCGCAGCCATCTGCGAGGCCGTCACCCGGCCGAACATGCGTTTCGTCCCGGTCAAGGAAGAACACCAGCAGATCATCCTGTGCCTGCACCGCACCCGCAATGGGTTTGTCGAAGAGCGCACGGCCACCTACAACCGGCTTCGCGGCCTGATCAGTGAGTTTGGCATCGTCCTGCCCCAAAAGGTCGCCTGCCTGCGCCGGGAGATAGGCGCGCATTTGGAAGCCCTGCCAGGCTACGCCAACCAGTGCGTCGGCGACCTGCTGGCCCACGCCGATGGGCTCGATCTGCGCATCGACGAGTACGACCGCATCATCGCCAAAGAGGCCCGGGAGGACGCGCGCAGCAAACGCCTGATGGAACGCCCGGGCATTGGCCCGATCAGCGCCAGCGCGCTTTTGGCCAGCATTGGCGGCGGACACGACTTCAAAAACGGCCGCCAGGTGGCGGCCTGGATGGGCCTCACCCCGGGCCAGTACAGCAGCGGCGGCAAAGCCCGCCTGGGACGCATCACCAAGGCCGGCGACCCCTATCTGCGAAGTCTTCTGGTCATGGGGGCGCGTGCCGTCCTGGCGGGCCTGGGCGAGAAGCAGGACGGCTTCAGTCGCTGGGCACGCACGCTGCAGGAACGACGCGGCTACTGGCGCACCGTGATCGCCATCGCGGCCAAGAACGCGCGGCTGGCCTGGGCGGTGTTGAGGTACGGCGAGGAGTTTCGTCTGAAGCCGAGCGCCTCCTGAAGTACCGATTAATGCCTCAGCAGGAAATGGATACGAAAGGAACACAGGAGCCACCGATGGCGCGGTGGCCAGGATTCACCGATGCACTGCACGCGTTGATGTGAAGCGGGTTGGACCCGCGCCGGGAGAGCCTGATTAGCTCAAGGGGAAGAGGTTATTCCCGACTAACGATTGAGGCCCCGGCGCGCGTCTTTCATCAGGGTCCGGGCGAGATGCCCAACATGACCGGTTGTAGTTTCGCAGTCCGCCATCTTCATGCATGAACCCGGCAGGGCAGAACCGGTAGCGAACGAAATCGAGGAAATGACGTCGCGCAAACGAGGCAAAGATAAGGATCGGATTGGCCTGCGCGAGGTCGGCAGGGTTGAATGCGGAAAACCGTCGCATCCAACCCCGCGCGAGCGTATCGGCGCGTCGGCCGCGTCAAGGGTGCGCTTTGCCAGGCTGCAAAAAGCCGCAGCCTGCCCTTGACCCGGCCGACGCGCCACACCCGTGTTTCGGCCATGCATTCTGGATTGAATGGAAAAACAGAAACAAAAAGCTTCAGAGCACTTGCGTTTAGTGGGGAAGCCCTTGTAGTGGAGCTAACCAGCGCCGGAGCGCGAAGCGCGGAGGGTATCCGAACCGTGCAAGAGCTTTTGGGGCATTCCGACGTGTCGACAACGATGATTTACACCCATGTGCTGAAGGTGGCGGCGGGGGCACGGCGAGCCCGCTGGATGCCATTGCCCATGGGCATCGAAGGTCCGCTTTGAGGTTCGTGGGCGAAGGACTGCTCAGGGTCGCCACGCGACCGTCCTCTCTTCGAATTCATCGCCGGAAAGCGGCCAGTGGAGTTCCGACTCCCGAAAGCAGCCGGTCGTCGCCGAGTGCTGCCGACCCACTGCTGCCTTTCGCCTCCTTGGCGGTTCAACGGCAGGTAGCGCAGCGAAACAGTCGCTCGGTTCGGCTGCTGACCTATCACGCGCCCGAAACTGCCCGCAACCAGCACATCCGAAACGAGGTCAATTCGCAATGACTGCTCCGATCGAGCTTGCATGCTTGCAGCACGCGGTTTGATCTTACGATCCAGTCCAGAGGATTGCGTTGCGTGGCGACGGCAGGGGCGACGGCCGAACACTTCCATGGATTCTCGGCCCTGGATCCTTGATTGACGCCGGCGGGCAGGCGCAGACATACTCATCAAGGTGTCTTTCGGCTTCGTATGCACGCCAGCTTTGTCGACATCGCCAGACCCAGTTCACCGCCAATCTGTGATGCGCCAGCTTCAACTACCAGCGGGATTGATACCTTGCTTTCCATACGGCCGCCGCAAGGCGTTTGTGCTCAGCTACGACGACGCCACCGAGCACGACCGCCGATTGGTGGACATCTTCAACCGCTTCGGGTTACGCGCGAGTTTTCATCTCAATTCGGGTAAGCTCGGCCAGCCCGGCTACATCACCCGCCGCGAGCTGTGCTCGCTGTATCGCGGCCATGAAGTGTCCTGCCATAGCGTCACCCATCCGTATTTGACATCCCTGGACGACTTCGCCATACGGCGCGAAATTGCCGACGACCGGCGCACCCTGGAGGATCTGACCGGGGCGAGCGTGCGCGGACTGGCCTACCCCTTTGGCGCATATGATGCACGGGTCATGGCGCTATTGCCGGAACTGGGAATCGAGTACGCGCGCACCGCGCATTGCAGCGCGGGGTTCGCCATTCCACAGGGCTTCCTGGAATGGCACACGACATGCCATCACGATAGGGCGCTGGAACTCGTCCCGGCGTTTCTCGACGCGCAAGAGCCATCCCTGATGGTCATGACGGTTTGGGGTCACAGCTACGAACTCGATGGGATCATGAACGCCGATCGGGCCAGGAATTGGCAGTACATGGAGGCTTTGTGTCACACGGTGCACGACAAGGCCGACGTCCATTTCGCCACGATCATCGACGTGGTGGACTACTTGAAGGCGCTCGAACTCGTCGATGTCGTCGCCGGCGGCCTCTGCAACAATTCGCCGCGTGCCGTGTGGGTCGATTGGAACGGAAAGGTCAACCGTATCGAGCCCGGCGCCGTGTTGCCGATGCACGAATAACAGCGGCCAGCAATTCGCCATCGAAAAGTCTGAACGAAGCGCGCTCGATTTCCGAAGTCCTTCCCGGAATCTCACGCCGAAGTCCGCGTATTGCGTGCGCGCGAGCGCCACAAAATACGTGGTGTTCCCGTTTCGCGGGAGTCTGGGTCCGGTCGGGATCCGCCCTTGCGAGTGCAGGTGCTCTCTGCACCGCTTCGTCGAGTACATCGCGTTGCCCGACGCATATTCACCTTGAGAAATGACCGGCACGGAATTGAAAGGCGGGATATGGCGTGCAGGACGATTCTTCCGCCGCGGGATCGACCACCGTACGGGGCTGACAAGGCACACGAATGCAACTGAGTAACCCTTCCAGGTCGACCCAGGGGAAGTTTCGTGTGAAGGTTCGGCGCGCGCGATGGGGAGAATGCCGTTGGATTGCCACTCGCGGCCTGGCCGTCGGCGCACTACTACTCTGCAATGCCTGCAAGCATCCGCCGCCGCCTGGATGGGGGTTCGCGGACGCAAGCGCTCGAGCAGCTTTGGCCGGAACCGATAGTCCAAATCTCCGGCACAACGCGATTGACTGCGGCAGTCCAAGCGAGCGATACTCGTCGCGGCCCGTCCGAAATTTTTCCTTATCTTACTATCTCGCTGGCAGATTGTTTCTGCCCCTTAAGGGCTCACTGACAGCCGGCCAAATCGTGGGCCACAGCGCGATCTGCGGCCTGCAGCACTGAGCGCCGCATGAGGATGGGTGTCATCGCCCAGACGGTGAATCTAGGAGAATGTCATGGCAGAACCGTTCTTGGGAGAGATCCGGACCTTCGCCGGTAACTTTGCACCGGCGGGGTGGGCATTGTGCCAGGGCCAACTTGTTGCGATCGCCGAAAACAGCGCGCTCTTTGCGCTGATCGGAACGACTTACGGCGGTGACGGCCAGACCACGTTCGGCTTGCCGAACCTCGCTGGCCGCATCCCGATCCACCAAGGGACGGGACCAGGTCTGACGCCGCGCGCGATGGGTGAGGCGGGCGGTAGCGAAACCGTCACGTTGAGTGCCCAGCAGATGGCCACTCACAGTCATGCCGCGATCGGCTCTGCCGCCGGCGCGAACAAACCAAGCCCGGTCGGGAACTTCTGGTCCACGGATCCGGGAGGAAATACGGCCGCATACAGCAGCGTGGCGGGAAGCCAGATGGCAGGTTCGGCAGTCGGAAACACCGGTGCAGGACAGCCGCATGACAATGTGCAGCCGTTCCTGGCGATCAACTACATCATTGCGCTGGAAGGCATCTTCCCCTCCCAAACGTAAGCGCGTCTAGTATTGAACCAAGGACGACATGAGACAGGAGACACTGCGATGAGCGAGCCGTTTGTTGGAGAGATCCGATCTTTCGGATTCAACTTCGCCCCGAAAGGATGGGCGCAATGCAACGGGCAACTGCTCCCCATTGCCCAGAATACAGCCTTGTTCTCCATTCTCGGCACCACCTACGGAGGCGATGGGAAATCCACCTTCGCGCTGCCGAATCTTTCAGCATCGGTCGCGATGGGAGCAGGCCAGGG
>WBZP01002802.1_pt1 | contig 19646 bp, 17 predicted proteins | sample 5204301 | NCBI WGS metagenome assembly WBZP01 (sample SAMN12412401, study PRJNA552823) | activated sludge metagenome | isolation source: activated sludge from nitrification reactor of wastewater treatment plant... | place: USA: Pennsylvania | collected 2017 | reverse complement strand
CCTGGGCGATGAGGCGGTCGTACGCTTCGATCAGTACATCGAGCCGGTCGGCGTGCGTGAGCAGGTCGCCGACGCACTGGTTGGCGTAGCCGGGCAGGTCTTCGAGGTGGGCGCCGATCTCGCGGCGCAGGCAGCTCACTTTCTGTGGGAGGACGATGCCGAATTCGGCGATGAGGCCGCGCAGCCGGTTGTAGAGGGCGGTGCGTTCTTCGACGAATCCCTGCCGGGTGCGATGCAGCGTGAGAATGATCTGCTGGTGTTCTTCCTTCACCGGCACGAAGCGCATATTGGGCCGGGTGACGGCTTCGCAGATGGCGGCGGCGTCGGCTGCGTCGTTCTTGCCGCGCTTGCCGCTCATGCGGTACGGGGTGACGAACTTGGGGGCGATGAGCCGGACGGTGTGGCCGTGTTGCCGGAAGAGTCTCGCCCAGTGGTGGGCGCCGGTGCAGGCTTCCATGCCGATCAGGCACGGTGGGAGCTGGGCGATCAGCGCCGGCAGTTGTTCGCGCGTGACCCTGGGTTTGATCAGTGCGGCCTTGCCGTTTTCATCGACGCCGTGAACGGCAAAGACGTTCTTGGCGAGATCGATACCAATTGTCATAATGGCCATGGACTTCCCCTTTCGTGGTTCTGATGAGGTTCGGAAAATCCATCATGGCACTTGTTGCCGACCGCGGCTTCCGCCGCAACCTCGGGACGGGGAAGTCCCTTTCATTCGTTAGAACCAGAAGGTTTGCCGTTTTTGGTTCATTCAAATATTTTTATGTCATATCGACGGGGTTCAAAAAACGTGCTAAAAGACGAAGCGTCTACGACGCTGCCGTACAAGACGTCTTGTGCGGACATCGACGCAGTCGCTTCGTATTTAGGAACGCGCGTTTTCACGCAGGGCCCGTTGGTGCATTTCATTTCCATGGGTACTCACCCGCATGCGCGTATCTGCTTCTAACGCCTCCATCAACCGGACGCCAAAATGCTACGCATTTTGGTCCCCTCCGCTGCGCTCCGGCGCCGGTTATGTCGAACGTTAGGGCTCATCTCCTATGGCCGTCGCTATGCAACAGAAACTGTCAAAGGCGGTGGGGCTAATTGGCCCGTTCAGTCGGTTGGTTGCCGTCCTAATGATTCTCGGTGGTTCCGTACTCGGGCAATACCAGGATGATCGAACAACATTACTGTTTCGCGTCGTTGAGCCCTTGGTCTTTGCCGCAATGGGAATCGTTTTACTCTGCGGCGTCGTTGTTCTGATTCTTAGCCGAATTATTCGCTGCGAGGGGTGCGGCCGCGTTGGAACCATCTTAGGGCCATTGCGTCCCGAGGACATACCGCCGCTGTCGCTGCGCGAAAAATGGGCTGCATTCTTCTGGCCCACGCAGACGGGTTTGCGCGCCCTGCGTTGCTCAAAATGCGGCCACCCTTTCCTTACAAGCACGGTACAGGCGCACCATGAGCCCTAACATCCCAGTCAAACCGCGCCTTGCAGGCGCTTGGACGTGCCGCAGGCGGCACGCCATTTACTTTGAACGTTAGACACCAATATGCTTGGCCCTCTTACAGAGAAACTTATCGCAGACTGCTGCCCCACTGAACAGCAAGCCGAAGTACGCTCCCTCTTGGCTCACTCGTGTTCACACAACTTGCCTGGTGTGGGTGCTTCGGCGGAATGGGACGACCTAGTTGATCGTATCCAGTTGGCTGCCGTTCGGGGTTCGGATTGGAAGGTCGAAAAAATCAAAAGGTCGGTTGCCCTAGCAAATACGGATTCCCGCCATCCCTGACAGGTTTAACGTCGGGCACTACAGCGTTCGGCCCGATTTTCCGACACTCGTCTCTCTTCCTCTGGAGCGGCTCGTTCAATACGTCCTGTCGCTGATTTACGCCTCCACTTCTGTGTTGATCGAAAAGCAAAGCAAGCTTGGTGGCTTTAATGCAGGGCTTTTCCGGAGCAACTTCGTTCTGGCGTGTAAGGCCCTTGGCTACGAGGTCGCGAACAATGAGCTCTAACATTTCAGTCAAACCGCGCCTTGCAGGCACTTGGACGTGCCGCAAGCGTCACGCCATTTACTTTGCACGTTGGGCCTCTTGAAGCATCCGCATAGCCACTTGACGGACGTACGTAATGGCGTACCATTTGGGCTTCTTTGAAGGAGCACGAAATGAACACACTTACCGCCAGCGAAGCTCGCGCTAACCTGTACCGGCTCATTGATCAAACAGTAGAGTCTCATGAACCAATCATCATTTCCGGAAAGCGCAGCAGCGCCGTGCTGCTCTCCGCTGAAGATTGGAGCGCAATTCAAGAAACTTTGTACCTACTGGCCGTGCCTGGCATGCGCGAGTCCATCAAGGCCGGTATGGCCGAGCCCCTCGCAAAAAGTTCGAAGGCGCTTAAGTGGTGAGTTGGGAAATTGTCTATGCCAAGCAAGCAATGAAGGACGCAAAGAAGCTTGCTGCAAGTGGTCTTAAACCGAAGGCACAAGAACTGCTCGCGGTTCTTGCCGACGACCCATTTCAAAATCCACCACCCTTCGAAAAATTGGTCGGCGATCTGGCCGGCGCATATTCTCGCCGCATAAATATTCAGCACCGTATCGTGTACGAAGTATTTACAAACGAGAAAACGGTTCGCGTCTTGCGTATGTGGACTCACTATGAGTGAGCAGAAGCCCAACCCGCCCATCAACAGGGACGCAAGCGATAAGGCCACGTGCGCCGGTTATGTCAGACGTTAGACATCATGACCGAGCACGTTCCCTTCATCACGGTTGAAACTGGCGACGACTTGATCGTCTCCTTCGGTTTGGGGCCGCATGCCGCAACGAGCCTCACCTTGCTCAGAACGCCAAAGTTCGATCACCTGCTCCCACCTTCTGAGCGCGGAGCTTCGGTCACCGACAACTCATCAACCACGGACACACAAAGCTTTCTTGTCGCTGTCCGGTGGCACGGCAACTCGGTGCATATTCAATCAACCGCAAAAACCTACATGCTTGATGTCTCGTCCGTAGCCCCCGACGAAATCAATGAGGCAATAGCCGTGTTGAAGCAAATGAACTTCGATAACCGGTTCAAAATCGATGTCTAACATCCCAGTCAAACCGCGCCCTGCGGGCGCTTAGACGTGCCGCAAGCGACACGCCATTTAGTTCAACGTTATGCGTCACTAACCTAGGCCGCCCTTGACATACCATAATTAGTATATACACAATGTGGCATGTGGCAGATCGAAGAGCACCGTCGCGTTGACAAACAGCTTTCTGGCTCGGTACCTATCGAGGTTCTGAAGCGTTACGAAAAATGGAAGGACATTGCCAGACTTTCCGGACCGCAAGGCTTACGAGCCATAAAGGGCTTCCACGACGAAGCCCTGTCCGGAGAGTGGAAGGGGCATCGATCTTCCCGGCTAGGGCTTCAATGGCGGGTGATTTATCGGGTTGTCGCCGACGTATTGCAGATTCAGGTAATCCATGTCACCGCCCACGATTACAGGAGGCCATGAAATGAAAGAGTTTCGTCCCGCGAAAAAGCGAGTGGAGGTCTCGGTGGGAGAGTCCGTCCGTATCCTGCGCGAACTCCAGGAACTGAGCCAAAGCCAACTGTCCGAACTCACGGGTATCCCGCAATCCACAATCTCCGCCATCGAGAATGGTCGAGTGAACCTGGGCGTTGAACGCGCAAAGGTTCTTGCCCGCGCCCTCAATTGTCATCCCGCCGTACTTGTTTTCCCTGGCTGGGAGCTTCCGCTCGGACGTGCCGCCTGACATCTCTCTCATGCACGCTCCCTTGGTCGCGCCGCAAGCGGCGCGCCATTGAGTTCAACGTCAGTCGCATCAACCCCCGATCCAAAAGAAAAAGCCGGGTTTCCCCGGCTTTTTCCATTCTGGCGACAGCAGGCGCTTACGCGGTGCGTGCTGCCTTCAGCGCCGCATTGAGCGTGGGGCTCGGGCGCATGACGGCCTTGCACTTCTCGGAATCGGCCTTGTAGTAGCCACCGATATCCACGGCCTTGCCCTGCACCGTCTTGAGCTCGGCGACGATCTTTTCCTGATTGTCGGCGAGGGTTTTGGCGAGCTTGCCGAAGTGCGCGGCCAGTTCCTTGTCCTCGGTCTGCGCGGCCAGTTCCTGCGCCCAGTACATGGCGAGGTAGAACTGCGAGCCGCGGTTGTCGAGCTCGCCGGTCTTGGGCGACGGCGACTTGTTGTTGTCGAGGAGCTTTCCGGTGGCGAGGTCCAGCGTCTTCGCGAGCAGCTTGGCCTTGGCGTTGTTTTCCTTGATGCCCAGCTCTTCGAGCGAGACGGCGAGCGCGAGGAACTCGCCGAGCGAATCCCAGCGCAGGTGGTTTTCCTGCGTGAGCTGCTGCACGTGCTTGGGAGCCGAGCCGCCGGCGCCGGTTTCGTACATGCCGCCGCCGTTCATCAGCGGAACGATCGAGAGCATCTTGGCCGAGGTGCCGAGTTCCATGATCGGGAACAGGTCGGTCAGGTAGTCGCGCAGGATGTTGCCGGTGACGGAGATGGTGTCGAGGCCGCGGATGACGCGCTCGAGCGTGAAGCGCATGGCGCGCACCTGCGACATGATCTGGATGTCGAGTCCGGTGGTGTCGTGATCCTTGAGGTAGAGCTTCACCTTCTTGATCAGTTCGTTCTCGTGCGGACGGTACGGGTCGAGCCAGAACACGGCCGGGGTGTTGGAGTTGCGGGCGCGGGTGACGGCCAGCTTGACCCAGTCGCGGATCGGGGCGTCCTTGACCTGGCACATGCGCCAGATGTCGCCCTGCTCGACGTTCTGAGTGAGCAGGACTTCGCCGGTGTCGATGTCGACGATGTTGGCGATGCCGTCTTCGGCGATCTCGAAGGTCTTGTCATGCGAGCCGTACTCTTCGGCCTGCTGGGCCATGAGGCCGACGTTGGGCACGGTGCCCATGGTCTTCGGATCGAAGTTGCCGTTCCATTTGCAGAAGTTGATCATCTCCTGGTAGATGCGGGCGAAGGTCGATTCCGGCATGACGGCCTTGGCGTCGTACTGCTTGCCGTCGGCACCCCACATCTTGCCGCCCTGGCGGATCATCGCCGGCATGGAGGCGTCGACGATGATGTCGTTCGGCGAGTGGAAGTTGGTGATGCCCTTGGCCGAGTCGACCATGGCCAGACGCGGACGGTGTTCCTGGCAGGCGTGCAGGTCGCGGATGATCTCGTCACGCTTGGATTCGGGCAACTGCTTGATCTTCTCGTAGAGATCGACCATGCCGTTGTTCACGTTGATGCCCAGTTCGGCAAAGGTCTTGGCGTGCTTCTCGAAGGCGTCCTTGTAGTAGATCTTGACGCAGTGACCGAAGACGATGGGGTGCGAGACCTTCATCATGGTGGCCTTGACGTGCAGCGAGAAGAGGATGCCGGCTTCGCGGCAGTCTTCCATCTCGCGCTCGTAGAAATCGCACAGCGCCTTCTTGCTCATGAACATCGAATCGATGATCTCGCCTTCGAGCAGTTTCGTTTCCGGCTTGAGCACGGTGGTCTTGCCGCCCTTGGCGATCAGTTCCATGCGCACGCGGCGGGCCTTGTCGAGGGTCATCGACTTTTCGCCGTGGTAGAAATCGCCACCGTGCATGTGCGAGCAGTGCGTCTGCGACCACTGCTTCCACTCACCCATCGAGTGCGGGTGCTTGCGGGCGAAGTTCTTGACGGCGCCCGGGGCGCGGCGGTCGGAGTTGCCTTCGCGCAGGACGGGGTTCACCGCCGAGCCGATGCACTTGCCGTAACGGGCCTTGATGGCCTTTTCTTCGTCGTTGGCCGGGCTGTCCGGGTAATCCGGCAGCTTGTAGCCCTTTTCCTGGAGTTCCTTGACGCAGGCCTTGAGCTGGGCCACGGAGGCGGAGATGTTCGGCAGCTTGATGATGTTGGTGTCCGGCAGCAGGCACTTCTTGCCCAGCTCGGCCAGCGTGTTCGGCACTTTCTGGTCATCCGGCAGGATGTCGGAGAATTCGGCCAGCACGCGGGCGGACACGGAGATGTCGGCCTTTTCGATTTCGACACCGGCCGGCGCCGTAAAGGTGCGAACGATGGGCAGGAAAGCACAAGTCGCCAGCAGCGGCGCCTCGTCGGTTAGCGTGTAGATGATCTTTGACTTGCCTGCAGCCATGCTACCCCCTCAATAAGTTGCGTTACGCGGAAAAGCGGTGATTTTACCTCGTCGCGCTTACTCCATAATTACGGAGAAACAAAATACTGATTCATATCAAGTTTTTTGTTTAAAACGGGCGCGGTTCGCGGCGCCATGGTGCAATTGCTAGAATCTTCTGCTCCTTCCCCGCTCATGGCCGGCAGAACTCCGATGGATATCTCGACGATTCAGAATCCGCTCGCGCAGCGCGTGGCCGAGGCCATGATCGAAGGCTTCAACCGCCATTACCGCAACATGCGGCTCTACGGCCAGCAGGCCAAGCGCCTGTTCGACACGGCGCAGTGGCTGGAGGTGCAGAAGGCGGTGCGCGAACGCATCCGTTCCTACGACGAACGCGTCGACGACAACGTGGCCCGCCTGCGCGCCGAGTTCGATGCCGACCACATCGACGACCAGACCTGGCAACAGATCAAGCTCTACTACATCGGCCTGCTGGTGAACCACAAGCAGCCGGAACTGGCGGAGACCTTCTTCAACTCGGTGACGACAAAGATCCTGCACCGCAGCTATTTCCACAACGATTTCATCTTCGCGCGGCCGGCGGTTTCGACGGAGTACATCGAATCCTACCCGCCGGTTTATTCGAGCTACTACCCCGGCGCGCACGGCGGCCTGCGGGCAACGATCAGGCGCATCATCCAGGACTTCGACTGGCAGCGCCCCTTCGCCGACCTCGACCGCGATGTCGACTACATCATGCGCACGGCGCAGAAGCACCTCGGCGGCAGCTGGCCCCAGATCGAGGCGAACTTCCAGATTCAGGTGCTGTATTCGGCCTTCTACCGCAACAAGGCGGCCTACATCATCGGCAAGGCGATCAACGGCCATCTCGAACTGCCGTTCGCGATCCCGGTGCTGCACGATGCGGAAGGCAAGCTCTTCCTCGACACCATTCTGCTCGACGCGTGGCGCATCTCGCTGCTCTTCTCGCTGTCGCGTGCCTATTTCATGGCGGACATGGAGGTGCCCTCGGGCTACGTGCAGTACCTGCGCACGATCATGCCGAACAAGCCGCGCTCGGAGCTCTATACGATGATCGGGCTCGGCAAGCAGGGCAAGACGATGTTCTACCGCGACTTCTATCAGCACCTGAAGCACTCGGAGGATCAGTTCGTGATCGCGCCGGGCATCAAGGGCATGGTCATGCTGGTGTTCACGCTGCCTTCCTACCCCTACGTGTTCAAGATCATCAAGGACATCTTCGGCAGCTCGAAGGAGGTGGATCGGGCCACCGTCGAGCGCAAGTACCAGCTGGTGAAGCAGGTGGACCGCGTCGGCCGCATGGCCGACTCGCTGGAGTTCTCGCACGTGGCGCTGCCGCGGGCGCGCTTCTCGGAGGAACTGATGGAGGAGCTGCGTACGCTGGCGCCGTCGATGTTCGAGGAGGAAGGCGAGGACATCGTGCTCAAGCACCTCTACATCGAGCGGCGCATGGTGCCGCTCAACCTCTATCTCGACAGCGCCGCCGACGAAACCAGGATCGACCACGTGGTGCGCGAGTACGGCAGCGCGATCCGCGAGCTGGCGCTGGCCAACATCTTCCCCGGCGACATGCTGTGGAAGAATTTCGGCGTCACCCGCTACAACCGCGTGGTGTTCTACGACTACGACGAGATCGAATACATGACCGACATGAATTTCCGCGAGATTCCGGAAGCGCCGGACTACGAAACGGAAATGTCGGGCGAGGTCTGGTACTCGGTGGCGAGGAACGATGTCTTCCCCGAGGAGTTCGGCACCTTCCTGCTCGGCTCGCCAAAGGTGCGGCAGGCCTTCATGAAGCACCACCGCGACCTGCTCACGGCCAGGTTCTGGCAGGAGACCAGGGCGCAGATCCTCGCCGGCAAGGTGCCGGATTTCTACCCGTATCCGGAAGAAATGCGCTTCTGCAACGCCTTCGCGGCGGCGCCCCCGGTCGCCTAGGCGCGGTGGCGGGTGTCAGCGGTGGCAGGCGTCCCGACGGCCTCACCCGCCGCGGCCCAGGCATCGAACCCACCGCGCAACGGCCGCACCGAAAGGTAGCCGGCATCCAGCAGCTTTTTGGCAGCCGCCCGTGAGCTGACATCCTCCGGGCACGCGCAGAGCGTGACGATGGGCGTGTCTTTCGGCCAGTCGGCGACGCTGCTCATGAGGCGCCCCAGGTCGGTGACCACGGCTCCCGGGATCGGTCCGCGTTCCGCCACCATGACGGGGCCGCGCAGGTCGAGCACACGCGGCGGCTCGAGCGATTCCAGCGCCGCCAGCAACTCGACCGGCGTGATGTGCGGCACGGCATGCAGCGCCCGGAAGCGGTATTTCTGCCACAGCTTCCAGGCCAGCCAGACGGCCAGGACGATGGCCACTACCCAGATGACACCGCCCAGGTGCGCGTCAAGCAGGGCGATGGTGCCGAGCACTTCGCTGCGCAGCAGCCAGCCGGCGAACAGCGCGCTGCCGGCCCAGAGGGCGGCGCCGGCACCCGCCGCGAGCAGGAAACCCGGCAGCTTCATGCGCAGCGACCCGGCAATCGGCGGCGCCACTGTCGAGAAGCCGGGCACGAACTTCGCGATGACGAGCGAGCCGACGCCCCACTGCAGGAAGCGCGCCTCGGTCTGGCTGACGCAGGAGGCCGGGTTGATCGACAGCTTGCAGAGGCCGGAGAGCACACGGTAGCCGTAGGCACGCCCGGCCAGATACCACACGGCATCGGCAATGACGGAAGCCACGATGGCGGCGGCCAGCACCATCGGCAACTGCCCGGCTGACACCAGCAGGCTACCGGCGAGCAGCAGCGTCGGCACGGCCGGCAGGGGCAGGCCCAGCTGCTGGAGGAGGACATTCATGAAGACGACGGATACGACATCCCGCTGCAGCGCGTCGGTGATCTGGCTGAGTTCCATGGCAATGGCTTTCCGGGCGTCCCGGTGACGATTGATTCGTTACGACCCCGCCACCCGCGCTTGGTTCAGGCCGGTGCGGGAGCGCGATCGGCATGCGCACCGCGAAAAACAAAAAACCCGCCGGAGCAGCTCGGGCGGGTTTCTCGGGGAGGCGGGCCGAATTACTTCAGCTTCACTTCCTTGTAGGCGACGTGCTTGCGGGCCTTGGGATCGTACTTCTTGATCTCCATCTTCTCGGGCATCGTCTTCTTGTTCTTGGTGGTGGTGTAGAAGTGACCGGTACCGGCGGTCGACTCGAGCTTGATCTTTTCACGCATCGCTGGAATTCCTCTCTATCAGACTTCGCCGCGGGCGCGCAGGTCGACCAGGACCTCGTCGATGCCCTTCTTGTCGATGATACGCAGACCGGCGTTGGAAACGCGCAGACGCACGAAACGGTTTTCGCTTTCAACCCAGAAGCGGCGGTACTGCAGATTCGGCAGGAAGCGGCGCTTCGTCTTGTTGTTGGCGTGGGAAACCTTGTTCCCAACCATCGGGGCCTTGCCCGTCACTTGGCATACTCGCGCCATGTTGTTGCTCCGTTAGTAATCTTGAAAGAGGAAAGCCGGCGATTCTAAACCAACTTTCCGAGACTTATCAAGCCTTTTTTACTTCTTAGGCGTATCAGGCAGGCGGTAGCGCTGCTCACGGTAGAGCCAGGCAGGCAGCAGCGAGTGGGCGAGCGCCCGCTTCTCGAGCGCCGGCGCATCCTCGGGGGCAGCCACGGTGTCGAGGTGCTTCCGTTTCGGGTCATAGCGGCCGTGCGTGGGAGCCTTGTCCGGTCGCATGACGACGACCCGTTCGCCCTCCATCCATGCCACATGGTCGTTGTACTGCATGATGGCCCGCCCCGGCAGCCCTTCCGGCTCGACCGTCAGGTCACGGCCGGGCATCGGGTGGCGCGCCGAGATGCCCATCAGTGACAGCATCGTCGTCGGCAGGTCGATCTGGCTGACCACCGTCTTCACGGTGCGCGGCTTGAGGTCGGCGCCCAGGATCAGGCCGGGAATGTGGAAGCGCTCGATCGGCACCAGCGATTCGCCGCGCACGCGGATGTCGTGGTCGGCAACGATCAGGAAGAGCGTGTCCTTCCAGTACGGGCTCTGCTTCGCCTTCTCGATGAAGCGGCCGAGCGCCCAGTCGGTGTATTTGACGGCGTTGTTGTCCGTTCCCTTCGGCTGCTCGTAGAGTTCGATGCGGCCATCGGGAAACTCGAAGGGTGAGTGGTTGGACGAGGTGAAGACCAGGGTATAGGACTGCTTGCCCTGCGCATGCTTCTCCGCGAGGCGCTCGTGCGTCTTGTTGAACAGGTCTTCGTCGGAGACGCCCCAACTGGCCTTGAAGACCGGATTGACGTAATCGTTCTCGTCGGTCACCTGCGAAAAGCCGTTGGCAAGGAAGAAGCCGCGCATGTTGTCGAAGTGCGACTCGCCGCCATAAATGAACTCGGATTCGTAGCCCTGCCGCCCGAGGATGGCGGCCAGCGTCGAGAAATTGCGCTGCGCCAGCGAAAGCTTGACCACCGCCTGCGCCGGCGTCGGCAGGAAACCGGCGGTCACGGCCTCGATACCGCGCACCGAGCGGGTGCCGGTCGCGTACAGCTGCTCGAACCACCAGCCTTGCTTCTTCAGTTTCTCGATTTCCGGCGTCACTGGCACGCCACCGAGCGATTCGACGAAGGTGGCGCCGAGGCTCTCTTCGAGGATGATCACCAGATTGAGCGGCTTCTCGCGCTTGATGCCGGCCGGCTGGTCGACCAGCGTCGGGATCTCCGGGTCGCCGAGCAACGGGCGGCGATCCTGCAGCAGTTCGCGCGACAGGCGGACCTGCTCGAGGATCTCGGCCTCGGTCATCTTGCCGTACACCTCGCTGGAACGTGCTTCGTGGCGCATGCCATAGACGGCATAGGTGACCGAATACGCCGAATTGAGGACCAGCGTATTGACCATCGGATCACTGGTGAGCGCGAAGGTGGCCGGATTCGCCGGCCGATGATCGAGGCTGGAACGGATCGCCAAGCCACAGACGAGCACCACCAGTGGCCAGGTGAGCCAGAGCCTGAGGTTGGACCAGGTCCGCGGCTGATCCAGCCAGGGGCGGACCAGCCGCGCCAGCAGGACGAAGGCGGCACCGGTGAGGAGCAGCCCGGCGATCAGGTGGGCGCGAAAGCCTTCCCACAGCATCGGGATGACTTCGCCGGGGTATTTCAGGTATTCGACGAAAAGACGGTTCGGGCGCGTGTCGTATTCGTTGATGAAGGCAGGCGACGAAACCTCGAGCAGGACGAGCAGGGCCACCGACACGATCAGCCAGAGCGCCGACAGCCGGCGCCACAGCCGCCACAGCGGCGTCGTGGCGAGGATCGGCATCAGCAGCAGCAGGGGCAGCGCCATCAGGCCAAGCTGGATCAGGTCGGCACGCACGCCCTGCAGCAGCATTTCGCCCCACGTATCGGTCGCCAGCACGCGCTCCGCCTGCCACATCATGAGCCCGGCGCGGGAGAACGACAGCAGGGGCAGGCCGACGAGGAACAGCATCAGCAGCGGCGCATAGGGGCCGCTGACGGCGAGGCGGGACCATGCGGCCGCAACCCGACCGGGCAAGGAAGACGAAGCGACTGGATTCACTGACATAACGTTCCTGAAAGATGGGCGAAAGAAAAGGCAAGCCTGTATCCGAGCCGCAATGCTAGGGGCGCCATTTTAAACCAGTCTTAAGACGCGTCTGCGGCGATCCGGTTCCCTGCGCCGGCCGTTAAGCCGGGATTAAGGCGACGCGGCCAGACTGCGTGCATCCGAATTTCTGGGACGATGCCGTGAACCCTTCCGCCGCCAGCCAGCAACTGCACCGCCAGGATTTCCGCAACGCCTTCATCCTGCTTTTCGTCAGTGCCGTCCTGCTGACTCTGCTCAACCAATACACCGACGTCGACCTCTGGTTCGCCGACCTGCATTTCGACCGGGAACACCACCGCTTCCCCTGGCAGCACACCTGGTTTTCGGTGACGCTGATGCACGGTTACGTCAAGAGCGTCCTGGTCTGGAGCGGCTTCCTGATCATCGCCGGGGCGCTGCTCGACCTCGTCCTGACGAGCTGCCGCCTGCCGACGCTCCCCCTCTCGCCGCTGCGCCGCGCGCAACTGCGCATCCTTGCCCTCTCGGCACTGCTGGAACCGCGGCTCGTCAAGACGATCAAGGATTACAACTACCTGCAGTGCCCGTGGTCGGTCGACCGCTATACCGGCAGCGAACCGCTGCTGCGCATCCTCGATGCCGTCCCGAGCGGCATGCAGGTGAGCGATTGCTTCCCGGCCGGCCATGCCAGCGTCGGCATGTGGCTGGTCGCCATCGCGGTGCTCTGGCTGCCGCACGAGCGTCGCAAGGCGCTCTACGCAGGGCTGGCCGGCCTCTCGGTCGGCCTCGTGCTGGGCTGGGTCCAGCAGATGCGCGGCGCCCATTTCATCACGCATACGCTGTGGACGGCATGGATCGCCGTCGCGGTCGCCGTGGTCCTGGTCGCGGCCTTTTCGCGCCAGCTCCGGACGGCAGCGGCCGACGAATTAACGGCATGCGCGCCTTCACCGGCATGCCTCTCGGGAATTTGATGAACAGGGGCAGCACGGCCGGAAACGACATCTTTCATCCGGACGAGCGGCGCCTGCAGCGCGAACGGCAGACCGAGGCCCTCTGGGACGAGACACGGCGCCAGCGCCTGCTCTGGCGCGAGATTCCCGAAGGCGAGATTCCCGAAGCAGTGCATGCGCGGATCGAAGACCCCCCTTCTTCTCCCTTGCCACCAGCGACGCCGCCGGCTGCTGCGACTGCTCGTTCAAGGGCGGCGACCTCGACCGCCTGCGCGCGCATCTCGTCGCCTGAGCGGATAGCTGACGACGAAGAAGCTGCTCACCGCCGTCGCCACAATCGCCGGGGCTCGCCGCGCCTGCCGCCAACCTGCCCGGGGGAACGCAAGCACTGTGGTTCGCCCGCCAGCAGGCGCTTTATCTGACCGGTCTGCTGGCCATGGCCTTCCTGTCGCTGGTCATGCTCGCGTCGACCCGCCCCGTCTGGCTGACCCGGATCGCCGGCGGTCCCGCCCACTTTTGCATCAGGCCCATTGCTGGGCCAGCATTCTCGGCGCAGGGCTGGCACTGAGCCACTGGCTGGTCCAGAAATCGGGCGGCCTGCTCCGCGCGCTGATCGGCCGCGACGGCAGACCACCGAACGAAAGAATCGCCGGCCTGCCGGACGCCCTTCGGCACATGGAAAAGGATGCCGGCGAATCGACGCTGTAGCTGGTGCTGGCCATGCTCGCCATCACGCTCCGGCGCGCCCTGCCGCATCAGTTCTGGCGGCTGCTGCACCGAGCGATGCCCCTGCTCTACGTGTTGCTCGTTTTCCACGCGCTGCTGCTCGCCCCGCGCGGTTGGTGGCTGCACGGGAGCATCGTCGTTCTGCTGGCACTCGCCGACTACGGCCTCTCCGGCACTGCGCCCGGCATCGGCTACGCCCCCACAGGGGCGTTAAGGAGCAGTTAAGGCGAGCAGGGCAGCATCCAGGAATAACGACTCACAGCAATGTCTCCTTCATGCACATTTCGGCGATTCGCAGGCGACGGCAGGCGACGACAGCCTTCCTTGCCCCGGCCTTCGTCATTCTCCTGGGCAGCGCCAGCGTGCTGGCGGTGCTCGGGCAATACACGGACGTAGACATTTGGCTGGCTGACCTTCACTTCGATCCCGTGCGCCAGCTGTTTCCATGGGACAGGACCTGGTTTGCGCGCAACTTCATGCACGGCTGGGTGAAGAAGGTCATTGTCTGGTTCGGTTTCATCCTGATCGCCGCCATGGTGATCGACTTCCTGCGCCCGCAGCTTCTCTCCGCTATCGCCGGGCGACTGCGCCTGCCTTCGCCGACGCCGTTGGCGCGTGTCCAACTGCGCGTCCTGGGATTGTCGGCGATCCTCGAACCGACGCTGATCCGCGCGCTCAAGGAACACTCGATGATGCACTGCCCGTGGGCACTTGACCGCTATGGCGGCAGCGAACCCTTCCTGCGCCTGCTCGACAAGACTCCGGAAGGATGGCATGCCGGTCACTGTTTTCCCGCCGGCCACGCAAGTTCCGGAATGTGGTTGTCGGCGCTCGCTGTGCTCTGGCTACCTCACTCGCCGAAAAAGGCGCTCGCGGCGTTCGTCTGCGGCAGCGCCGTCGGTCTTGCCCTTGGCTGGGTGCAGCAGATGCGCGGCCAGCACTTCCTTACCCACACGCTGTGGACCGCGTGGCTCGCCAGTCTCCTGCTGCTGGTGCTGCTCGCGCTCTTCTTCCACCGGCAGCTGCCGGTGGCCACGCCCACCGTCGGCAATCATCCCACGGATGGGCAACGATGAACGCACCGGCTTCGAAGGTCGTGCGAGGCGGCCCGGTTGGCGCCCTCCACCTATGCCGCCACCTGCTGCGGCGCCCGACGCTGCGCGTCGAAGTGGTCGTGTTGCTGGTCAGCCTGTGGTTCATCGCTGCCTGCAACCCGCTGCTCTGGAACTCCCTCGCGGCGCGGCCACCGGCATTCCTCGCCGTGCTCGCGCTCGGGCTGACGGCGGCCCACTTCATCCTGCTTGCCGCCATCGTCAATCGCTGGACGGCAAAGCCGGTGCTGGCAGCGATCGTCGCGTGCACTGCGCTCGCCGCCTATTACACGCAGCACTATCACGTCTATCTCGACCCCTCGATGATGCGCAACGTGCTGCGCACCGATCTGCGCGAGGCGAGTGAGTTGTTCTCGTGGAACATTTTGCCGTCGCTGGTTTTTTACGCTGCTCCGCCGCTGCTGCTGATCTGGCGAACGAGGATCAGGCGCACACCGCTGCTGCATGCCGTCGCTTTCCGCGCGGCGACCCTCCTGCTGGCAGCGACGGTTGCCTCCATTGCTGGCTTTTCGATGTACAAGGAGCTCTCGGCGCTCATGCGCGAACAAAAGGAGCTGCGCTACTTCATCACGCCCGCTAACTACCTGTACTCCGCCGCCCGCGCCGTCAGTAGCGAGGCCGCGGTGAACGGCAATCGCGCCCCGGTCGGCACCGACGCCGCGCTCGCCGACGCCTGGCGGGGGCGCGAAAAACCATTGTTGCTGGTGATCGTTGTCGGCGAGACCGCACGCGCGGCGAATTGGGGACTTTCCGGCTATGCCCGGCAGACCACGCCGGAACTGGCGAAGGAGGACGTAATCAACTTCAGCGACGTCACCGCCTGCGGCACCAACACCGAAGTTTCGCTACCCTGCATGTTCTCGCCGTTCGGACGCCATGCTTATGACGAGACACGCATTCGCAACAGCGAATCGCTGCTGCATGTGCTGCGGCGCGCCGGCTTCCGCGTCGCCTGGCTGGACAACCAATCGGGCTGCAAGGGAACTTGCGCCGATATCGAAACCTGGCGGCCGGACGCCGCTAGCGCCCCGGGCATGTGCGACAGCCACGGCTGCCTCGACGCGGCGCTCGTCGCCGGCATGCAGCGGTTCGTCGGCGACTCCCGCGGGAATACGGCACTGGTCCTGCATCAGCTCGGCAACCACGGCCCGGCCTATTATCGCCGCTACCCGGCGGAGTTCCGGCGCTTCACGCCGGCCTGCGAAGACACCGACCTCAGCCGATGCTCGCGCGAGGAAATCGTCAATGCCTACGACAACGCGCTGCTCTACACCGACCATTTTCTGGCCAGGACCATCGACTTCCTGCGTCGGCATCAGGAGACGCACGACACGGCGATGCTCTACGTATCCGATCACGGCGAGTCGCTTGGCGAAAACGGCCTGTTCCTGCACGGCGTGCCTTACGCCATCGCACCCGAGGTGCAGAAGCGGGTGCCGATGACCCTGTGGCTGTCTCCCGGCTATGCCGCAAACTTTGCCGTCGACACCGACTGCCTGCGCCGGCATGCAGGCGAGCCGCTGAGCCACGACCACCTGTTCCATAGCGTGCTCGGCCTGCTCGATATCCGCACTGCGGCGTACGACCCCCGCTTCGACTTCAGCGCCCGCTGCCGGCCTGCCACCGGCCCCGTCGGCAGCGCCTGACGCACCACCACTACGGAGAACCGATCCCATGACCGAGCACCCCACACCCGACCCCGTTCGCCTTGCATTCGCCGACAAATACGACGACGCCCACGCTGAGTACTATTACCGCAAGCACCGGAACGGGCTGTCGCGCAGACTCTCCCACCTGCGGGAGGCGCAGCTTGCCCGGCAGGCGCTCCGACTGGCCGGAGACTCCAAGGAAGTTCTGGACCTGCCGTGCGGCGCGGGACGCTTCTGGGACATGCTACTGGAGAGTCCGGAGCGACAGGTGATCGCCGCGGACAATTCCGAATCGATGATCGCCGTTGCCCGCGCCACCCACCCCGAAGCCTTGTCAGAACGCGTGCGGACGCTGCGGACCTCAGCCTTCGCCATCGGCCTGCCCGACCGCTCGGTGGACAACGTCTTCTGCATCCGCCTGTTGCACCACGTTCAGAACCACGAGCACCGCCTGAAGCTGCTCGGTGAGTTCCGTCGGGTAACGCGTGATACGCTGATCGTCTCACTTTGGGTGGGCGGAAACTTCAAGGCGTGGCGGCGCGCCCGGCGGGAGCGCAAGCGGGGGAACAGGAGCGACCCGAATCGCGTGGTGATTCCGGCGGGAGAGATCGAAGCGGAGTTCGCAGAGACGGGATTCACCATCCTCGGAAAATTTGATTTTCTACCGCTGTACGCGATGTGGCGGATCTACGTCCTGCGCCGAACCGACGCGGTGCACGCGTCGCCGGCGGCATGACCGAATCGTCGTCGCAGGGACTGGCGGCCGACCCCGGCAATATTGACCCGATGAGCTTTTCTGGCGAGTATCTGGCCGAGCGGCCGCCGATGGCGGTCCCCGCCAAACAGAACGAGGAAGCGAAGCAATTGCGAATTTTGCTGGTTGAAGACGACGCCCTGCTCGGCGACGGCATCCGTGCCGGACTAAAACTGGCGGACTACGCGGCGGACTGGGTGCGCGACGGCGAAACGGCGCGGCTGGCGCTGGCAGACCACGACTACGACGCCTGCGTACTCGACCTCGGCCTGCCGAAGAAGGACGGCCTTGCGGTGCTCAAGGAATTGCGCGCCCGCGGCAGCACCTTGCCGGTGCTGATCCTCACTGCCCGCGATACGCACGCCGACAAGATCGGCGGGCTCGACGCCGGTGCCGACGACTACCTGACCAAACCCTTCGACCTCGGCGAACTGCAGGCCCGCCTGCGCGCACTGATTCGCCGCGCCGCCGGCGCCGCGACACCGACGCTGGAGCACGCCGGTGTAAGGCTGGACCCGGCGAGCAAGCGGGTGACGCGCGACGGCCAGCCGGTCACGCTGTCGGCGCGTGAATACGCGCTGCTACGCGACCTGCTGACGCACAAGAGCCAGCTGCGCACACGCGCCCAGCTGGAGGACAGCCTGTACGCCTGGGGCGCCGAGGTTGAAAGCAACACGGTCGAAGTCTACATCCATCACCTGCGCAAGAAGCTCGGCAGCGAGTTCATCCGTACCGTGCGCGGTTTCGGCTATCAGCTCGGCGAGAAGGCGGGCCGGGAGACGGACGACGGAGAAGCGCCAGGATGAACGGCACGCCGCTCGGGCCGAAACCACGTTCGCTGCGCCGCCGCCTGCTGCTCTGGGTTTCGCTGGCGACGCTGCTGATCTACGTCGTCGCCGCCGCCCTCTCCTACCGCCAGGCCCGCCATGAAGTGCAGGAGCTGATGGATGGCCAGATGACCAAGACCGCGCGCCTGCTGCTGGTCCAGGCACACGGGGAATCGGCGCATCTGGCGACGCTGACGGAAAGCATGGCGGCCCTGCGCGGCATCAGGAGCCGGCGCAACGAAATGGCGCTCGAGTTCATCATCGTGCGGCGCGACGGCAGTGTGCTGTCGCGCTCGAAGCATTCGCCGGAGGCGCCGGTCGGCAATGGGCTCGGCTACGCGACCATCGATCACCACGGGCAACCCTGGCGCAGCCTCGTTCTGGAAACTGCGGACGGCAGCTATCGCGTGCTGGTCGCACAGTCGGTCAGCCAGCGCGACAAGGAAGCGCTAGAGATCGCGACCAAGACGGTGCTGCCACTGGGCGTTCTGCTGCCGCTGCTGATCGCACTGATCTACTTCTCGGTCCGGCGTGGTCTGAAGCCGCTCGACGATCTCGCCGGCGACGTGTCCGCGCGTTCGCCGGAAAACCTGACGCCGCTCGTGCCGACAACGCCGATGCGGGAAACCCAGCCGCTCGTCCGCGCGTTGAACCGCCTGCTCAACCGCCTGGAGACGACGCTCGACAACGAACGCCGCTTCACCGCCGACGCTGCCCACGAACTGCGCACGCCGCTGGCGGCACTGAAGATTCACGCGCAGGTGGCGATGGCGACCAGCGAGCCGGCGCAATGCAAGCAGGCGGTCACCAAGGTGATTGCCGGCGCCGACCGCGCGACGCGACTGGTCGAGCAGCTGCTGCGTCTGGCCCGCCTCGACCCCTTGCTCAGCCTGCCGGATCCGCAGCCCGTAGACCTCGCTGAACTGGTCGCCACCGCGGCCGAGGATGCGGCCGAGAAGATTCCCTGCAATCTGCCCGACAATGCGTGCGGCCTGACGCTGAAAACGGAACGACCCGAAGCCCCCATGATCGTCAGCGGCGACCATGATCTGCTCGGCGCTGCGCTGCGCAACCTGGTCGACAACGCCATGCGCTACGCGCCGGAGAACGGTACGATCTGCATCGCGGCACGGACCGAGCACGGCCAGCCGCTGCTCGAAGTGCGCGACAACGGCAACGGCGTCCCGCCGGCAGAACTGCCGCGACTGGTCGAACGTTTCTATCGCGGCCGCGACGTCACCGTCGAAGGTAGCGGTCTCGGGCTGGCCATCGTGCGCCGCATCGGCGAACTGCACGGGGCCCGCCTGGAAGTCGAAAACCTTGCCGGAGGCGGTTTCGCAGCGCGCCTGCGCTGGTGCGGGAACAGCCCACCGGGAACGCTTTAAGCCCCGGTTCAGGTTCCGCGGGAACAATGCGGCGCTTCGATACACTAAGGCTCGTCACCGTTACCCGATGAATACAAGCATGGCAGCAGCAGATACCCTTACTTCCCCGGCCACGGGCCGCATCGACTGGCGCGGCCTCGGCTGGGCCTTCCTGTTCTTCTGGTACTTCTCCGGCGTGGTACACGTCATGCTGCAACTGAACGGGGCAACGACCTCGTTCGGCCTGCGCCAGGCGACCATCGCCAGCCTGCTCTGGCTGATCCCGCTAATTCTGGTGCCGCAACGGGCCCGCCAGCTCGCGGCCGGCATCGGCATCATGCTGTGGGTCTTCTCGCTTTTCAGCCTCGGCTATTTCGCGATCTACGGGCAGGAGTTCTCGCAGAGCGTGATCTTCATCATGTTCGAATCGAATCCGGCCGAAGCGAGCGAGTATTTCGGGCAGTACTTCGCCTGGTGGATGGTGCCGGCCCTGCTGATCTACAGCGCGGTTGCCTGGCTGCTGTGGCGTCGCG
>WBZP01002801.1_pt1 | contig 19653 bp, 7 predicted proteins | sample 5204301 | NCBI WGS metagenome assembly WBZP01 (sample SAMN12412401, study PRJNA552823) | activated sludge metagenome | isolation source: activated sludge from nitrification reactor of wastewater treatment plant... | place: USA: Pennsylvania | collected 2017 | reverse complement strand
AGGTAACCATCCAAAAATTTGACCCTTATATCAACGTTGATCCGGGCACATTAAACCCTTATGAACATGGTGAGTGCTATGTAACAGATGATGGTGCCGAAACCGACCTCGACCTTGGGCATTATGAACGTTTTTTAAATACTCCCACTTCAAGCGCCAACAATGTAACTACCGGCAAAATCTATCAGACGGTAATCAATAAAGAAAGGGCCGGTGATTATTTGGGAAAAACCGTGCAGGTCATTCCTCATATTACCGATGAAATCAAAAGGAGAATGCGTTTGTTGGAAAATGAATCCAACTACGATATCATCATTACAGAAATTGGCGGTACCGTGGGTGACATTGAAAGCCTACCCTACCTCGAAGCCATTCGTCAACTAAGAAGAGATTTGGGTGCTGAACAAACGCTGGTAGTTCACCTTACCCTTATTCCTTATTTGAGTGCAGCCAAGGAATTGAAAACAAAACCGACCCAGCACTCTGTCAAGGAATTATTGCAAACCGGAATCCAGCCTGACATCCTGGTATGCCGCACAGAGCATGCCTTAAGCAAAGAAATCAGAGAAAAATTGGCTTTGTTTTGCAACGTCGAAAAAGAAGCGGTTATTGAAGCCATAGATGCGCATACGATCTATGATGTACCCATATTGATGCTCAAAGAAAAACTGGATAAGACGGTACTCAAAAAACTAAATATCCGACATAAAAGCGAGCCGGATCTCAATCTGTGGAAAGAGTTTTTAGGAAAGTTGAAAAATCCTACCAGAGAGGTAGAAATCGCATTGGTGGGTAAGTACAATGAATTGCCGGATGCTTATAAGTCCATATACGAATCTTTCATTCATGCCGGTGCCATCAATGAATGCAGGGTGAAGGTTGTACCTATCCACTCAGAAAAACTGGAAGCAGGCGATGTTGTGAGTACACTGCAGGGATATGATGGAATTCTGGTGGCTCCGGGTTTTGGAGAAAGAGGTATTCAGGGGAAAATTGAAGCGGTAAAGTTAGTAAGAGAACGCAAAATTCCATTTTTTGGCATCTGTTTAGGTATGCAGTGTGCAGCGGTTGAATTTGGAAAAAATGTTTTGAAACTTAAGGATGCGGCCTCTACAGAAGTAAATCCCAAAACAGGTAATCCCATCATTCATTTGATGCCGGATCAGATTGCCATTTCCAACAAAGGAGGAACCATGCGTTTGGGATCCTACAAATGTAAATTGTCCAAAGGTAGCCTTGCCAATAAAGTATATGGCAAACAGATGATAGAAGAGCGCCACAGGCATAGATACGAATTCAACAATGAATATTTAGAACGATTTGAAAATGCGGGGATGATTCCTTCCGGCATCAATCCTGAAACGGGATTGGTTGAAATCGTTGAGCTGCCCGGTCATCCCTTTTTCATAGGGGTTCAATTTCATCCGGAATTAAAGAGTACGGTAGAAAATCCACACCCCCTCTTCGTAGGATTTGTAAAAGCAGCCCTGGAGTACAAAAAATCAAAGCAGCTTTAATTTGAGAAAATTGACAACATCGGAGTTGGGTCGGCCAGAACCCAAAACTGCCATTCAACTGCCGAAAGCCCCTATAATTGTGATTTTGGACAATGTAAGGTCTGCTTTGAATGTGGGGTCGTTTTTCAGAACTTGCGATGCATTTGGAGTGGAAGCACTTTTCCTATGCGGTATATCTGCTACCCCACCCCACAAAGAGATTCAAAAAACGGCTATTGGGGCTACTGAAAGCGTTGAGTGGAAATACTTCCAAGATACCCTGGATGCCATTCAAGTCTTAAAAGACAGGGAATATCACATAATGGGAGTAGAACAAACCGACATGTCTGTTGAATTAATGCAGGTAGATGTCAGCCTCCACCGTAGAATTGCTCTTATTTTTGGCAATGAAGTTGACGGCATTTCTGAAGCCGTAATTCAGGAATTGGACACCGCTATTGAGATTCATCAATGGGGAGCCAAGCACTCTTTAAACGTAGCTGTTTGCGGAGGCGTGGTCATCCATCATTTGGCAAGACAATTTTTCCTGTCCTGATATAAGCTTGTTGCACAGCATTTAATAAAACTTGAATACACTCAAACGTATATTACACGTTTAAAAGCTGACTATTTTACTCCAAATTCAGTAATTTTGTTGAAATAGCCTCCAGACCTAGGGATGCAAGAACAATTAAGAGATAAAATAGAGCAATTATTCGAGTACAGAGCGTTTCCGGAGCTATACAGGCTTAGTGGAGGGTCTTCCGGTGAATTAAAACGAATACACAAACAATTGGTTGAATTACAAGCCAGGATTTATGATTTGGATGGATACCTGGAAGCCAATTGGGAACTCAAGGACAAGCAACTATCCCATTATTGGAATAAAATATATGCATCATTGACAACCATGGGCATTCCTTCCTCCAAACAGTACAAATATTGTAGCCAAATCCATAAATATCAAAAACACGAAGTTGATCTCAGATACAATCTCATGCCTACACGGCTTGATATGGAATACTTTTATTTTTATAAAAGTTGTGATGTAAAACTTCAAAGGAGACTGCTGATTGAGAACTTTCCTACTTTAAAAAAACTGTTTACAGCAGGAGACTGGAGGTATTTTGATTTGGTAACCGAAATTAATGACGATGCCACTGACCTGGAAGAAGACACATCAACCATCAATGGAAACCGGCTTTTGATCTCATTCTATCTGAAAGGAAAATCCAGTACAAAAGAGGAATTTGGAGATTTTCTGGACAAGGTGATCAAAAAATCCAAAGAAAGATTTGGACATGGTAATCTAACTTCATTTCGCAAAAACATCCATTTTCGCACTCTAGAACAAGCTAAAGCGACCCGTTTAATCATAGATCACCCGCCTATAAAGATTGCAGAAGGTACTATAAAGCTTCCTATTCAACACTTTTTAAAACTGAATGAAAGAGCATGAACAAAAATGATTTAAGAATTTTAAAGGAAGCCATCAACCGATCCCCGGATAATATAGCATTGCGATTGTCCTATGCCTTAAAACTTTTTAAAATTAAAGAGTACGATGAAAGTGAAAGAAACTATCAGCATGTCTTAAAATTGGATCCGGAAAATATAAAGGCAAAACAAGGATTAATTGAATTGTATTTTGCCAAAGGAAATTATTCTGCCGTAATTGTGATTGCGGAGGAATTGTCGGCCAGAAATCTTACCAGTGAAAAAATCCTCGAACTCCAGGTAAAATCTTTGTTGCGCCAAAATTCACTGAAGGAAGCTCAGGAACTTTACAATAAGATACTGGAGCGCAATCCATTTTATTTTGACGAAGAGTTGGATTCAGTACTCAACGATCAGGAAGAATACTTCGATGAATCTCGCGACAATGAATCCGGCTATGGTGATAAAGATGAGTTTGATCCTTTTGATGATTTCTCGGGTATGGAAATGCCAGACTTCATCACCAACCCGGAGCAAATGTTTTTACCCAAGATAGAGCCGGGATTTGGCGCCATGGCAGGTCAGGAATATTTGAAGCAGGAATTACACGAATTGTATCTTCACCTTGATCTCGATCAGGATACACTCCAGAGATTTGATATTCAACCAACAGGCTCTGTACTTTTATATGGACCTCCGGGTTGTGGTAAAACTTATGCAGTAAGCCATTTGCCTTATGAGTTTGATATAGATATTATCCCCTTTGACTGGAACAGGATTAGCAACAACCAAAGCATAAGTAAAGAATTTATTATCCCTTTTTACTTCAACATGGCTCGTTTGCACATGCCGGCCACCATATTCATTGATCAGTTTGATCAGCTACCGGGAATTGGCAATGAGGAAGTTCAAAACACTTATATGCATCAACTTTTACTCGAAGTGGATGCCATGTTCAGGTATAAACAGAATGTTGTCCTGATAGCAGCTACGAATGCGATTTGGAACATAAATCCAACGATGTTCCGTTTTGGACGGTTCAACAATGTTGTATTTGTCTATCCTCCTGATGAAGCAGACCGAAAAGAATTCATTCAAATTTTGGTAGAAAAGCATCAGATCAAAACCGGCTCATTGGACGAATGGGTAGAGAAAACACACCTGTTTTCATATTCAGATATTGAAAAGTGGTTTGACTTAGCCATTAAAAAACACTTATCAGAACACTTTTACAAAAGCGAATCCAAGATTCCCGACTTACAAAAAGCAGGATTGGATGAGGCCCTCGTAAAATGTAAACCGAGCACATTGTATTGGTTTGACAAAGTCATAAGCAGCACAAATGAAAGTTTCAAAATGACTGAAATGTATCAGGAGGTCAGAGACTTTGTTGGTAAACAAAAGTAACCACAGCGTTTGATGCGATTAGGAACCAGCTACGGTCAGATTTTCAGGTTATCATTACCCATTATGATGGGGAGTGCAGCGCAAAACATTATTGTACTATCAGACAACGTGTTCTTGTATCACTATGACCATCTCCAATTCGCAGCCATTGGTGTTATTGGGGCATTCTATCTCGTGCTGGCATCCATAGGATACGGCTTTTCAAGAGGAGGGCAAATTTTTATAGCCCGTAAGTATGGAGAACGTGACCTTCAAAGCCTGGGTGCTTATTTTCAGGCATTGGTGTTGTTTGAAGCCATCCTGTCTGTTTTCATTTTTGTTTTTATCCATTTTCATGGATATGAATTTTTAAAACTGTTGATATCATCCAAAGAAATTCTGGATTATTGTTACGAATATTTGAGTTACAGAAGTTACGGCGTTTTTTTCAGTTACACAGGAGTCGCGCTGATAGCGTTGTATACCGGCATAGCACAACCCAAAATCATTTTAATTGACACCATTGTCCTTACTGTTTCCAATATCATTTTAAACTACGTTTTTGTTTTCGGTAAATGGGGAGCCTCTGAAATGGGCATTGGAGGATCTGCCTTGGCAAGTACCCTTGCTGAGGTCATTGCCTTTTTCGTTTTTATTGGCTACATGCTTTACAAAAAAGCGTTCACAGTCTATCATTTATCCGATTTCACAACCATTAACTTCAAACGGATATTTGAGTGCTTCAGTATTTCCTTTCCGATTGTGGTCCAATCTGCACTGGGACTCGGCTCTTATTTCCTGTTTTTTACATTCATTGAAAACAACAGCGCCAAGGATCTTGAAATCTCAAATTTAATACGGAATATATACCTGATTCTATCGATTCCCGCCTGGGGATATTCTGCGGGTATCAATACCATGGTCAGCAACTTTATTGGAACCCGAAAAAGACAAGCCGTTTTTCCATTAATCCAAAAGACCGCATGGCTAAGTTTCCTGACCACTTCAGCTATTACATTGCCCATTTTGACCTTTCCCGAATTTTTCTTGTATCCCCTTTTTGGCAGTGCAGAAAATCAATTGGTAAGTGAAAGTAAAACCATACTCTGGATCCTGTTTCCCATTTTAGGTGTCTTTAGTTTTGGTTCAATATTTATTAATGGTCTGACAGGCACCGGGCATACAAAAACGGCCCTTTGGATACAAACCCTTTTTACGGTTGTCTATATCATCTACAGTATTATCGTAATAAAAATACTTAAATTAAATCTTTATTTTGCCTGGAGTACCGAACTCATATATTGGATAGGTATTTTGGTCTTTGTCATCATCTACTTAAAAACAAATAAGTGGCATGAAAAAAAATTCTAACCATGTTGGAAATTGGTAAATACAATAAACTCACTGTTCTCAGAAAAGTCGATTTTGGATACTATTTGGATGGACTCGACTATGGCGACATCCTCATGCCAGCCAAATATGCTGAAGAATCCCTGGAGCCGGGCGACGACGTGGATGTTTTTGTTTATTTGGATAGTAGCGAAAAGTTAATTGCAACTACGGAAAAACCGCTGGCAGAAGTAGGTCAGATCGGCTATCTTAAAGTTGTAAAAGTGAACGACATTGGTGCCTTTTTGGATTGGGGCATAACCAAACAATTATTTGTCCCTTTCGCGGAACAAAAGACCAAACTCGAAGAAGATAAGTTCTATTGGGTTTATATTTTCATTGATCCGGTAACTGAAAGAATAATGGGCACCACTAAGCTGGGAAGGTTTCTGGATCAGACACCCCCTTTCTTTAAAGCAAATGAAATCACAAGAGGTATCGTATGGCAAAAAACAGATCTGGGCTATAAGATTATCATCAACCATAGTCATACAGGCCTACTGTTTAATAGTGAAATTTACAAGACGTTACAACCCGGCGACCTCATCGATGTAGAGATAAAAAATATACGACCGGATGGTAAAATCGATCTTTGCCTTCCCAAGTCAGCACTGGAAAAATCTGATGAAGTATCTGAAATTGTTTTAAAGAAATTACAAACCAACAATGGTTTCTTACCTTTTGGAGATCATACTGATCCCGAAATAATAAAACAAGAACTTGGCTTGAGTAAAAAAAGCTTTAAAAAGGCAATTGGAAAACTCTACAAAGAACGGACCATCACCATTGAAGAAAACGGTATTTATTTAATCGTTGAAGAATAACATGGCCGTCCTTTCGAAAGATTATTAAAAAACTATTCCTCTCTTTTTTCTTTCATCAAATATTCACTTGCGGGTTGTTGGGTTAATGTTTTTTTTTAGTAGTTGAAAATAACTTACTAGTCCGTATATTTTCTCTAAAAAAGGAATAAACTCATTACCAGTAACTCAAAAAAAAGAAAGGGAGCTCAATGGCTCCCTTTCAAATATCATTAAGGATTTATTACCTTATTACAGTCAAATCCCCTGAGAAGACTTCAAGATCGCCCGAACCTTTGCTGTCGTATTCCAATTCAACAACCCAGGTATAAACGCCCTGTACAACCTGATTGCCGTTGAATGTACCATTCCATCCATAAGCGGGATCGTTGGCTGGAAAATCAGATCTTTGGTACATAAGGTTGCCCCAACGGTCATAAATTTTCATGTCTTTGATCCATGCTACACTGCTGCTTTCTACATAGAAAGTTTTGTTTTCACCCAAGTTGCCTGCCTGGAGGATGTTGGAGAAAATTATATTCCTGGCTTTCAGCAGATTGATATTTTTGCAATCTTCAGCTTCACAACCGTTATCTGTGGTTATCCTTGCACAAACAACAGAACTTACCAATGGTGAGTATGTAAATTCAACACAATTTTCAACCGGTTGATCGCAGATTACCCTTACCCCTGATGTATCGGTAACAGTCCATTGGATACTCTGAAGGTCCGCCGGAAGCTGACCGGTAAGAGATAATGGCACTGATTCACCCAGGGTAATGGTTACATCATCTCCCAAATCAATGGAAAGTGGGCCAGGTTCTGTAATCTTAGCTGTTTCCAGATAGGTACAACCTGTAGCATCCTTGATTACCATATTGTAGGTTCCACCACTCAGTCCTGTAAAGTTTGGAGATGCCTGGAAGGTAGCTCCACCGTCTTTAGAGTACTGAAGAGGAGCTTTTCCGCCTGACACATTGATAAAGCCAATTGTGCCGTCTTTTGCGTTGAAACATGATACATCTTTCAGACCCAATTGAGCTGTTGGCTTATTGGGATCTACCGTGATAATAACATCATCGGTAGCACTGCAACCGGTGACTGAATTCGTTACCTTAATGGTAAACTTACCTCCAAAGTTAACTTTGGTAGTGGCTTTATCGCTGTTTGGCACTGCGATACCTCCATCGTGTGTCCATTGGTAAGTAACATTGGGTTGATTATCCGTAGGATCTCCAATAGTAACCTCTGAAACCTTACAAGTAAGTGTATCCGGATTACCTGCCTGGGCTGTTGGCGCACTCACAACATTGATGGTTACAACCTGCTTGATATCCGGACATGGAGTTTGATTGCTGAACGAATATTCAAACTGATAACTGGAAGCTGCTTGTCCCTGCGTGTTGAATGTTCCTGCTGCTGCATTGAATGCATTGCCGGTTGAAGGCTTGGCAGAAACTTCCTTCCAGGTACCACCGGCATCTTCTCCGGTTAATAAGTTGGCCAAGGAAATGGTCTCAGGTTCATTGCTACAAACCTCATCGCTGGCCGGTGTTCCCACTGACTTCGCTTTTACCACGGTAAGTGTTTTATCTACCCTGTCAGGACATCCTGGTGTTGGTGTATTAACCACATAGGTTACTGTGTAGTTCCCCGAAGCAAGCCCGGCCACATTGACTACATTATTGGTAATTGGAACCGTAGCAGACTCCCATTTTCCAGGATTAGCCGGATCGTCGTACTGAGGCGACAATACAATCGTACCATTGGATGTACAAACATCTGCCGGGTCACCCGGTCTGATTGGCGGACAAGTACAATCGATGACTTCAATTTCAATGGTATACAACTTATCAACACATGGCACAGCGTTATCCACTGTATAGGTGAAGGTATACGTCTGACCGATGGTTGCATTGGAAAAGTTGATAGCAACCGGTGGATTATTGAAGACTACCGGTGCATTATCTGTATTTGCCCAGGTACCACCGACGAATCCACTGACAATAAGATCTCTAAAGTCAAGGATATTGTCGCCATTGCCTTTGTCAACAGTACATACGGTTTCTGAAGCTTTCAGAACCGTTGTCTTTTCGTTGATGATATCCAAAACTACCATATTTGATTTAGGACATGTACCGGACGGTGCAGGGTTAAGAGTATATACGAGATCGTATTTACCTTCAGCCAATCCATTCACGTTTATGGTTTTATCTGGGTTAACGGTAACAGGGTTGTTAAGCGGATCGATAACTGACCAGAATCCCGGGCCAATATTAGGATCTTGCAAAGTTGTTAAGTCAAATGTCAACGCTGTGTTACACAACGGTTGAGGAGCAATGATATTAACATTTGGACAATCGCAATCTTTAATGGTAACTTTTACCGTAACATCCACCGGAACGCATGGGCTATTGGCGGTAACACTGTATTTAAATTCGTATTCATTACCAATAGGCAGACCATTGAAGTCAACAAAACCGTTGGCGGGTATCGTCAAAGCCGGTGTTCCCGAAACCTGTGTCCAGGTGCCATTGGGTGTAGCATTGATAAGCGAGTTCAAGCCTACAGAAGTGCTGCCGTTTCCGGTATTGGCATTACATGCAGTGGCATCATTGATTTTGGTTGCAAATGGTTGTCTGCGAATCACGATGTCCTGTTCAAAGAATTTGTCGCAAGCACCGCCTGGATCAGGAGTGATCGTAAATCTGATCTTATAAGATCCAGAAGTGACTCCCGTAGCGTTAAAGATCGAACCTGTTAGTGTTCCTGCAGGTGCTGTGGTAGACCAGACTCCGGTAGTACCGGTTGGGTTCAAAGTGATAAGTGAGTTGAGATCAACCATATCACTGCCATTACATAGTGTATCTCTTGCTATGGTAGCCAAAGGACATGTACAATCCCTCACATTAATGTTAAGTGTGATTGTCTTGTTGGTACAAGGTGCTGTCGCTCCCGAAGTGGTATATTGGAAGGTAAGCAAGCCCGGCGTCATTCCGGTAGCATCAAAGACCGGCAAGCCAGATACAGCAGGTCCCGCCGTTTGCATCCAGGTTCCAGGAGAAGCCCCGGCTACCAATACAGTATCAAGATTTATAGATGTGGGTCCTTGTGGAGCCGTGGCATTACAAAGGATTCTGTCACCTTTTTTGACTGCCTTTGGCGCATCATTGACGGTAATGAAATGTTGCCCTGATGATGGACAAGCCCCGATACTGGCAGAGGTTTGCCAATTGAGGTTGTAAACTCCGGGTGCAATACCATTTACCATAATCAATGAGTCGTTGGTAATCGTAAGAGGCCCGGGACCTGAAGCCAATGTCCAAACACCTTTTCTGATTAAGCCTGGTACTAACAATGTGCTATTGAGATTGACATTTCCAGCCTGGTCATTACACAATACCAGATTCTGGAAAGAAATAGTCGGACAAGGACAGTTATTAACAATCACATCAATGAATGCTGTATCATTAACACAAGGCAATTGAGCTGTGTTGGTAACAAACCGGAATGTATATGTATCCCTGGCTATGCCGAGGAAGCTCACATTGGTAAGATCAGAAAGATTTACTCCTGTGCCTTCAATATCTGCCCAGGTACCTGAAGGACCTGAAACCAGGGTATTAAAGTTGACAAAGGTTGGACCTACCCCACTGTTTACTCTACACACCTCAACAGGGTTCTGTACTACTGTAATATTGGGTGTGTTGTTATTGGTAACAACTTTACAGCCTGTACCCGTACATCCTGATGCATCGGAAACTGTTACACAATAATTCCCGGCACTAATCACAGGTAATTTTGCACCCGTATTAGGCAATGCCACATTATCCTTTGCCCATGCATAGGTAGCAAAAAAGTTACCAGGGGTAAGCGTATCAACAACGCCATCGCACAAAGTCAGATCGTTGAGTGATACCTGAAGTGAAGTGGATTCGATGACTGTAATAGTAGAATCAACCAAACAACCTCCGGCAGAGACAACTTCAACGGTGTACTGACCACCTGCATTGATGGTAACTACCGAAGTGTCAGAAATGACAGCAGGAACACTGTTTTTCCAGGTATAGTTTGAGCCTGGCAGACTGACAGCTTCTATGGTGGTACTTGAATTCGTACAGAAACTCAAAGATCCCAAAATGGAAATATTTGGTTCAGGACTTACGATGACCTCAAATGTTGCAATATCCGTGCAACCGTTGGCCTCAGTTACCGTTACAGAATAAATGGTATTGACCAATGGGCTTACGGTTAATGTAGGTGTAGTTATACCTGGCACATTCCACTGGAAGTTGGTATAAGATGCTGCATTTGTAACAGTAATATTGGCATTTCTACCTTCACAAATAGGACTGTTGCTGCTCAAAATGGCTTCAACACCGGTAGGTGGTTCAACAACCAAGGTGCGTATATCCAAACAACCGTTGTCTGTATAAGTATGCAATACAAAACAATTGTTGGCACTCAGATCCGTAATGTTGAAGGTTGAAGGATCACTATTCTTGATAGCAATAAGGTTGCCCTCACAGTCATACAATTCGAATCTATCGAGGTAGGAAGAGCTATTTCCAAAGTCAAAATTAGCGGTGAGAACAGTTGAATTGGCACCACAGGCTAACGGAGCATGGGTAAAGGTTACATCCGGAGCACCATCAATGATTACATCTCCACAAATGTCTGCTTCACAACCATAAAAGTCTATAATATGCGCACATATTTCTTTAGGGTCTGCTGATGCAATTGAATTTTCTTCATCTACATCATAAGTGTCGCCTGGATAGTTGGTTGTTCCAAAAACACCGTATAACCCTCCCGGCTCATTCCAAACAATATCATAAGGATCAGTACCAGAAGTTATATTAAGGATTACATACGGTCCTGGATCATCGATACCATCCTGGCAAATATTCAGTGGATTGGGATCCATTTCACCTTGTACCGGAGGTTTAACATCCACTTCAACTTCACCCGTACCAAAGCAGCCTTTATCATCAGTAACAGTTACAAAATAAGTAGTAGGGCTGATGGGACACACCTGAATGGAAGGCGTGTTTTGGCCAGTGCTCCATTCATAGGTAACGTAGTTCCCGGTACCACCTGTGACATTTGGAGAAATATTGCCACAAGTGCCTTCGCATACATAGGTTGGGTCAAACATGACTTCCAAATTTGGATATACAGTAACTTTCAATTCAAAATCAGGACCCTTGCAAATAGAGTTTGCCCCTCTTGCGTAAAACACGTAAATAACCTCCTCAACATTTGGCCCAGTGTTCACTAAGACATCAGTAAATGAAGCAATACTGTTGGGAAACGTACCAGTTAATGTTTCGCCTGTTACATTAGGATTGTCAATGGTATTAAGTATAATAACTGCTCCTGGTTCAGAAGCTACGACTTCTATATCTACTGCATCACCTGTACAAATCTCTTTGTCGTCACCTTCAACTGTAATGTTTCCACTGCAATCAATATCTCCTGCAAAAACTAAAGGAGTTGAAAGAGAACAAGACAAATCATCCCAACAACCTGTTTCTCCATCAGCTGTAACTGTAACAGAAAAATCAAGTTTTTCAGCTTCGCAATCTACCATTTCGTCCAAATCTTTTACTTTGAGGTCAACACAGAAATTGACAATTTGTGTGGCATTACATGAAGCCGGCAAACCCCACATGTTATCAGGGTCACCATCATTGGTACATCCAGAACTTCCTCCATTGGAGGTAAACCACCATCCGCCCGGCAATAATGTACCTGCCGGCATTCCGGCACTTGGCCCTCCATAAGCAAGACCTTTTCTGCCATCAATGTTTACAATAGAATAAATAGAACTATTAACATTATAATCTACCTCATCTTCATCTAACCAAAACCATCCTCCGCCAGGGCCTTGAGTTGGAAGATTAGATTCTGCGAAATCCCACCCACCGTACAAAGTTGGAATGATGCCTTGAATCCACTGACAGTTATTACCATCTGGAGGTGGTGGTGAAGAAACTGTAAATACAAAATTAAAGCAGAAATTAACGACCTCTCCTGGACAATAAGGGCCATTTGGATTAGCCATTGGATATTCAGGTCTTGTAATTGAGGTAATCTCAGATTCGTAACAATCAAAAGTATTGAAAAAAGTAGCGACACAGAGATCAAAATCTCCGAGATCTTCACCATTGGCTGCTTCTACTTTGATCCAGTAACTCTGGTTGGCTCCAGCGCCTACAGTCGCAGTAGTACCCTGGAAACAAGGAGTCAATGAAGGTTGTAAAGCCAAACTTGAACAATCTCCACCTGTGTAATAGGAAATTAACGGAGTGAACGGAGCCGTGATATCAATTACCATGGATGTTGCCTGTCCGTCTGTATTTACCTGGAACCATACTGACGCTCCATTTGGATCGCAGTCACCACCTTCTGCACAATTATAATTATTACAAGATGAAATGCAAGCAAAGCCTCCATCTGTTACTGGCTCCAATGGACTGGTGATCTCTTCACATATTTCAGCTCCTTCGCAACCTTCCTGATCTTCAAAGGATAGTGAAAAATCACCGCAACCTGCTTCTGAACTACCCACCTTTACGTAGATAGAGGTGGTTGCAAAGTCTTCACATCTAACAACAAAAGTTTCTGAACCTGCATTAATACAATAAGGGTCCACATTGGGAGCTGGTGCAAGTCCTCCTGTACAATCCTGACCTGGTGCCCCAACAAAAATTTCAACGGCAATAACCCCGCTTAAGGTCGTACTGCTAAAAGAAATTTCAACGGCTTTAGCTGTAGTACTAGGTTGGTATTCAAACCACACAGTTGATTCTTGGTTCCCCGGAGGACATGCTCCTGGATCACCGGGATTGGTAGCGCAACAGGTTGACGTAAGGGAGGCACTGCCACCTGAGGCTATAACTTCAGGCGTACAATCATTGGCTGGTGGAACGATTACCTTAACATCAAAACTGAAAGTTTCGCCCGCCGGATTGGTTGTACCCACAGCAATAAAGTAGGTTGTACCGCCGGTTACCGGAATATTTTCAAATGGATTGGTGTCTTCAGAACAGGCAAGATAGGTTGTAGCATCGCAATCTTCCAGAATGGTAAGATAAGTTCCACCCGGAATGTTGGCAAAGTCGAGTTCCGTTGCACCGGCAGGCGTGGTGAGTTGATAGTATACGGTTGGATTATCTCCATGCGTACATCCACCAGCATTGAAAGTCTCCCAACAAGCATCTACCGTGGTACCGCTAACGGTAACAAATTCACAATTGGTCAATGGAATGTCTGTTGCTTTACTACATTTGTCATTAACAGGTCCAATGTCTGCGATTTCGGAATAGTCTATCCTTAGATCACCGGCTGTGGCTCCAGCTGTTGATACCTGAAGGAAATAGTCACCCGGAGGCAAACAGTCAAATTCATAATCCAATGGGCCCGCAGCGCATTCAGCATCCAAAACGGTTCCATTTCCACAGGCATCCTGTACCACACCGGCAACAATTCCTCCGGTATAAGGATTAGCTCCTTGTGGTGAAATTACAATATGGACACCTCTGACACCGGTTTCAGGTATGTTGAACTGGTAAAATATTACATTTTCCTGATCTGAGGTTGGACAAGAAGGAATTGTTGGATCACCTCCGGCACAACTGGTGGTTCCGGTAATGCTTCCAGATCCTGTAATATCATAAGCCGATAAATCGGCGCAAGGATCATCATTGGGTGGACCCAAATTAAATTTGATTTCAAATTCAAAATCACCACCATCATCTCCATTGGATGAAAGGGCAATTAAGTATGTGTTTCCTGCTACCAAAGGTCCCATATTGCCAAATACGGTGTTGAGTCCAGTGTTACAGCCATCAATGGCTGTTAAATTGGTACAATCGGTTCCCTCAAAAAGGCCCATCAAGGTTTGTCCTGCTCCACTGTAGCTGGTAAATTCGAAGTCCATAGTTGGCATCTCGCCGGCGTTTCCGGGTGCAGTAAAACTATACCATGTAGTTTCTTCAGCATTGAAATCACAAGGAGGTGTTATAGCAGAAAGATCTTCAGGACATGCATTTTCGTTGCTGCCTGTAAAAGGTCCTAAAATAACACAGATGTCGGCTGGATCAACAGAAAGGTCTATGGCGTTAGAGCAGTCATCATTCGGTGCAGCGGGGTTTTGTTGAGCCACCACAGAGACTGAAAATACACCGGCATTGGCAGCTGATGATCCAATCATAATGTTGTAAATCCCCGGCTCCAAACAAGATAATTCAATTTCTCCGTCTCCGTTGCAATCTTCTTCCACCAATGTTGGAGTACAAGGATCGCCCGGTTCAAAAACAGCGATACTGGGACTTGTCAATCCTGTAACCGTAATGGTAAATTGATCATTGGGTGCTGTTAATTCATATGTGTACCATAAGGTATTCTCAACAGGACCTCCACAGTTGTAATCATCAGTTGCACAAGTGTTATCTTGATTAGCCAATGCCCCTGGAATATCTACAGCTGCAAATCCTCCGGCGCATGGGTCATCATTATCGGGCGTTACGTTGTATTTGATATCAAAACCAACGCTTCCAGTGCTGCCATCTATACCAATGGCTACATAATATGTGGTATTTTCAGACACCGGAATGGGGGCAGCAGTTCCACCGCTGATACATCCACCACCGGGAATGGTTCCTCCTGCTGCTGGGCAAGAAGAAAAGACTGACAAATATGCATTGGCAGTAATATTGTCCAATTCAATGGTAGTAGTACCTGCAGGCGTCGTAAATTCATACCAGACAACTGCTTCCTGACTGTAATCCAGTGCACAACCTGCAATGGTAAATGTTTCCGGACAAGCACCCGTTGTGGTAGTTGAAGTCACGGGGAAAAACTCACAAATAGGTAGCTGATCAATTACCTCAGCATTATCGCACGCATCATTTGGAATGGTCACAGGAGTTTCGGCGATGGTAAGAGAAAAGTTACCTGCCGTAGCTGACGAAGAACTCACAAAAATGGCTATCGTTTGGGGTTCAGGACAATCCAGACTAACACTTTGGTCACAATCTCCTGCCAATGAAGTGTTACAATCATCCTGATAAATTTCAACTACGTGATTAGATCCTGAGACAGAAACGGTCAGCGTTTTTACGCCTGCACCAATTACATATTCGTACCAAACTGAAGCTTCATTTAATGCTCCGGCACAAGGCGTTTCATCCTGTGTGGCGCAAGTATTATTCAATCCGGGGTTATTCCCCAGGTTGACAGAAATGGCATTAGCGCAATCATCGTTGGATGGGTTTGGAGTCACCGTAATGGTAATTACATCGGTATCAGTACAACCGTTGGCATCCGTCACTGTAACTGTCCATAGGCCATCGTGAACGTTAGGATCAGCATTTGAGTTATTATAATTAATACCAGTTGCTGTAGATCCATTGGGCAAACTCCAATTATAGGTGTAAGGTCCCTGACCAGTGGAGACATCATTGGTAAGGTTGATGTTATCTCCTTCACAGACCGTGAAGTTATTGGGAGAGTTACTGTTGTTTACATTTTGTATCTCAAGGTCATTAGGATTCGGGTTCACGGTTAAAGTAACCTCTGCCACCGTAAAACAACCCGTTGTATTGTTTTCTACCCTGGCGTAAACGATGGTATTATTAGCGGCTGTGTAATTGGGTCCTATGGCTGCTGTCCCTGCATTGGCATTGGCAAGCGTGGCGTGGTAAGTTACGGTTACATTGGCTGCGCCATTGTCTATATCTGCACCATCATTGGAGTTAGTAGCCGGAAAACCGGGTGCCAATTGTGCATCTGTCAAAGTGAAATCTCCTGTGCCTGCTGCATTGGCACATTCTTTTAATTCTGTGTCATTGGTGACCGGATTCGGTCTTACCGTAATGTTAATTACATCTGAATTGATACAACCGTTGGCGTCTTCATAAAATACTTCATAAACACCGTCGTGGGTGCCCTGAGCAGCGGCTGCTATGTTTTGTGTATTCGTATTTCCGGCAATTGGAGTACCGTCCAATTCCCATGTATAGGTCGTAGCACCTGCAGTGGCTGTGAGTGTAAAAGCATCCCCTTCACAGACTTCACCATCATTGGCCGTATTTCCACTGTTTTCCGTCACCGTGAGATTGACAACAGGCAATGGGTTAACTACAATGGTCTGTGTAACCACCACTTCACAGGAATTGTTATCGGAAACGGTGATAGAATAAATACCAGCGTCAGATGCGGAAGCATTTGTCACTGACAAGGTAGAAGTAGTATTTCCCAGGGCTGTGCCATCCAGATCCCAAGTATAAGTATAGTTGACGTTGTTGGTAACAGCAACGCTGAAATTGTCTCCCACACAAACGATGCCGTCGTTGTTGACATTTCCACCGGTCTCTGCAGCGCTGACCACTGCAACCGGAGCAGTTAGTGCGGTAGCCGTTATTTCAAAGTTACCCGCATTGGCAGCCTCTGAAACAACCATGATGATATAACTGCCGGGAGTAATGGCATAACATTCTCCTGTGATGTCGGTAGCCAAAAGAGGAGGGGCCGTACCGTTGCAGTTACTCATGATGTAAACTTCGTGAGCACCCAAAGCAGGGCTACCCGTGGGATTGATCTCTACCTTAATCCTATCTGTGCCCGGAGGGAAAAAACCGGCATTTACGCTAAAGTACTGAACGTTGTCGTTCACGATGGAAGCAGGATTGAAATTGCCACCCGGAATGGTAACACCTGTGTTGTCGAATGGTCCAAGTGTGCTTCCTGATGTAAGAGCTGTGGGCATACTGCAATCAACAGATAACATGGATGTAGGCACATCAACAGCATACATCACGTGTTCACCCGTCTCTACATTGCATAGCAGGTAGGAAACCGATTTGCTACTTACTACAGTAGCGGCCGTCAAAATGCTGAAAGTGAAAGTACTTAAAAGCGTGACGTAAAAAAGTTTTTTCATCAACAAAAAATCTAATGGTTAGTAATGACCAATTTGGTATTAATAATATCTTAAAACAGTGCAAAACGCTGCTTTTGTCATTTGTAAGGTGAGAACCGCCTGTGGAGAAATTAATACTGCGCAAATCTATGAAAAAATTGCAGACTTACCAATTGTTCAAACTTTTCGATTGTTTTTTTGGGTAAATAAGTATTAAATTTTGTTTTTATTTCAAATAGTTATAAATAACACAATTTACCTCAATTCATCCTACCGATACCCAATTAAATTTTGAAAATGGATGTAGTAATATTAAATAAATTACTAATGTTTACCATGGATCTTTGTCATGAATAAGTCAAATGCCAAAAAAATAAAAATGTCGGATATTTTACAAATGGGTAAAGGACATAAATAAAACTATAGCTTGCATTCAATACTTTTGCACCACAAACATACACCGGGTGATCATTGATGTTGTTATTCCTGCTCTTAACGAGGCAGCTTCTATAGGAAAAGTTATTGAAGATTTGCCAAAAAAACACATCAGATATGTAATTGTAGCCAACAACGGTAGTACAGACGAAACCCAAAGCGTAGCTGAGTCAAAGGGAGCTGTCGTGATAAATCAACCCATTAAAGGATACGGCATTGCCTGTCTGACAGCCCTTCATTACATCAAATCCCTTGAACAAAAGCCGGAGCTTGTAGTTTTTTTGGACGGAGATTACAGCGATCACCCGGAGGAGTTGCTATTGTTAACCGGCCCCATTGAATCGGGCAACTATGAATTCGTATTGGGGTCAAGGGTTTTGGGAGAAAGTCAAAAAGGCGCTTTACTTTGGCAACAAAGAGTAGGCAATGCCATAGCTACCACCCTGATCCGCTGGTTTTATGGGTATCGTTTTACAGATTTGGGGCCCTTTCGCGCGATTCGATATACCAGTCTTCTGCAATTGAATATGGCCGATCAGAATTATGGCTGGACTGCTGAAATGCAGGTGAAAGCTGCCAAAAAGAAATTGAGTTGCCTGGAAGTGCCTGTTTCCTATCGCAGGAGGATTGGAAAATCAAAAGTATCAGGCACCATTTTGGGAAGTATTATGGCCGGTTATAAAATTCTGTTTGTCGTATTCAAATGGATATTCAAATGATGGCTTGGATTCAATCGGCTGCATGGTCGATCTATTGGCTTTCCACTTTCATCACAGGCGTGTATTGCGTTTATCATTTTATTCTTTCCGTGATCAGGCTGTTCAGAACCCCATCGTTCAAATCATCGGAACCACTAGAAGTGATGCCTGATGTGACCATTCAGCTCCCTATATTTAATGAATCAGCCGTTGCGTATGCTTTGTTTGAGAGCGTAGATAAAATACAATACCCAAATCACTTATTGGAAATTCAGATTCTGGATGACAGTACTGACAACACTTTAAAAATATCACAGGAATGGTACCAAAAGTGGACGCAGGAAGGAAAAAATGTAAAGTTATTCAACCGCAAAGTCAGAACCGGCTATAAAGCAGGGGCGCTACAAGCTGCACTTGAAAAAACCGATGGTAAGTATATAGCCATTTTCGACGCTGATTTCAGGCCTGATCCCAATTTTATCAATGAACTTTTACCATTTTTACAAAAAGATGAAGTTGCCGCGGTTCAGGCAAGATGGTCTTTCCAAAATCAGGATGACAACTTGATTACACAATTGCAGGCTATGCAGTTGAATGCGCATTTTTATACTGAACAAAAAGTTAAAAACGACTTGCATTGGCCCCTTCAATTCAACGGAACAGGCGGTATATGGAAAAAAAGCGCCATTGAAGAAGCAGGCGGATGGCAGGCAGACACACTGACAGAGGACCTGGATCTCAGTTATCGGGTCCAAATGCAAGGCAAGCGTATTGTATATTATCCGGATAAAAATATCCTGTGTGAGTTGCCGTATGAAATGAGTGGATTAAAAATTCAACAACACCGCTGGATGAAAGGAGGAGCAGAAACTGCCAGAAAATTACTGCCGAAGCTTTGGACTTCCGGGCTAAGCCCATCACAAAAAATAATGGGATCCATCCATTTGCTTTCAAGCACGGTTTACATAGCTGTATTCACAATGGTAGTTTCATCACTATTGATCACCATCACCTTAAACCAACAATCACTACCATCATCAACCAGTTATCTTGGATACACGCCTTTTTTCCTATTTGCATTTGGA